>Ga0247727_10011600_pt1 | contig 15332 bp, 14 predicted proteins | sample WisWelCaveWW1625_FD_202498 | JGI IMG/M metagenome (GOLD analysis project Ga0247727, IMG submission 202498) | Biofilm microbial communities from Wishing Well Cave, Virginia, United States - WW16-25 | ecosystem: Environmental > Aquatic > Deep subsurface > Groundwater > Cave microbial mat | place... | reverse complement strand
CGTTGTCAAAAGATGTAGATCGGCGTTCCGACCGGTACCGACTTGTACACGTCGCGCAGGTCCTGCTTGCCGAGACGGATGCAGCCGTGCGTCACGCTGCGGCCGAGCATCCGCTCGTACAGCGTCCCGTGGATCATGAACCCGTTTCCGAAGTGCAACGCGTGCTCGCCGAGCACCCCGTACTCGATGCGCTCGTCGCTCCGCCGGGGGAGTGGCTTCCCTTCCTCGACGAACGCCCAGTCGGGCTTCTTCCAGACCGGGTTATCGACCTTCTGCAGCACCTTGAACTTGCCGCGCGGCGTGTCGAACACCCACGTGCGCTGCTGACCCGCCGGCTCGTTGAGCACCATCCCGGAGCCCGCCGAGCACACCGCCTCGTGCACCGTCTCGGCTCCGCGCTTGACGTACAGGCGGTTGTGCGTCTGGTTGATGACGATGTACACGCCCGACGGAACCTGCGCGGCGAGCGACTTGCCGACCTTGCGGTTCTCGGCGCGCAGGCGCGCGAGATCGGCGGCGAGCTTGTCCGCCTGCGGCAGAGCCGATTCCACGCGGGTCTGAGGCAACTGTTCGTAGTCGTAGCCCGTGCCCGCGACGAGCAGCGAGACGAGCAGGCCAAGCACGAGCGCGATCAGCAACCCCCGGCGCCATCGGATCTGCGGAACCGCGATCGTCAGGCGCGGGCGCCGCTCGTCCGAAGCTGCCCACTCCGGCACCGCGGTGCCGCCGGGTCGCGCGTCAATCGAGCCGGGTGCCATTCTGCGTTTCCGCCTGGAGCAACTGCGCCAGGTCCGAGAATCGACCCTGGCCGCCGTCGCTACCGATGATCGTTACCGGCGTCCCGACCTGGACATAAGGATACAACCGGTCGATGTCCCGGTTCGTCAGCGCCACGCACCCGCGCGTCCAGTCCCAGCCGCGTCCGCCTTCTCCGTGGACCTGGATCAGGCTGCCCGGGTGTGCGTTCGACGGGACCTGCCCCGCACGCCGGGCGCGATCGAGACGCCGCCGATCCTCGTCGTTGGGGTAGTTCAGCTCGAGGGCCCGGTGGTACTGGCTTCGGCCTCGATCCCTCTTCCCCACGACGTGATAGCGGCCTTCGGGCGTCGCACCGTCTCCGGACCGGATCTTCTGCTGCAGGTGGTTGAAGCCGAACTCGGCGCGGAACGTCTCGACCGTTCGACCGCCGACGTACAGCGTGAGCTCGCGCTCGTTCTTGTTCACGACGATCGCGGCCCCGCCCGAACGGCGCGAAGTCTGGATCGTCTCGTCCTTCCAGCGCCGCCACTGCCGGAGCTGGTCCCGATCGACGTAGCGTGCGGCGAGCGCGGCCACGAGATGCCGTGCCGCTCGCACGGCCCCGATCGCCCGGTCCGCGCGGTCCCGCGCCTCGTCGTACTCCTCGCCTTCCCATAACTCGTGGGCCTCGGCAAGCGAGAGCTTGGCGCTACGCAACGCGCGGCGGCTCGATGGATCGATGCGCACTGCGCCGGTCAGGCTCTCCGTGGCGAGGATGATCCCGTCCGCGCGCTCGACCGCTTGGAGCGCGGCCGCGCGTGCCGCTTCGCGGTTCGCCACCGCTGCGTCCTTTGCGACCTGTCCCGCGATCTCCGCGTTCTCGAGCAGGGTGCGCGCCTCGCGATAGTCGCGGAAGACGAGGAAGCGCACCTCGTTCCGTCGCGTCTCGAAGAGTGCCGCGTCGAGCTGCGCGGTCGCAGCCGCCCACTCCCGGGCCGCCCAGCGCATGGCCCGCGCCTGCCGGGCCGCGTCGACCGCGGCGCGCGCGGACTCCCGGGCGATGACCGGCGGGCTCGTTTGGCCCGTCACGATGGGGAACGCTGCAGCGCCGGCGAGGATCAGGCCGCCGGCAACGGTCGTGGAGAGAAGGGTCTTGCGGACGAGAGGTCTCACGTGGTCCCTCTACGAGGCGGGCCGGTCCAGGAGAGGATATAGATCGAGGTCGGTCGCCCCGCCACCAGGGCACCGAGGCTCGCGGCGGGCCCGGGGGGCCCGCCGCCGCGGTGGATGGGAAGGGGGAGCGGGCGCCCTGTCGTCAGCGGCGCGAACGAGCCTGCTTCATGGCTTCCATGGCCTGCAGGATCTCGTTCTTGATCTGGTCGATGTTCTGCTTGGCGGCCTCGGCCTTGGCCTTGGCCTGCAGGAAGCGCTCCTCGGCCATCGCAGCGTCGATCTCGACGAACGAGGCTTCGATGCCGGCGAGGTCGCTCTTCATCGCCGCGATATCGGCCTGGCTGCCCTTGCCGCGCGGCGCCTGGTCGAGAAGGGTCTTGACCTCCTCGATGGCGGTCTTCGCCTCGCCGAGTAGGGCGGTCGCCTCCTGGCGCGCCTGATTCTTGCCCTCGGCCGCGTCCGCGGCCGCTCGGTCACCGGCAGTCTTGGCCGATGCTGCGAGCTCCTTCGCCTTGTCGTACGAGCGGAAGAGCGCGAATTTCTCTTCCTGCACCTTCAACTCGGCGTCGAGATCCCGCTTGGCGCTCTCGGCCGCCGCGAGCGACTCGGGGGCGTATTCGTCCGCTTCCGCCGTCTGGGCACCCTGCAACGCGGTGGCGACCCCTTGGATCTCCGCCTCCGGCGGCTTGGCACAGCCTGTCGCCATGAGCGCGAGCGCCGCGAACCCCAATACCGTGACAGCCAACTTCCTCATGACCTGCACTCCACTTCTTATTTGACGCCCCTCGCGGTCTCGCCGCGGGGCGACCCCTCGATTCGACGATGGCGAAACGATTCCGCCCGTCGCGCTATCCTAGCGCAACCGACGCACGGTTTCCCGCACCCGTTCTCTGCCGACAATCCAGAGAATGGGGACGGACGTCGAGCGGGGGGGGGAGACGCGGCGCACCGCGATCCGGCTTCGACATTGACTCGCATGGGCGGTACTTCTGAAGGAGGCGGACGCCGCGGCCGACGGCTCCACCGGGACCGGCGCCAAAAGCGCTCGGCGGGGCGAAACCACCATGGCCAAAATTTGGGCTTCGGCCGGAGTTGCGGGGCCCGGGCCGGAGCGAATCGGGCGGCTGGCGAAGGAACGCAACTCGGGCGTGGCATCGGCTGGCTGGCCGACTGGCCGCCGGACCTGGGTCGCCACCGTTCTGATCCTCGGCGCCCTGGCCGGGCTCGAGGCACGCACGTCGTGGCTACAGTCGCGGCTCTTCTCCATGGTAGCCCGCCGACTCACGTTCGGGTTCGAGGAGGTTCCCGGAGCCGCGACGCGGTACCCCGGAGAGGGTCCGTACGATCTGCGCCTGGGCTACGCGCGGCTCCCGCGGTACCTCGAGCGGCTGGCGCCCGAGTTCGAGGTCGTCCGTCAGGCTCGGCTCTCCCCGATCCACGCCAGGCTCGTCGACCTCGGCATTTTCCCGATCTACGACGAGAAGGTCACGGCCGGCCTGCGGGTCGTCGACCGGAACGGCCGCGAGCTCCTGGCGCTCGCCTACCCGCAGCGCGTGTACGACGACTTCCCCTCGATCCCGCCGCTCGTCGTGCGCACGCTGCTGTTCATCGAGAACCGGGAACTGCTCGACGAGCGTCACCCACGAAGGAATCCCGCGGTCGAGTGGGATCGCCTCGCACGAGCGCTGCTCGAGAAAGGCGTCGAGCCGCTGCGGCCAAGCCGACGCGTCGCGGGAGGGAGCACAGTCGCGACGCAGCTCGAGAAGCTGCGTCACTCACCCGGTGGGCGAACCGACACGGCCCGGGAGAAGCTGCGACAGATGCTCTCCGCCTCTCTACGCGCATACCAGCGCGGCGAGGAGACGATCGAGGCGCGCCGCGAGATTTTCCGCGAATACGTGAACTCGCTCCCGCTCGCCGCGGCGCCGGGCTTCGGCGAGGTCCACGGTCTCGGCGACGGGCTGTGGGCCTGGTTCGGCGCCGACCTGACGGAGGTCACCCGCCTTCTCGGGACCGCTGTGCCGGACGACCTCAATCCGGAGATCGACGCCCGGGCCCGAGCGTTCCGGCAAGTGCTCACGCTGTGCCTGGCCCAGCGACGACCAGCGTACTACCTGCTGCGGAGCCCAGGGGCGGTCGCGGATGTGGCCGACCGATACCTGCGTCTCCTGCACGAGGAGGGCGTGGTGACCGATGCGCTGTTCGAGCGGGCGGCCGCCGCGCGAGCCGTGCCGCGTGATCGGGCCCCCAATTCTCTGCCGCTCGGCCCGGCGCTGAAGCCGATCCAGGGAGTCCGCACGCGGCTCGCGGCGACGCTCGGCACGAGCGGGCTGTACGAGCTCGACCGGCTGGATCTGGAGGTGCGGACGACGTTCGATCGTGACGTGCAGGACGCCGTCCTCGCTGCGCTGCACGGCCTGCGTGATCGTGCGACAGCGCGCGACGCCGGGCTCCTCGAGGGTCGTCTCCTCGGCGACCAGGATCCGTCGAACGTCGTCTACAGCTTCACGCTGTACGAGCGCGTCGGCGACACGAACCTGCTGCGCGTACAGGCCGACACGTACGACCAGCCGCTGAACATCAACGAGTCGGTGAAGCTCGAGCTCGGCTCGACGGCCAAGTTGCGCACGCTGGTCTCGTACCTCGAGATCGTCGCGGCGCTCCACGCCGAGTATGCGACGACGCCGAGCGCGGAGCTGCGCGCGCTCGATTTCCCGCCGAGCGACCGGCTCGCGCGCTGGGTCGCCACGCAGCTGGCCGGCGCCTCGGATCGGAGCCTTCCGGCGCTGCTCGAGACGGCGATGGGGCGTCGGTACTCCGCCGACCCCGGCGAAGTGTTCTCCACCGGCGGAGGGCGGCACGAATTCTCGAACTTCGACCGGCGCGAGGATGGACGGATCCCGACGGTGCGCGAGGCGTTTCGCGAGTCGATCAACCTGCCCTTCATCCGGCTGATGCGGGACGTGACCCACTACTACATGCTGCGCGTGCCGGGCTCCTCGGCGCGAATCCTCGAGGACACGTCCGACCCACAGCGTCAGCGGTATCTCGAACAGTTCGCCGACCGCGAGGGACGCGAGTTCCTGCGCCGGTTCTACCGCAAGCACCACGGACAGGAAGCCGACGCGGCTCTCGGCGCCGTGCTCGCGGAGGTCAGCCGGTCGCCGCGACGCGTCGCCGCCCTCGTCCGGTCCGCCCGGCCGGCATTCGACTTCGAGCGGTTCGCGACGCTCGTCCGCGACCGCGCGGGCGATTCCCGTCCGTCGGACGCGACCCTGCGCGAGCTGTACGACGCGTTCGCGCCCGGGCGGTACGGCCTGGCGGACCGCGGGTACCTCACCGGCCTGCACCCGTTGCGCCTGTGGCTCATCGAGTACCTCGGACGACACCCCGACGCGTCGTTCGACGAGGTCGTCGAGGCGAGCACCGCGGAGCGACAGGCAGTCTACAAGTGGCTGTTCCGGACCCGTCGCAAGAACGCGCAGGACGCGCGGATCCGAACGCTCCTCGAGGTCGAAGCGTTCCTCGAGATCCACCGTGCGTGGAAGCGCCTCGGCTACCCGTTCGAGACGCTCGTGCCGAGCTACGCGACGGCGATCGGCAGCTCGGCCGACCGCCCGGCGGCCCTGGCCGAGCTCGTCGGGATCGCACTCGCCGACGGCGTGCGCTTCCCGACCGTGCGAATCGAAGGGCTGCGGTTCGCCGAGGGCACCCCGTACGAGACGCAGCTCGAGCGAGCGACGCGCGGCGGCGCGCGCGTGATGCCGTCGGCGGTCGCGGCGCAGGTCCGGCGCGAGCTTCTCGGAACGGTCGAGAATGGCACGGCGGTGCGGCTGCGCGGCCTGGCGCTCAGGATCGGGGGCAAGACGGGAACCGGCGACAACCGCCGAGAGATCTACGGGTCGCGGGGCCAGCTCATCGAATCGCGGGCGATCAACCGCACGGCGACGTTTGTGTTCTTCCTGGGCGACCGGTTCTTCGGAACGATGACCTGTTACGTCGCGGGGCCGCGATCGGACGACTACCGGTTCACGAGCTCCCTGAGCCTGCAGGTGCTCCGGCATCTCCTGCCGCACCTGATGCCGATCGTCGGCGTACCGCCCGCCACCCGACCCAGCGAGACGGCGGCACACGAGCTGGGTCGCTCGACCCCGACGCGGAGCTGAGCGCGAGCGGCCGGTCTCAGCGGACCCGGGCGAGAATCGACTTCATCCGCTCCCGATCGAACGCGCGAAGCGTCTGGGTCTGCACGTTGCCCGCGCGGGCGAGCGTCAGCGCGAGCGCCGAGGCGGTCTCGTCGTCCGGGGCCCGAAGGAGCAGGACCCCGTCGTACCCACCCGAGGTCCAGTAGGTCGCCTCGACGGTGACGCCGAGACCCTTGGCCGCCTTGGCCAACGCCGCGGCGCGCTTGGGTGAGTCCCGGATCGTGCGGACCCCCTGCGGCGTGAACTGAACGAGCAGGATGTGCGTGATCATGGCCGGACCTCCCGCGTGGATGGACGGCGAGTCTAACAGGTTTGGCATCCGGCATACGGGATCGTGCTCGTCCGACCTTGGCCGGCGGTTCGGCGGAGCCTATGTTCTCTGCCGATGCTGGAGGTGACGGGATGAGAACCGCCTGGATCCGCGCCGCCTCGCCGGCGCTCGCGTGCGCGTTGTTCGCCGGCCCCGCTCTCGCCGTGGAGCGCATCGAAAAGACGCTCGAGCTCGCGCAGCCGCTCACGAGCGGAGGGAAGCTGCACATCGAGAACCTGATCGGGTCGCTCGTCGTGCGTGGCGACCGCACCGGCGGCCGTGCGGTCGTGTCGGCGCGCGTCGTCGTCGAGGCGGAGACTCGGGCGGACGCTCAGGCGATCGCCGACTCGATCGCGCTGCAGTCCGCGGTCGAGGGCGACACGACGTTGATTCATGTGGCGTATCCGGTCGATCGGTTCCCCTCGTTCAAGATTCCGCGCGGCGAGAAATCCGGCCTCGTGGCCAAGTGGGTCACGCCTCTCGTCCAGAAGACGACCGTGGCCGCGGCGTATGGCGGCCGGAGCGTCGAGGTCGGATCGGGGCGCGGAGCGGTAGCGGTCGCCGTGTACGCGGAGGTGCTGCTCCCGCTCGAGGTCGAGGCCTCGCTCCGGCAGATCGTCGGGACCCTGCAAGCGGTCGGCCTGCGCGGCAAGTTCGCGCTCGAGGTGGTGGAGGGCCAGATCGTGGCCGAGCAAATCTACGGCACGCTGCAGACGCGCACGGGTGGCGGGAACGTCGTCGTCCGGAACTTCTCCGGAGAAGGGCTCGAGCTTCTGACGGCGTCCGGCCGGATGGAGATCCTCGAAGTCCGGGCGGACGAGACGCGCGTGCGCACGGGCAGCGGGACCCTGGACGGCTCAGGAATCACGACCGCGGCGCTCTACGTCGAGAGCGGCACGGGCGGCGTGCGGCTCGCCGGCGTGGATACCGTCGCGGTGGATGTGACGACCGGCTCGGGCCTGGTCGACCTCGGCCTGCGCATCACCCGCACCCGCGAGGCTTCCGTCCGGACCGATTCGGGGAACGTCGTGCTGCGCATCAACCCCACGACCCCGTTCCTGTTCCACGCGGAGTCGGGGGCAGGATCCGTCCAGCACCGGGACGTCGCGGTCGAGGTGCTCGAGCTGGAGAAGCACCGGATGCGCCTGCAGCGCGGTCACGGCGGTGCCGACCTGCGCGTCACGAGCGCCAGGGGCGACGTGTTCCTCCGCCCGAGCTAGCCCGGACCGTGGCGGGCCAACGGAGGCCCGAACGCTGCCCGCACCGCCGCCGGCCGGCGAAACGAGACCTCGGACTTCCGAGTCAGAACACTAGGACGGGCGACGGCCGTCCGCGCCGTCGCGGATCTGCCGCAAGAGCAGCGTGATCACGAACACGAGCAGTACGGCCGCCAACTCCATCATCCGTCCGCTCGAGTAGTTGCCGCGCAGCAGCGTGTAGCCGAGCAGGTTCGAACCCTGCTCGAACATCGCAATCCCGAGCAAGACGAACGCTCCGAGGAACATCACGCGCAACACGAGCGAAAGCAGCTTCTCCATCGTTCCCTCCTGGCTAACCGGCACGATCGCTCGGTCCTTCGGGCTAACGCCTCGGAATCATCAACACCTGGTCGGATACGGTCCCGCGGGCGACGTTGATCCGAACCCCGACAATCGTGTCGTTGGTCTGCATGAACCACAACATCGCCTCGTACGGGCGCCCCTCGACCGGAATGACCGACACGAGATCGCCGTAGTCCAGCGGGATCGTGGCGCCGCCGCTGCGCGGCTCGAACTGGAAGGCGCCCGCCGGCATCGTGAACGGCCGGTCCATGCGCTTGCAGGACAAGATCGAGAGGCACAGCAGTCCTGCGACAAACCAGAACTGGCTCTTCTTGAGCATCGCGAACTCCTTTGGCTTCGACGACCCACGACGGGGAAGGGGTGATGGGGATGCAGAACTACGAAACCACCCCCCCTCGCCGCTGCGTCCCTATATACACCAAAACAGGGGAATCCGAGCCGAGGATGGTAATCTCCGGCAGTCCACCGCGGACGAGGGGGGCCTTCCGGGGAAGGGGCGAGGGTCAGATGGCCAACGACGGAGCGGGTCGGTCGGTCCTGAAATGGGGGTGTTTTGGCTGTCTGGGGTGCTTCGGCCTCCTCGTGGCCCTGCTCCTCGTCGCCGTCGGGCTCGGCTGGCTCGGCGCCCGAACGGCCGAACTCGAAGATGCGGTCCTGTCGCGCGATCTCCCTTCGATCGACCAGTCCGCGCCAGCCCAGGCAGACGGCCCGGCGCCTCCGCCCGGCGCACCTCTCGTCCCCGGAACGCTCGGGCCGACCGCCGGGCGGGTCGTTCTCGACCTCGCTCAGGCGGAGTTCCACCTGTTGCCGGGCGAGCCCGGCGGGCAGGTCCGCGTCGAAGCGCGCTACGACAAGAACGCCTACGAGCTCGAGGAAACGCTCGAGCGGCCCCCGGGGGACGCGTGGACGTACCGGGTCCAGTTCCGGCGGACCCGGGGCGGCTGGGTTTCCGGGCTCCGCTCACTGTTCGGCGGGATCAGCCCCAAGGTGACGGTCCGCTTGCCGCCCGACGTTCCGCTCGATCTCGACATGAACATCCGCCAGGGAGGGGCCGAGATCGAGCTTGGGGGCCTCTCCTTGAACTCGGCGAAGATCACCGTCGCCCAGGCCGGGGGCGCGATCGCCGTGTCCGAGCCGCTGCGGGCACCGATGCGGAGCTTCGATCTCACGGCGCGGATGGGCGGGATGTCCGTTCGCTCGCTGGGCAACGCGAGCCCAGCGGAGGTGCGAGTCGATTGCTCGATGGGCGGGATGGAACTCGACTTGCGCGGCGAGTGGGTCCAGGACGCGGCGATCGATCTCAAAACCAGCATGGGCGGTATCCAGGTTCACCTCCCTCGAGATTTGCCGATCCGGGGCGTGGCCGGCCGGGGTCTCCGTGAGGACGTCGAGCCGGAGGTCCGCCTGCCGACGCTGACCTTCTCCGTCGACGATGACAGCTCGGGGGAGGTCGAGTTCGACTGACGTCTAGAAGCCCATGCGGTCCATGCGGTCGAGGATCACCGCGCTGTAGCGATCCATCCGGTCGGGCGTGCGCCGGCGCGGACTCGGAAGACACGCCGCGAGCCGTGCCGCCTGCACCCGGTCGAGCGCGGCCGCCGATCGACCGTAGTGGAATCGCGCCGCCGACTCGGCTCCGTACACGCCGTCGCCCCACTCGATCACACCCAGATACAACTCGAGGATCCGCTCCTTCGGAACGATGGTTTCGGCCGCGTAGGCCAACGGGACCTCGAGCACCTTGCGCGCCACGGAGCCGTAGGTCGTCAGGAACAGGTTCTTGACGAGCTGCTGGGTGATCGTCGAGGCGCCCCGCCACGCCCGGCCCCGGCGCCGATTGTCCTCGACCGCGTCGCGAACGGCGTCCCAGTCGACGCCGTCGTGGGCGAGGAACCGAGTGTCCTCGGCGGCGATCGCAGCGTGCTCGAGATGGTCCGAGATCGCGGCGAGCGGCACGGCTCGATGGTGCTTGGCGTACGGCCGGCGGGCGATCCAGGCCTCGATCCGGCGCTGCACCTGGACGGCGGTCGTCGGGGGGTCGACCCAGCGCAGGACGACGAGACAGGCCATGCACGCACCGAGATAGATCGCGACCGCGGCGCACGCACCGAGCGCGACCCGCGACACGACGCGCCGTATCGGGCCCCGGCGTCGCTGCGCATTCGAGCGCGTGCGAAACGGGCGTCTGGCGCGGCGCGCGCGGCCCCGAGCCGTTCCGGCTCGCGTCACGTCGAGCGGACCCGGGGCACACGCTCAGTCGCCGTCGCCCCCTCCCGGGTTTCGGTACACCATCCAGAAGAACCGGATGGCGAAGAACGCGATCACGATCCACGTGAGGAGCATCGTGACCCACGCCGCGGTGGTCATCGCACGGCCCTCCGCTTGTCGCGCCACGCCTTCCACACGAGCAGCCCGCAGGCTAGGAACACGAGCACGAGCAGCAAGCGGCTGAGGTCCTGCACCAGCGCCCGCGTGTCGTAGGTCGCCTGGCCCACGTGGAACACCTTGCCGATCACGCTCGTCGGCGCCAGCGGCCAGCCCTCCCCCGCAAACAGCGAGCGGAACGCCTCGCCCCATCCGATGGCGGTCGGCTGGATCAGCGATCCGACGAACACGACGAGGATGAACCCCGGCGTCACCCACTGGATGACGAAGCGGAAGATTCGGGGCACCTTCATGTCGGCGCCGCGTGTGATCTCCTCCCACCCGCGATCCATGCCGAAGACCCAGGCGAAGATGATCGACTCGGCGAGCGCGAAGACGACGAGGGCGAACGTCCCGGACCAGAAGTCGAACTCGTCGAACGCCCCCCCCGGAAAGAGCCAGACGCAGAAGAACCCGAGCAGGAGGATCGTGAGCCCGAACAGCAACGCACCGCGCTGCCTGGCCACGCCCATCTCGTCCTGGAGGAACGCCAGGATCGGCGCCCCCATGGCCAGCGACGATGTGATCCCGGCGATGAACAGGAGGCCGAACCACATCGCCCCGGCAATCGGGGCGAACCAGCCCCAGTTGTTGAACAGCGTGGGCAGCGTCAGAAAGGCCAGGCTGAACCCGCTGCCCCCGGTGGTCGCAGCCTGAACCACCTGAAGCCCGAGGTACGCGGTGGCGATCGGAATCAGGATCGAGCCGCCGAGGATGACCTCGACGAACTCGTTGATCCAACCAGCGGAGGCGCTGTTCAGCGCGACGTCCTGGTTTCGCTTGAGGTACGCCGCGTAGCAGTGGATCGAGCCCATGCCCACCGACAAGGTGAAGAAAATTTGGCCCGCCGCGGCGAGCCACGTCGTCAGGTTGAGCAGCCCCTCGGGCTTCGGATTCCAGGTGAAGTTCAGGCCGACGAGCGGGCTCTCGACGACGCCGGGGTCACCCGGTCCGAGCGTCAACCCGCGGATCGCGAGAACGATCCCGCAGAGGATCAGGAGCGGCATGCCGATCTTCGCCGCGAGCTCGATCCCTCGGTCGAGACCCCGGGAAAGGATCCAGACGTTGAGGACGATCGTGACCAAGAACCAGCCGAGCGCTTCGAACGGGATCGCGAACACCGAGTCGGCGGTCTGCCCGACGTAGGCCGCGTAGAAGTCGGCCGGCGCGACCTCGCGGAAGGTTCCCGTGATCGAATGCCACACGTACGCGAGCGTCCACGACTCGAGGTAGCAGTAGTACGAGGCGACGGCGATGTTGGTGAACAAGCCGAACACGCCGATGTACTTGAACAGTCTCCACTTCCCGTCGCCGAGGCGGTCCAACATCCCCGGCGCCGAGTGATGGCCGAACTGCCCGCCGTACCGTCCGATCGCCCATTCGACCCACAGGAGCGGGATGCCCATCAGGACGAACGAGATCAGATACGGGAGGATGAACGCGCCTCCCCCGTTCTGGGCGGCCTGCGCCGGAAACCGCAGGAAGTTCCCGAGCCCGACCGCGTTACCGGCCATCGCCAGAACGAGGCCGACCCGTGTGGCCCATTGCTGCTTGGAGGTCATTCGTTTCGCCTCGACAGGCCGGGCTCCGCGGCCGGGTCGCGCCGCCGACGCCACAGGCCGAACAGGAGGGTGAGCAAGGCAAGGCCGATCTCGTCGATGAACGGGACGAGGTCGGGGAGCACGATGTCGAGGAAGGTGATGGCCGCGAGCAGGACGAACACGGTCGGGTAGCGCAGGTTGAGGCTGCCCACGATCCGGTCGATCACGTCACCACGCTCCAATCGGGGGACGCTCTCCTGGGGACAGCCTGTCGGATGAAGCGGCAGACCGTGCTGTCCCGAGACCCAGGTTGGGAAAACGCCCCCTACCCTCGCCGGACGCGAATGCTACCACGCTCCTCGGCTGGATCGGTCGGCTGAAACCGTGCGAGAGTGCGCGGTCGAGGGGAGCGGTGTCGATGCAGCTGCCGCCGAGCGCGTGTTTCCGCGTCCCGCGGTCCCTGTTCCTGACCGGGATCGCGGACGTGTGGTCGGCGCTCCGGGAGGGCGGGCGTGGGGGCTCGCCGCGATCCGGGCTCGCGCTGATGGTCGCCTCGGCGGCCGCGTTCGCGGCGATGGCCGCCGTGGTCAAGAAGCTGCTCCCGGACACGCCGACGCAGGCGGTGGTCCTGTCGCGTGGCGCCATGATGGCCGTCGGCTTCGCGATGCTGGCGCGCGCCCAGGGCGTCCCGCTCCTCGGAACGCGCCCGGGGCTGCTCCTCGCCCGTGGATTGCTCGGCTACGCCGCCCTGTCGTGCTACTTCTGGTCCGTGCACCATCTCCCGCTCGGAGACGCGGTGCTCCTCCAGTACAGCCACCCGGTGTTCGTCGCTGCGATCGCGCCTCTCGCGCTCGGCGAGCGCACGAGCTCTCGTCATTGGTGGGTCATCGGCGGGGCGCTCGCGGGCGTCACGTTGATCGTCCATCCGACCGCCGACTTCCGTCCCGCGGCGCTCGTCGGGATCCTCGGCTCGGCACTGTCCGGGCTCGCCTATCTCACGGTTCGCGATCTGTCGCGCACCGAGCACCCGTTGACGATTCTGTTCTGGTTTCCACTGGCCACGATCCCGGCCTCGCTCGTCCTGACGCTCGCCTCCGGCCCGTCGGCCGTGCCTCTCGACGCGGCCTCGATCGCGGGGCACTTGCTCGTGACGCTGACCGCTCTCGTCGGGCAGGTCGCGTTGACTCTCGGCCTCTCGCGAACCGGCGCTGCGAGAGCGACTGCGGTGACGCTCGCGGGGCCGGTGTTCGGTGTGGCGTTCGACCTGGCCCTCTTCGGCCACGCGCCGGACGCCGCGTCGCTCGCCGGGATGCTGCTCGTCCTCGGCGCGCTCGCGCGCCTCGGCTGGCGCTGACTCAGCGGCGGAGTCCGTCGCACTGCGCGAGGTGTCCGGCGAGCTGTGCGGCCGCAACCGAGGTCGAGCGCAGCCGGTCGCGCTGCTCCGCCGTACAGCCGAAGCCGTAGAGGAAGAACTCCGTGCCCCGCGCGTCACGCGCGGCGGCCACCTGGAGCGATCGATCGCCCTGAACCGCCGCCCGGACGTAGGCGCGCAGCGCCGCGTTTTCGCGCGCGATCGCCGCCGCGAGGTCGGAACGAGCGGCGAGCCCGGCGACGAACGACCAGGCGGCCTGGTGCGGCTCGAGCAGCGTGCCGATGTCGCGGTCCGACAGGCGGTCGCCGTGGCCGAGGAAGAACTCCATGCGCGGGCGATCGTCCGTGATCGCGGGCGCGCCGTCGATCCAGCGCTCGATCCCCGGGCGATCGAGCAGCAAGGTCCCGAGGAGCGCCTCCGGCGTCTCGAGGAACGCTCGGTCCAGATTCGCTCGCGTGCGAGGGTTCGACCAGGCCGCGTCGAGCCGCGCGAGGTCGAGTCCGGAGGGCTCGCGCATCCCGACGAGCACCGCGTCGCGCACGGAAGGGAGCCATAGCAGGACGTGGGGAAACGCATCGACGAACGTCCGCGCGGTCATCCGGGCCGAGACGAGGCTCTGCGCATGCAGCGGAAGCCACTGCGCCATCGCTCCCCCGGGCTCGAGCCGGGCCAGGCACGCTTCGTAGAACTCCCGCGAGTACAGGTGGACCGAGCCGGCGACGATCGGCGGCGGCGGCTCCGCCGTGATGACGTCGAACCGCTCGCGCGTCGTTTCGAGCCAGTGCCGCCCATCCTCGCGCACGATGCGCACCCGCGGGTCGCGGAGCACGCGGTCGTTCTCGCGCTCGAACAACGGCAGCGCCTCGATCACGCCTTCGCTCAGCTCGACCGCGACGATCGAATCGATCCCCTCATGGGACGCGATGGCGCCGAGCGTGATCCCGGTCCCGACGCCGACGGCGAGCGCGCGCCGGGGATCGCGCGCGAGGAGCACCGGCAGGTGCCCCTCGGCAGCCATGTACCGCCAGACGGGCTTGACCGTCGCCGTCATCGCGACACCGTTCGTCAACAGGCTCTTCGCGTCGGGATCTCGAAACCCGTACTCCTTGCGCACGACCGCGATCGTGTCGGTCGCGCTCTCGCGAAAGAACAGCAGCTCTCCGATCGAATCTGCGCCGCGGGCCGCCGCGAGAAACGACGCGACGAACCGTGCGGGCTCGACCGCCACGATCGGCGCGGCACAGACGAGCGCGGCCAGGACCGCGGCGGCCCGCTCGCCGAGCCGCCGAGCCGGGACGCCGAGCACGACCGCGCCGATCGCGGCCTGACCGAGGGCCAGGACGCCGAGCGCGCGCGGCGCGCCGAGCCAGGGCAGGAGCACGAGCCCCGCCGCGAGCGCACCCGTGATCGAGCCGAGTGTGTTGGCGGCGAATGCGGCTCCCACCTCTCGGCCGACGTGCGGGACGCTCGCGGCCCATGCCCGGGCGGCGAGCGGCAGCGAGATTCCGGACAGGATCGTCGGTGGCAGCACGACGAGCGCCGCACGGCCCGCCCCGCGCACGAGGAATTCGCCGAACCCCTCGCTCGAAAGAGGCGCGAGGTGGCCGGGGAGCCAGACGAGGCTCGACGCGACGTACGCGCCCATGCCGATCTGGAGCCAGCCGATCCAGCGGAGCGGATTCCGGATCCGGCTGGAGAGTCCTGCCAGAGCGATCGCTCCGATGCACAGGCCGAGCAAGAACAGCGACAGCATCAGGCTGAACGAGTACGTGAACGATCGGAGCGGCAGGCTCAAGAGCCGCGTCCATACGACCTCGTAGCCCAGCGCTGCACACCCGCCCGCGGCGGCGGCGAGGAGTCCGAGATATCGGGCCGGCGTGGCGCGGCTCGACGCTGCTTGCGTGGGAGGCGGCGGGAGCGGGACGGACCCGGCCACGGTGGTGCAGCGACGATCGAGGACGATGGCGGCCCCACCGACGAGAAGCTGCGCGAGGATTGCTACGCTGG
>Ga0247727_10011599_pt1 | contig 15332 bp, 11 predicted proteins | sample WisWelCaveWW1625_FD_202498 | JGI IMG/M metagenome (GOLD analysis project Ga0247727, IMG submission 202498) | Biofilm microbial communities from Wishing Well Cave, Virginia, United States - WW16-25 | ecosystem: Environmental > Aquatic > Deep subsurface > Groundwater > Cave microbial mat | place... | reverse complement strand
AGAAGGCGAGGCGTGACTTCGAAGCGGCGCTGCGGCTCGACCCTGCCTTCGCTCCCGCCAGGGCGAACCTCGACGCCCTAAACGCCGGCGCCCCGCCGCTCCTGCCGGATTCCCCCGACCTGCACTAGAAACCGCCCGCGCGGGCTCGGCGACTCGGCGGAGACCGATGACCCCTCAAGAGTTCATCCGGAAGTGGTCGGCCTCGGGGCTCAAGGAGCGCCCCGGCTCCCAGGAGCATTTCATCGACCTGTGCCGGATGCTGGGACAGCCGATCCCCGCCGAGGCGGACTCCGAGGGGACCTGGTACACCTTCGAGAAGGGGGCGGCCAAGCACGGCGGCGGTGAGGGCTGGACCGAGGTCTGGAAGCGGGAGGCACAAGGAACTTCGGGGCCGCCCACCACCAGCTCCTGCGCTACCGGGAGTCGCTCGACAACCTGCCCCTGCTCGTCGTCTCCGACATGGACCGGTTCGAGGTTCCCACCAAATCACCGGGACGGCCAAGATGGTTCATGCCTTCGCCCTCAAGGACCTGACGCAGGAGAAGAACAGGAGAATCCTCGTGGCCCTTTATCTCGACCCCGAGCGGCTGAAGCCGGAGACGGCCGCCTCCGAGTTCGCGTCGCTCGCCGTGTCGCTAGGGTCGCGCGGCGTCGAGCCGCGGCAGGCCGCCCACTTCCTCGACCGCATCCTCTTCTGCCTGTTCGCCGAAGACGTCGGCCTCCTGCCGGGGCGCATCTTCCTCGAACCAGCCATTTCCATTGACGGAAACCCCCGTTCACCATAGATTAGGCCGCGATTGGCCCGGCTCCCGGCGCGGCGCGGAAGGGTGGAGGCTCATGCCGTTCAAGGTGTCGCTCGCCTACATCGACCCGGTGTCGGGGTCCATCCTGATCCAGGCGCTGGTGGCGGCCGCGGCGGGCACGGTGGCCTTTTTCCGCAAATCGATCTGGCGCGTCATGCGGCGCTTCTCGGGCGGCGGGCCGTCCGACCCGCCGGCGCGGTCTGCGGACAAGGACTCCGGGGGCTAGCCCCATCATGGACCACGAGCCCGGCACCACGCGGGATGCCGGCTCCTTCCGCGACCCCTCCGGCTTCGTCTTCCGTCACGACGGCCGCCTCTTCCGCGCCATCGACGCGAAGTGCGCCGCGATCCTCGACGGCCTGGCGGCGACCGGCGCGCTGCAACGGCTGGTGGCCGACGGTCTGGTCGTCGGGACCTCGATCCTCGAACCGTCGCCGATCGTCGAGCGCCTGGCCGCCGGGCATCCCGGCGGCGCGCGATTCCTCGAGCACGCGCGCATCGATCCGATCACCTATCCCTACTGCTGGACCGTGTCGATGCTGGCGGACGCCGGCATCCACACCATCGATCTGCAGCAGCGGCTCCTCGAGACCGGGCACTCGCTGAAGGATGCGACCGCCTACAACATCCAGTTCGTCAGGGGCCGGCCGGTGTTCATCGACCTGTCGTCGATCGAGAGACCGGCCCGTCTCGACATCTGGGTGGCCCTCGGGCAGTTCCAGCGGATGTTCACCTACCCGCTGATGCTGGTGAACGATCGCGGCTGGGACCTGCGCTCGTACTTCCTGGCCAGCCTCGGGGGGCGCTCGGTCGAGCAGGTGGGGCGGTCGTTCACCGGCATGCAGCGCCTGCGTCCCGGGCGGCTCCTCGACCTGACGCTGCCGCTGTGGCTGAACCGGCGCGGCGACTCGGGCAAGGGCGGCGGGCGCGAAATGCTGACGCGCCCCAACGCCGACAGCGGCCCGCAGGCGATCAACCTGCGCCGGCTGCGCCGCAAGATCGCCCGGCTCGCGGCGCGCTACGACCCGGGCGGCGCCTGGCACGACTACACCCGCACCTGCACCTACACCGGCGGCGCCGGCGACGCCAAGAAGGCGCTGGTGCGCGAGATGCTCGCGGCGGTGCGGCCGGCGCGCGTGCTCGACCTGGGCTGCAACACTGGTGACTACTCGTTCCTGGCCGCCGAGACCGGGGCGTCCGTGGTCGCGGCCGACGGCGATCACGACGCGGTCGAGATCCTCTACCGGCGGCTGCGCGGCAACCCCGCCGATATCGCGCCGATGGTGGTCGACATCGGCAACCCGAGCCCGGCGATCGGGTTCATGAACCGCGAGCGGGCGTCCTTCCACGATCGCGTCCGCGCCGATGCCGTGCTGGCCCTTGCCCTCATCCACCACCTGCACGTGTCGGCGAACCTGCCGCTCGCCGCGATCCGCGACCTGTTCTGCGCCCTGACGCGCGACGCCCTCATCCTCGAGTTCGTGCCACCGGACGACCCGCAGTTCCGGCGCATCACCCGCTTCCGGCTCGACGACTATCCCGACATGAGCCTGCCGCGCTGCCTCGAGGTGTTCGGGCAGCGGTTCGACCTGGTGCGCCGGGCGCCCGTTCCCGGGACGCCGCGCACCCTCCTCCTGCTGCGGCTGAGATCCGCGGCATGAGCGGCGCGCCGGCGGACCGGACGCTCCCCCGCCGGCTCCTGCCGGCGGTGACCGTCGTCTTCCTGCTCTTCGCGCCGCAGTTCGCCGCGCTCGAAGCACCGCGCAACCGGTATTTCCTGTTCTGGGGCGCCGCGGACACCCTGAGCCTGTGCCTCACCGTGCTGCTGCTGGCGGCCGCCGGCCTGCTCGCGGGCGGGTTCATCGATCGCCGCGGCGGCCCGGGTCTGCGCGCCGCCCGGGACCAGGCGTTCGCCCTCCTGTTCCTGCTGGCGGCCGCCGTGAACTTCCCCCGGCTGGCGCGCGCGCCGTTCATGCTCGCGATCCTGCACCCGCACCGCGACGCCGCCATCGTCGTGCTGCAGAGTCTGCTCGCGCTCCTTGCCGGGACATGGCTCTGGCTCCTGCTGTTCCGGCGATCGCTCCTGGCCCGGGCGGCGCGAACCGCCTGCCTCATCCTGTCGCCGCTCGTGCCGATCCTGATGATCCAGACGTTCCTGTTCGAGAGCTACGCGGTGCGCCAGGATCCGATCCCGGCGGCGGCCGACGGAACGTCCGCGGCGGAATTGTCCGCGGCGGGAACGCCGATCGTCCTCATCGTGTTCGACGAGTGGTCGTACGAGCGCAGCACGGCGGACGACGACTTCCTGGCGGATCTGCCGGCGCTGCGCGCCCTGCGCGCCGAGTCGTTCTTCTTCGCGCGGGCGGCGGCGCCGGGCACGACGACCTACATCTCCATGCCGCGACTCCTGTTCCAGACCGACGATTACAGCGCGCTGCCGGGCGTCATGTACAGCGGGCGGGATTTTCCCGGGGCGCTCGGTCTGCACGAGGAGGTCATCACGCCGGCCGCCGAACCCGGCCGCGCCCCCGATTCGCTGTTCGCGGCGCCGCGGCGCGCCGGGTACAAAGCCTGGGTGCTCGGCTTCTACCTGCCCTACCGCCGCATCCTCGGGGACCAGGCCGACATGGTGCGCACCTTCTCGGACTACCCGCGCGGCGACGGGTTCGCGGAGCGCCTGTTCATGAACGTCGCCCAGACGCCGCAGTACTGGCGCCTGCCGGGCATCAGCACCCTCTGGAAGCAGGCCTACGCCGGGGTCTTCAGCCGGTACTGGCTGCGCCTGAACGACCGCCTGCTGGCCGATTTCGAGACGCTGGCGGGCCGTGCCGCGCCGCGGACGTTCGTCTTCCTGCATTACCCGGTGCCGCATGCGCCGTTCATCTACGACGCCGGCGGGGCGTACACCGGGCCGTTCGCGATCCGCAGCCGGATGACCGAGGACATCGACGTCGATGTGATGCACGGCACGCCGGCCGACTACCGCCGGAGCCTCGGACATCTCGACCGGGTGGTGGCCCGTATCGTCGCCCGCCTGCGCGCGACCGGCCGCTATGACGACGCGCTCGTCATCATGACCTCCGATCACGCCTGGCGGAACGACCCCGCGCTGCGCCACGAGACCGGCGACGCGCGCATCCGCCACGTGCCCCTGCTCGTGAAGGCGCCCGGGCAGAGATCGCGGCGCACCGTCGAGGACCCGGTGACGCTGAACAGGATCGCACCCCTTCTCGACGCTGCCGCGCGCGGCGGTCTCGACGAGGCCGGGGCCGCGCGCCTCATCGAGGCGATCGCCCGCCCCGGAGCGGATTAGAATCGACGCGGAAAGGAGTTCCACCCTGCCGCCCGCGCGCCCCCGTCCCGCTCCGTTCAGGGCCGTCGCGGCGCTGCTCGCCGCCGGCGCCGCGGCGCCGCCGTCCGCGTGGCGCGTCGAGTTCGTGGCCGGCACGGTGCCGCTGAACTCCGACGCCAACCTGGAGCTCGCGGTGACCAGCCGGGGCATCAGCGGCACGCGCTTCGGCCGCGAGCGCTTCTCGATCCAGCCCGGCGGCATTCTCCGGGTGGCCTATGACAACGCGCGCTACCGGCCGGTGACCGGCTGGCTCGCGGGGAGCGACACGGCACTCTCCTCCGTCGGCTCGGGGGACGGCGCCGGCCTCGTCCTGATACCGATGCTGGCGGTCATGGTCGTCGGGGTGTTCATCCTCGCACCCGTGCAGACGACGCGCCATTACGTGCAGATCCATTGGCTCGATCACGGCGAGCCGCGCGACATCATCGTGCGGGTCGACGGCGGCGATCGCCTGGAGATCCTCAACGCGCTCGCGGAGGTCCACGGCCGCCCCTGGGACGATCTGCCGGAGATGCGGCGCCACATCGTGCGCCGCCTCGAGGCCGGCGAAGGGGATCGGTTCGACATCGATCTCGTCCGCGGGGCCCGCTTCCCGGGCGGCCGGCTGGACGCGGGGGGCTACCGCGTCGTGGCCCTCGCGTCCACGGAGGGGCGGGCCGACATCCTCTTCTTCCCGCGTGACGCCGGGAGGGCGGGCGGCGGGACGGGCGACGACGCCACCGACGCCGCGCGCCTCGCGGCGCAGACGGTCGCCGTCATCGAGCCGGGGCCGGGGGTCGCCGGCGCGGCCGCCACGGCCCTGGTCGATGGACCCGGGGGCGACACCCTCGACGCGCTTCTGACCCCCGCCGCGACCTACCGCCTGGCGCGGCGCTCGATCGCCGGGACCATCGGCGCCGCTCCCGGCTCCGGGCTTCCGGGCCGGACCTTCGCGGCCGGCGGCGGGCTCTACCTCGCGGCGCTGCTGGTGCCGCACGGCGGCGAGACCTGCCTGCGGCTGCCGGCGATCAAGCACACGTTCGCCATGTCGTGGGGACTCCTGTACGTGTGCCGCAACCGGATCGCGTTCGAGCCGATGCAAACGATGGCGCCGTTCGGGGCCGGGCACGAGCCGATCGCGTTCCGCCGCTCGGAGGTGACGTCCATCGACCCGGGCCGCCGCCTCGGCGCCGTCACGCTCAGGGTGGAGAGCCGCCACGACACCGTGGTCTTCCTCCCGGTGTTCGAGGGTGACCCGGACCCCGACGGCCCGTCGTGGAAGAAACGCGGCAAGGTGGCGGACCGGTTCTTCTCCTGGGTGGCGCGCTGCTGGCGCGATTTCCCCGCCTGCGAGGCCGGTCTCCTCGGCGGCGGCGAGGACGACGGCGCCCCGTCCGCCGGGCCTTGACGGCCACGAGAGCCCCGGGGCAACCGATGCGATACGTCTTCAACCCGTACCTCGAGTTCGCGCCAGGCGATTCGTCCGGCGTGTCCTCCGGCGCGGTGCTCGCCTTCCATCGATCGCTCCCCGGTTACGCGCCGACGCCGCTCCATGCCCTGCCGGGGCTTGCCGCCGATCTCGGCCTCTGCCATCTCTACGTGAAGGACGAGTCGCGGCGCTTCGGCCTCCGCGCCTTCAAGGCGCTCGGGGCGTCGTGGGCGCTGCGCTCGGTGGTCGAGGCGCGCAGCACCGCCGGCGAGCCGCCGCCGGCGGCGGTGGCGACCGCCACCGACGGCAACCACGGGCGGGCGGTGGCGTGGGCGGCGCGCCGCCTCGGCTTCGCGGCGGTGATCTTCATCCCGGCGCATGCCGCGGTGTCACGGATCGAGGCGATCCGCGGCGAGGGGGCGCGCGTGGTCCTCGTCGACGGGACCTACGACGACGCGGTCGCCCGCTGCGCCGCCGAGGCCGCGGCCGGCGGCTGGCAGGTGATCGCCGACACCGGCTACGCGGGGTATCTCGAGGTGCCGCGGCGGGTGACCGAGGGGTACGCCACGCTCTTCCTCGAGACCGACGCCGAGCGCGCCGCGCGCGGCTGGCCGGCGCCCGACCTCGTCGTGGTGCAGGGCGGCGTCGGGGCGCTGGCGGCGGCCGTGGTCGGGCACGCCGACAGAGCGCGGCCGCGGCCGCTTGTCGCCGTCGTCGAGCCCGACTCCGCCGATTGCCTTCTGGAGTCGATCGCCTCGCCCGGCGGCCGGCCGAGCGCGGCGCACGGCCGGCAGGATTCGATCATGGCCGGCCTCAACTGCGGGTTGCCGTCGCTGGCCGCCTGGCCGGTGTTGCGGCGCGGCGCTGATCTCTTCCTGAGCATCGAGGACCGCCACGCCGAGGAGGCGGTGCGGAGGCTCTGGCGGCCGGCCGCGGGCGACCCGCGCATCGAGGCGGGCGAATCGGGGGCGGCGGGCCTCGCCGGCCTCCTGGCGCTGTGCCGCGAGCCGGCCCTGCGCGGGGCGCGCGACCGCCTGCGCCTGGGGCGGCGGACGGCAGTGCTTCTGATCAATACGGAGGGGGCGACCGATCCCGAAGGGTTCCGCCGCATCACCGGCGAGGCGCCGCCCGCCTGACGATCAGGCGCGCCTGCCGCGGACGTCCTCCTTGATCCGCTGGATGTGCCCGCGTCCGAGCCCTTTCACCTCGCACCCCAGCTCGAAGTAGCGCCGGATCGCCGCGTCGTCGAGGATGCCGAAGCAGTCGACGATCGCCGCCGGACGGCCGGTCATCCTGACGACGTCGTCGGGCGGCATGTCGAGGTACTGCTGGTGCCGCACCGCCAGGATGACGGCGTCGGCCCCCTCGAGGGCCGCGCCGAGATCCTGGTGCATGCGCAGCGCCTTGAGCCCCTCCTGGTTGCGGAAGAAGCGGGACCACGAATAGCCGCTGCGCGGGTAGGCCTCCTGCTCCTCGAACTCCCACCAGCGCAGGACGTACGGGTCGTGCACGGCCATGTCGCCGCCCATCTCGGCCAGCTTGCGGACGATGAGCTCCGAGCCGGAGTAGCGCGTGTCGCCGACGTCCTCGCGGTAGGCGGCGCCCAGAAGCACGAGACGCGAACCGGCGACCACCTTCCCCATGTTGCGCAGCGCGTCGCGGGTCAGCTCGGCGACGTGCAGGGCGCGCGTGTCGTTGATGTTGATCGCGGCCGGCGTGATCTTGAACAGGTCCTCCTCGAACCCCATCAGGTGGCGGTAGGCCCAGATGCCCAGGCCGCCGTCCTTCGGCAGGCAGTAACCGCCGATGCCGGGGCCGGGGAAGATGATGTTGCTGTGGGTCGGGCGGACCTTGATCGCCTTGATCACCTTGACGAGGTCGACGCCGTTCTTCTCGGAGAAGCGGCTCCACTCGTCGAGGAACGCCAGGATGGTGGCGCGGTACGAGTTCTCGACGATCTTGCAGGTCTCGCTCTCGAGCGGCCGGTCGAGCACCGTGAGCGGGAACTTCTCGACGTTGAGGACCTCGGAGAGGAAGGCGACGACCCGGCGGCGGCTCTCCGCGTTGACTCCGGCGCAGACCCGCCAGAAGTCGCGGATCGATCGGACGTAGTCGCGCCCCGGCATGACCCGCTCGTAGGAGTGCGCCAGGAGCGGCGCCGACGTCAGGCCGCGCTTCTCGAACTCCTTCCTGAGGATCGGGTAGGCGATGTACTCGGTCGTCCCGGGGGCCACGGTTGTCTCTATGAGCACGAGACACTCGGCCGGGATGAGGCGGCCGATCGACACGAAGCTCTTCTCGAGCGCCTCCATGTCGGCGTGGCCGGTCTTGAGGTCGCCGAGGCTCTCCTTGAGGTAGTCGCACTGCACGTCGACCACGACGACGTCGGCGAGGCGCAGGACGTCCTCGGTGTAGGTGCAGGCGAGGGTCTTCTTCTCGCGCACGCAGCGGGCGATGAGGACGTCGACCTCGGGGTCCTCCGACTTGACCGGCGAGACGCCGCGGTTCAGGAGCGGGATCTTCCAGTACGAGCGGGTGCTCGGCCGCTGCATGCCGATGACGAACTTACCGGGCTTGCCGGTCGTCCTGCTGGTGCTGTCGGCGATGACGGCGGCCATGACGGCGCCGACGAACCCTACGCCGACCACCACGACGATCTCGCGCTCCCTGGCGCGCTCGGCGGCGGCCAGCGCCTCGAGGCGGGCGAACTCCTTCGCGGCCTCCCCGGGTGTCGGCAGCGGGAACTTCTCACCTTCCGGACTGACTGACCACTCCATGACTCCTCCTGCCGGCGGGGGCACGCACCTGCCGGGCGATTGCAAAATATGTTGCCGGCGCCCCCCTGTCAACGGCCCGTCGGCCTGCCCCGTTGGCCCGGCCGGCGGGACCGACCGGCCCGAAGGCCCCGGCCGGCGGGCCGGATAACGGGCCCCCGGCGGGGGTGGCCCACGCCCATGCCGGGTGATAGATTTTCGCGTGGCCCGGATGGGCCTCGATGCGACTCCATCACCCTGCCATTGTCGTGCTTGCGCTCGCCTTCGCCGGGGGTCCGGAAGGGCTGCCGGCGGCCGCGGCGGCGGCGCGCGGAGGGGCCGGTCTCGCGCTGCAGGGTCCCGATCTCCCCGACGGCCTGCGCTCGCCCGCGCCATCGACCCCCTGCTACGTGCTCCTGACCGCGGATCGGGGGACGCTGGAGAGCCCGCCGCTCATCGATCCGTTCATCGAGGCGGCGCGCGCCCGCGGCCTGCGCGTCGTGGTGCGGATCGCCGACGCCGAATGGCAGCCGATAGGCGCCTGGTTCGGCCGCGTGCAGGCGTTCGCCGCCGCCGTCGGCGCGCGCGTCGACGCCTGGCAGATCCTCGGGCCGGAGGGGGCGGCGCTCGCGCCGCGCGAATACGCCTACGTGCTGAAGAACGCGCGCGTGGCGCTGCGCGCCGTCGGGGCCCAGGGGGAGGTGGTGTCGCTTCCGCTCCCCGGCGACGCCGCCTGGACCGAGGCGCTGTTCGCCGAGGATGCCGGACCCTACATCGACATCGTGGCCGCCGCCGACAGGGATTCGTTCGCAGCGGTCGCCGAAACCCGCGACCGGCTGCACGCGCGCGTGCCGATCTGGATCACCGACGCGCCGCTCGATGCCGGTCACCCGGCGATCGCCGCCGTCCGCGACTACCTCGAGGCGACGGCCGCGGGGAGCGAGGTGATCCTGTTCGCCGCGCCGCCGGCATCCGCCGCCGCCGACGCCGCCGCGGCCGCGCTCGTCTTCGCGCGGTCGCTTTTCCCGCCGGCGCTGCGGCCCGCGGCTGCCGGGTCGCTGCCGTTCGATCCGGCCGGCGCCATCGAAGGGGGCGGAGCCGCGAAACCGGTGCCGGTTGCCATCGTGGCGCTGCCGTTCTTCGACGCCGAGACGCGCGACGGGCTGGCCGCCTACCGCCTGCGCCCCGCATCCCGGGCCGGCGAACCGGTGCACCCGGGCGAATCACCATCCGCGGGCGAATCCACGTCCGCGGGAGAACCCCCGCCCGCCCCCGTGGCGATCCGGCTGACGCTGCGCTCGCACATCGAGACCGTCGACCTGGTGGTGCCCTCGACGGGCCGGACACGCCGGCTGGCGGAGTCCGCCCCCGCCGGGGCGGTGATCGAGCTGCCGGTGCGCGACGAATATCTTGTTGTGCGCTACCGGGTGGCGGCCGCGACGCTGCCGGTGAAGGAGACGACGAGCGTCGGCGCCATCTCCGAGCTGACCGCCGAGGAGATCATCGCCCGCGAGCGCGAGGTGCGCGGCATCCAGGACGCGCGCCTGGCGCATTACGAGGCGAAGGCGACGATCGCCATCCACTACCGCCTGGCGGCGCTGGGCGAGACCATCGATCTCGTCACCGAGAACCGCCTGTTCGTCAAGGAGGGCGTTCAGGATTACCAGCAGACCGCGCTCTACGTCAACGGCGCGCTGTGGCGCGGCAAGGACCCGCCGTACCTTCCCTACCTGCAGCCGGAAACGGTGGCCGAGGTGCCGCTCAACATCCTGCTCGACGAACGCTACCGCTACGCGCTCGAAGGGCGCGAGACGGTCGACGGGCGCGAGTGCTACGTCCTCTCGTTCGAGCCGGCCGAAGCGACGACCGAGATCCTGTACAAGGGCCGGGTCCACATCGACACGCGGCTGTTCACGCGCGTGCGCATGGCAGCGGTGCAGACGGTCGTCAACGAGCCGCTGCGATCGAACGAGGTGGTGTACCGCTACGGGCCGGTCGCGGCCTCCGGCGGCGAGGTCTGGCTGCCGCAGACGATCAGCGGGCAAATGACCTTCGAGCTGCTCGGCTACTCGCTGGCGGTCGAGCGCGAGGCGACGTACACCGACTACCGCACCAACGAGGACGGCTTCGCGGCCCGCCGCGAGACCGCCTACGACTCGGGGAGGCCGCTGTTCCGCGAGACCGACAGCGGTTTCTACCGTCTCGAGAAGGACGGCGACCAAGAATCCCTGCAGCGGCTCGACGCGCCGCGCAACACCCTTCTGCTGATGGGCATGTCGGTCGGCGAGGACGGCGACCTGGGGTTCCCGTTCGCCGGCGTCAACTTCTTCGATTACGACTTCCACGGCACCGGCACGCAGTTCAACCTCGCCTGGGCCGGGCCGTTCGCCGACATCTCCTGGAACCAGCCGAACCTGTTCGACGTCCCCGTCGGGCGCCGCCCCTGGTCGCTGGCGCTGCAGGGCTCCTTCAACGCCCTCGAGACCGAGGATGAGAACGCCACCTCGTCGGGCACCCCCTCCGACGACCGGGTCGACATCCTGCGCGAGCTGGCCCGGGCGACGATGTCGATACCGGTCGGCGACTTCCTCCGTTTCTCGGTCGAGACGCGCTGGATGTACCAGAACTTCGACCGCCAGGAGGACACCAGCCCCTCCTTCGTCCTGCCGTCGACCGACGTCGAGGGTGTCGCCGGCGGGCGCCTCGAGTATTCGCGCCTGGGATATCTCTTCGATGTATGGGGCGAGTGGGGCCGGCGCAGCGAGTGGGCCCTCTGGGGCCTGCCGGGCCAGCGCTGGTCGGAGGACGACATCGATTTCACGCGTCTCGGCGCCGACCTGCGCAAGTCGGTCTACTTCGGGATCTACAACAAGCTCAGCGTCGGCGTGAGCGGGTTCGAGGGCCGCAGCCTCGATCGCTTCTCGCGCTTCGAGCTGGGCGATTTCCGGGCGGCGCGGGTGCGCGGCTTCAACGGCTCGGGCATCCACTTCGACCGTGGTCTCGTTGCCGAGGCGTCGTGGAGCTTCCCGATCAGCCACAGCCTGCGCGCCGACCTCGGCGTGCAGGACGGCTTCGTCCACAGCGGCGACGACTTCGGCGACGGCTACGAGCGGGTCATCGGCAGCGGCCTGAGCCTCGAGTTCTCGGGCCCGTGGAGCACGTTCGTGAGCGTGCGCCTCAGCGCCGCCCTGTCGTCGACGATCCTCGACAAGGGGGGCGGCGGCGACCTGCGTGTCGTCTTCTTCAAGACCTTCGACAAGTGGAGCCGCAAGGGCGGCAGCCATCGCCCGCCGGCCGTGCCGATCGCGCCGTCGGCCGGCGACGAGGCGGCGCCGGCGCCGGTACCATCACCGTCGCCCCCGACCACCCCGCAGCCCGCACCCGGGCGAAGCGGCGGCGGTGCGGTCAGTCCGCCACGAACATCATCCGGAGCGCCGGCGCCCGGCCGCTGACGAACGCGTCGAAGCGCTCGCGCAGGCCGCCGCTGAGCAGGAACGACGCCGCCCACGCCAGGCCGGCGATCATCACGATAAGACCCGTGACGCGCGTGGAGGTCGAGACGAATCGGACGCTCTCTTCGCTCAGCAGCCCGAAGGTGTAGAAGAGGGTGTTCCAGTCGTGATGGCCGCCACCGACCAGCGGCAACGCCAGGTCGCGCGCGTCGGCCATGTAGGCCGCGATGTTGATCAGGCTCTCGCCGATCCACCACGCGCACACCGCCGCCGCGAACGGCTGCCGCTTCACCGCGAGGAAGTAAACGACGAGCCCGGCGGGCACCGCCAGCTGCCCCAGCGTCCCGCCCAGGAACTGCATGGTCTCGCCGAACGGCGTCAGGAACAGGTGCCCGGCCTCATGGAAGGCGAGGTTGACGAGGTCGAGGAATCCCGCCGCCCGGGCCCCCGACCCGAGGCCGACGGTCCAGTACGCCAGGAGCGCGAAGAGCGCGGCGCGCGCCATGATCATGGAGGGCCTCCCGCGGCGAACATAGGCCGGCCGGGATGCAGGTCAAGCCCGGCGCGGCGGTCGCTCTGCCGGTGTAGGCGGGCTCAGGCGGCGGGTCCGGCGGCCGACGCGGCGGGCTCCGCCGGGCTCCGATCCCGACCACGGATCGTCCTCACGGCCAGGAGGGCGAGCGTGCACCAGACGAGGGCGATCGCGGGGAAGACATGGCGGGCGTGGCTGCCGCCGACGAGGACGAAATACGCGGTCAGCACGGCCGCGGCGATCCACGCCGGCACGCGCAGCCGTGCGCGCTCCATCCAGAGCCACAGCAGCGGGGCGAGTGTCATGACGCCGTAGTGGTACAGGGTCCCCGGATAGACGAGGAGCGCGAGCGCCAGGGTCAGCCCGGCGGCGAGATCGTCGTGCGCCTCGCCGAGGCGATGGATCAGCCCGACGGTCACCGCCACGAGCGAGCCGGCGATCGCAAGGAAGACCAGCCGGGGCACGAACAACGCGCGCGGATCGGGAGGTCCCGAGCCGGCCTCGTGGAAGAAGCGCAGGATCGTCCCCAGGAGTGATTGGTTCACGTCGGCGCTGAAGTATCTCCCCGGCATGCGCGACACCATCTGCATGCGGAAATAGCTCGCCACCATCTCCGGACCGAGGACGACGGCTGCGAGGAGGAACAGCCCCGCGGTCGCCGCCAGGGCCGTCGCCACCACGCGCCAGCGCCGCCGAATCAGCGGGTGCAACATCAAGATGGCGACCCAGGGCTTGACGGCCAGGCCGAGCGCCAGCCACACCCCGCCGCGGGCGCGCGCGCGGTCGCGCCAGTACAGGGCGAACGCCAGCAGGATCAGGAAGTTCGTCTGCGCCAGGTGCACCGTGGTCTGCGTCGGGCGCAGCGCCACGAGGAGGCCCGCCGCCAGCACGAGATCGGTCCACCGATCGGAAGCCAGGACGTTTCGCCGCAGCAGCCACACCGCCGCCGCCAACGCCAGGCCGTGCAGCAGGTACCACAACAGGCATCCCGTTGAGATGTCGAATCCCCCGAACGGCCGCAGGAGGAGCATCGTGATCGGCGGATAGGGAAAGCCGACATCCACGACGGTGGCGGTGAACGACTCCGTGTGCGCGGCACCGGCGTTCACCAGCCGGATGCTCTCCGGGAGGTACGGGTCGAGGCCCAGGGCCGCCGCGCGGCCCCACAGCCAGAAGGCCTGGAAGTCCCATTCCTCCGGGTTCGCCGCGTTGAGGCGCGCCACGTTGAGCGCCCGGCCCAGGAAGACCGCGACCATCGCCAGGCTGGCCCCATCGGCGGCGGCGAGGGCTGGCGGCCCGAGTTCGGCGCGCCGCGCGTGCCAGAGCAGGAACGCCGGCACGAGGACGAGATAGAGCACCGCTGGCCCGGCGCCCAGCCCGAGGGCGACGGTCGCCGCGGCCGCGAGCCCGAACCCGGCGGCGCCGGCGAGCGCCGACGACACGGAGAACGTCATCCGCGCGCCGCCGCCGCTGACGCCGCCGCCGCCGCCGGCTGCGCGCGATGACGGTAGAGATACCGGGGCCACGTCCTGCCGCTGTACCAGCCGGGCAGCGACCGCAGCGACTCGTAGCGATCGCCCATGTCCTCGACGAGGTCGTAGTGCGGGGCGAGGAAGGCGAAGAGCTCCTCATCGACCAGCGGCGTGTCGGCGATGATGTAGGCCTCCCCGGGAGGCAGCAGGACGTCCTTGAGAACTTCGCGCACGAGCGGATCCTCGGCAGGGTCGTGCCCCGTGCCGCGCACCAGGTCGTGGAGCGGGACCCATTGCACCGGGACCGGCAGGCGCACCCCGCCGGGAAGCTGCCCCACCCCCGGCATGTAGACGTTCCCCCCGAGGTCCTGCACCTGCGCGACCAGGGCGCGGTAGTCCTGCCGGGCCCGGCGCGGCACCATGACGGACCGCGGGTCGTAGAGGTTGGCCGCGAACGACAGCGCGATCACGGCGAGGATCGCCGCCACGGCGCGCTTGCGCGGCGCCTCCGGGAGGCCGGCGGCCGCCTTCGCCATCCGGGCCAGGGTGATCGACCCGACGATGATGAGCCAGACGGCCGGGGCGAGGTACACGTTGTGCTCGGAGTAGTCCATCGAGCCGAGCACGCCGATCAGCATCGCGAACGGGAGGGTGAGCGTCCAGACGCCGGCCGGCGATCCGCGCCACCGCCGCGCGAGGACTCCCCACACGGCCACCGCCGCCAGGGGCAGCCAGTACCGCGAGACGAAATAGCCGGCGTGCAGCAGCCCGCGCAGCCTGATCTGCGAGTAGGCGCGCGGCACCTCCCAGGTGTAGTAGATGAAATGCTCCCCGAAGACCCGCGGGCCGAGAGTGAACCAGGCGACCGGCCCCAGGAGGGCGGCGAGGAGCCAGAAGGGGGCGGCGCGCCGCAGGCCCTGCCGCCAGGTCACGTACAGCACGCCGCCGATGGCCAGGAGCGCACCCTGCTGCTTGAACCAGAACGACGCGCACAGGAGGGCGATGGCCACGGCGATCACGCCCGGCCGGTCTTCATCCTGCAGGAGGTGGAGGCCCGCGAGCGCCGTGAGCAGCATCCAGGAATCGGGCTGCGCGTGATCGAGGAAGCAGTCGAAGGTCCGGTAAGCCCCGGCGAACAGGCCACAGGCGATGACGCCGGACCAGGCCGACGCGGTCGCCCGCCTGACGGCGAGGAAGATGACCGCCGCGGCGCCCAGGGATCCCAGGGCGGCCACGAGCCGCAGCGTCGCCGGGCTCAGGCCGAAGAAGTGCGTGGCCCCGGCCCCGAGGAGATAGAGCAGGGGGTTGTAATCGAGCGGCACGAACGCGCCGCTGGGCGCGGGGTAGATGTCGAGCCCGTCAATGAGCCGGTGGACCGTCTCGTAGACAACCCCGCGGGAGATGTCGGGCGATGCAAGGTGGTTGCCCAACACGACGAAGAACACCGGCCAGGGTAGCAGCGCTGCGAGGCCGAGGAGCCGCGCCGCGGCGCGCGCCCCCGCGCCAGCGAACAGGTCGCTGCCGGAAAGCACACCGCCGGAAAGCCCGGCCGGGTTCCGG
>Ga0247727_10011598_pt1 | contig 15332 bp, 17 predicted proteins | sample WisWelCaveWW1625_FD_202498 | JGI IMG/M metagenome (GOLD analysis project Ga0247727, IMG submission 202498) | Biofilm microbial communities from Wishing Well Cave, Virginia, United States - WW16-25 | ecosystem: Environmental > Aquatic > Deep subsurface > Groundwater > Cave microbial mat | place... | reverse complement strand
CGCACGCGATATCCCTCCGCCAGCAGGGCCTCCACCACGTGACTTCCAATAAATCCCCCCGCGCCCGTGACCAAAATAGGGGCCTGGTGAGTCCGGGGTTGGCGAACCCGGGAACGTCCCTTCATTGTTTTACTCACGCGAACCTCCCCAACCACCGTCTCGTTTCAAAACCGACTCGATCCAGGCCATTATGCCATACACCCACCGACGCGTCTTTAGGAGGACGCCAACCGGAAAAGCCCCCCCCCAACTGAGGACCCAGAGGAACGCCGCCTTCAGGGCGAGGTTCGGTGCTCCTCGAAAAGAATGGACCAATTCCCGCCGGGCGGCGGGCAACGCCAAAGCCGCCATGTGGCGCACCCCGCTTTCAAAATAAACAAGGGCGCGGGCGCGCCGCGCGACGCGCGGCGAGACCAGCGCGCTGTTGAGGTCCACGACCCGTTCCGCGTCCTGACGCAGGCGATCGCGGTGGGATTGGATGGCGCTGGAAGAATGATGGCGGTAATACGTCCACCGCCCCGGAACGGGAAATCCCGGACTTTCGTTGGCCAGGCGGATAAAAAAATCCCAATCCTCCATCCCCGCTTTGCACAGGAAATCCTCCCGAAAAAGCCCGGCGGAAACGGCCCGGTCGCGTTGAACCACGGCGGACGACGTCACAAAACAGCTTCTGAGCAACAGGGTTTGCGCGGTCGCGCGGCCCAGCGCGGACGACCGGAGGATCCGCTGCCGGGCGCCCCCCTCGTCAACTTGCCAGGCGTCGGAGTAGAAAAATCCGGCGTCGGGAAGCTTTCGAACGGCGCTCTCCACCACCGCTATTTTTTGGGGATGCCAATAATCATCGGCGTCCAGCAAGGCCACCCAGCGCGACCGCGCGGCGCGGAAACCCACGTTCCTGGCCGCAGCGACACCCCCGTTGGCTTGGCGGACCACCCGGACGCGGTCGCCGAAGGAGCGCAACAAATCGGGCGTGGCGTCCGTTGATCCGTCATCGATGACGATGATCTCATCCAGGGGGCGGGTTTGTTGAAGCACGCTTTCCAAAGCCGTGCGAAGGTGTCTCTCCCCGTTGAAAACAGGAATCAGCGCCGCGAAGGAATGGTCCATCAATCGTCGGTTCCGCCCCTCCAGACGTTGTGGGTGAGCTTCCACTCGCCCTTCACTTTTTTCCAAAGGTGGGATGAAAACCCGCGGTAGAGCTCAACGACGTCGTTGAAATCCGTTTCCGTGATCCCGAGATAGCGGAGGAATTCGGGAAAATATTTCTTCGGGGACTCTCCATCGTAACGCTTCACCAGGGCCACGCCTTCCTCCCGCGTCAAGTGTCCGTCGCGGATCTCATGCGCCGCGTCCGACGTCGCGCGCGCAATGCCGAATTTAATGAACGCCAGGTAGAAATGGAAGCCGTCCGTCTGGTCGTCCAGGCTGGCGTATTTCGAATAGGTCCCCTCCGACCGGGCGGCGTTGGCGGTGAACCCGGTGTTTTCCACCGCGTAATAGTAGTTCTCCTGCGGGACCCATTTCGTGTAATAAGACATCCAATGCATTTCCGGGTTCAGTTTTTGCATGTCGGCCGCGGGGGGGGTTTTATAAAATTCGAAGGGATTGTCGGCGATCTCCTTCTTTGAAAAAACGCCCTTCTCCAGGCCGTGCTCCACCAGCGCCTCCAGACTCGACCCTTTGTAGTAGAGGTCCTTGAAATCTTTCGGCGACTCGAAGGGCTTGGTCAGGTTTTTTGACGAGCCCCCGTACTCGATCTCGCCGCTCTCCCCGTAAAAGATGAGCGGGATCTTGAAGCGGAGTGCCGTATGAAACGCGTAGTTTTTCTGGCCATACGCGAAGGGATCCCACGCGTCGCCGTGCAACTCAAAGGCGAGCCGCGCCAGTTTCCGGTGAAGTATCCCGTTGGGGAAAAAGAGAAGGGTGTCGAACCCGTGGTCCTTGAACGCCACATAATTCTGCCATCCGGTGTCCGTGTAGACGAAAGGCGCCCAGGTGATGGTCAAGGGGTGCATGCCGTGCTTGTATTTGAGACGGTGCGCGACGTAGGCGCTGTCCTTGCCCCCGCTGCCGGGAATCACGCAGTCGTACCGGCCGTCCTTGGACCGATGGCGGTCCAAAAGGTCCTCCAGCATTTTCCCCCGCTCCCCCCAATCGATGACGTTGTGTTTCAAGCGCGCGTACTGGCAGGCGCTGCACACCCCATTTTCATCGAACGTGATCCGGGGCCTTTGATTGGACACGACGCATTTCGTGCAGAACGTCACCGTCTTCGGGCGTTTTTCAAACTGCCGGTCCAACGTTTTCCCGCCGAACAACAACATGCCGCCCCCTTACAAGTTGATAAAGTTTTTAAGAAACGCGAGTCCGAGCTCGCCACTGCGTTCGGGATGAAACTGGCAGCCCCACAGATTCTCCTGGTGCGCCACGGAGCAGAAGCGATCCCGTCCGTATTCGGTCTCGGCGGCAATCACGGCGGGATCCTCCGGACAACAAAAAAAGGAGTGCACGAAATAATAGTCCGCGCCCGTCGTAAGCCCGGTCAACAATCCTCTTTTCGACGCCGGCCCGACCGTCCGCGAAGAGGGAATCTCAATTCGATTCCACCCGATTTGCGGAATTTTATATTTATTCCCATCGGGTTCAGGCCGACGCAAAGGGATTACCTTTCCTTTGATAAAATCCAAACCTTTATGTTCTCCGAATTCATAACTTTTTGAAAACAAGAGCTGCATTCCGAGACAGATTCCCAGCAAAGGCCGCCCCGTGGACCTGAATTGGCCTAAAGGCTCGAGGAGAAGGCGCTTGTTCAACTCCTCCATGGCTTTGGGAAAAGCGCCGACCCCGGGAAGAAGAAGCCGGCCGGCCGTTTCAATCCTCTTCGAATCGAAAGTGATGGTCGATTCGAACCCCAATGACGCGATGGCGCGCTGAAGGTTAAACAGGTTTCCCATGCCATAATCGACGATAACGATGGTTTTCCCGCTCATCCGGCCGTTTCCCGGCATGAAACGCCGTTTGCCTTCAGCGAAAACTTCACCTGCTTGATATCAGCGGGAAGCAGACGGGATGTCATGAATTCACGCTCACCGCGATGGCTCTTGAGGAACTCCACGTTTCCTTCCTCCGCAAACGATTCGTCTTCTTGAGCCGACTTCAAAAATTGATAGTGAAAAAGAGACGAGGCGCACACCGCGTCAACCCCGGCATTTTTAGCGGCCTCGAGCATGTGATCGATCCGACCGCATCCACCGCCGACAATCAAGGGAACGGTCAGGACATCGGCGAGCTCGGCGATCAGATCGAGATCGTATCCCGCCGCCGTGCCTTCCCGGTCAATCGACGTTACGAGGATCTCCCCCGCTCCCAATTCCACCAATCGAAGGGCCCAAGGGACCACTTCCCGTTCCGTCGCCTCACGTCCATTGTCGGTGAACACGAAATATTTCCCGTTAATGAGTTTTGCCTGGATGGAGCCCACCACGCACTGGGAACCGAACAAGGCCGCCCCTTGCGTGATGAGATCTGGGTTGTTCACCGCCCCGGTGTTGATGGCGATTTTGTCCGCGCCCGCGCACAGGAGATCCCTCATGTCATGCACGGACCTCACGCCGCCGCCGACCGTCAAGGGTATGAATATATTTTCCGCCGTTTTGCGAACGATCTCCAGCAAGCTGTTCCTCCCATACAGGCTCGCCACCGCGTCGATGTAGATCAGCTCATCCGCGCCTCCTCGGTAATAAGCCCGCGCGAAGCTCCACGGTTTCCCCAGCACCCTCAAGCCTTCCAGGTGAACGCCCTTGACGAGGTTCGGGCCTTTGATGTCCAGCCGCGGGATGACCCGCAGGGCCCGCCTCATGATTTCTTTTTTCGTTTCAACAGAAATTCGGCGAAAGCGAAGTCCATCGCGTCATCGATATCAACCGACCGGTCCTTGGGCATGAGGTGGATGGCGCTTTTCGGCTGAAGGGTGCGTTTTCCATTTTGCAGCGTGCGGGACCACCACACGTAAATGGAGGAATTCATGTCGTACACCCGCGGGGCCGATTGCCGCGTCTTGAAGCGGCCCGGCTTGACCGGGGCCAGGCGGCCGCTGGCGTCGGCCTCCACCATGTTGAAATAGGGGTTTCGATGGGCGTCCGTCACGGAGAACACGCTGTCCGCCCTCTTTTTCACCAACAGCGCCACGCTCTCCTCAATGTCGGCCACGGCGCGCAGGGGCGTGGTGGCGTGCAGCAGAACCACAATGTCATAAGTCCGGCGCTCGCGCCGCTTCACCCAATCCAGCGCGTGCAGCAGCACGTCGATGGTGCCGCTCCCGTCCCGCGCCAAACGGGCGGGGCGCCGGAAGGGAACCTCCGCGCCCCACGCCCGAGCCGCCGCCGCGATCTGCGGGCTGTCCGTTGACACAATCACCCGGTCAATGGACCGGGACGCCTTCGCCTGTCCGATGGTGTGCGCGATGAGCGGCTTATCCCCCAGGAGCCGGATGTTCTTCCCCGGGAGGCCCTTGGAACTTCTCCGCGCGGGAATAATGCAGAGAACGGAAAAATTCTTATACATTGATCAGCTCCAGCACGCGCGCGCCGTCGTCCAGTCCGGGGATGAGCCTTTTCCCGGACTTCAATTCCCGGATGAAATGGCCCAGTTCCGCCGCGTAAGTCCCCTGAACCTCAAAAAGCGAAGGGGCCTTCAAAACGCTCTCCCGCCCGTTTACGATTTTCACAAACCGCCGGCCGAAAAGGTCCACCTCCACCGAACCCCGCGTCCCGATCACGCGAATCAGCCGCCGGGGGGGCTTTTGCAGGTAATCCAAATGTACGGAACAAAGGAATCCCCTCTTGAAGCGGTAGATCCCTTCAAACAGGTCTTCGGCGCGGAGCGGAAGATTCCCCGCCCGCGATTTGTCCACCCGCCAGAAGACGGGCTCGCCGAACAGCCACCGCATGTAATCGATCTCGTGCGACAGGTCCAGCGCCACGCCGCCGCCCCGGGAATGATGGGCGCTGTAGCTCAGCCGCCAGTCGCGGCCCGGCCGCCAGTCGGGCAGAAACTGCCCCGCCTCGATGCGCGCGCAGCACAGCTTTCCCAATGTCCCGCCGTCAATGAGCTTTTTCAGCCGCCGCAGCGCACCCAGGAAACGCAGGTTGTAGGCCACAAACACCGGAACCTTCCGCCGGCGCACGGAGGCGCGCAGCCGCCCGATCTCCTTCGACTTATGGGAGAGGGGCTTTTCGATGAAAAGGGGAACGCCGCGTTTCGCGAGCGTCATCGCCGCTTCCACGTGGCGGCCGGTCTCGTTGCAAATCATCGCGAAGTCCGCCTCCGCATCCCCAAGACTCTTCACGCGCCGAACCCTCCCCCCCTCCAGGTTCAGCCCCGCCAGGCCGTTTCGTCGCCGGGAAAAAACGAGCACCCGCGTCACGTCGCGCCGGCGCAATAGGTTGGCCACATGCCGCCGGCCGATGGAACCGCACCCGACCACCAAAACCTTCACGAAATCACCACGCCGTCCATCCGCCATCGACCAGGATGTTGGCCCCCGTCACGTACGAAGACGCGTCAGAAGCCAGAAATACAACCGGCCCCACCATGTCGCGCGGCGTCCCCATGCGTCCCAAGGGCGTCCTCTTTACGTAGCACTTCACAAACGAGGGGCTCTGGCCGTCCAGGACGCCGCCAGGCGAAATGACGTTGGCGCGCACCCCGCTCGACGCGTAGTAGGTGGCCAGGTATTTCGTAAAGGCGATGACGCCGCCTTTGATCGCCGAATACGCCGCCGGCATCGTCGAGGCCAATCCCTTGTAAAGGTCGAAGTCCGGGGCCACCACACCGTAGATCGAAGCGAAATTGATGATCGTTCCGCCCCCCTGTTTTTTCATGACCTCCGCGGCCGCGCGGGACGCGAAAAAATACCCTCCCAAATGGCCGTCCACGTTTATTTTCCAAGACGCCGGCCGCACGTCCTCGCATCGGGCGTTCCAATCCGCCGTCCGGGGGTACGCGCAATTCACAAGGATATCGATCTTGCCCATCCGGGTTTTTATTTTTTTGAAAGAGGATTCAATGGCCTCGGTTTTTTTAATATTGAAAAAGTGGGCCGTCGCCCCTGTCCTGGCGGCGAGGGATTCAGATTTCTTAACGTCCGTATCGGCGATGACGACCCGCGCGCCGAAAGCGACAAGCCCCCGGACGATCTCCGAACCGATCAAACCGCAACCGCCCGTCACCACCGCCACTTTCCCCGTGCAGTCGAACAAATCGCTTTTCATTGAGTTCCCCTCCGGAACGGGAATGCCAGGTCGTAAAAGCTTTTCTTAGGCGTCTTAATTTTTTTTAGCTCTTTTTCAAGCAACCGCGCGATCCTAAGCGCGGTCCGCCCGTCGCCGTACGGGTTCACGACGCGTGCGCTGGCCCGCTGGAACGCGGGCGACAGCGCCTTTCGAATCGCCCGACGAACCGCGGACGTGTCGTCCGAACAGTCAATCACGCTGGCCGCTCTCACGCGCTTCTCCTGACGGTCGCCTATATTCACGGTCGGAATCCCCAAGGACGGCGCCTCGATGATTCCGCTCGAGGAGTTCCCCACCACCGCGTCCACGCAAGCCACCACTGACAAATATTTGTTCGTCCCCAGAGAAGCGAAATAGGCGGTGCGCCCCGGTCGGCCCGCCGTGAAACGCTTTATCCGGGCAAGAAATTCCCGGCTCCCGGCGTCCGCGTTCGAACCCGTGAAGATAATCTTTGCTGCCGGAAAGGAGGACAGGGCCGCCAGAACCTTCCGAAGTGAGAATGGAGTTTCGCGCGCCACCGAATGGATCGTGACCAGCAGATTCATCTTCCCAAAAGAAAACCCCAGTTCCCTTTCCAGTTCCGGCCGCGAAAGGCGTTTGATCGTCCGAATGTTGTCGATGCCCAGCGCACCCACGTTATACACTCGCCGGGGGTCTTCCCCCATTTGGATGACCCGGCGGCGGTAAGCCTGGGTCGCCGTGAAGTGCAGGTGGCTCAATTTGGTGATGGCATGCCGCCAGGCCTCATCAGGAGATCCTATTGTCAATTCCCCCCCATGCAAATGGATGATGGGAATCCGAAGCGCCCCGGCGGCCGCCGCGCAGGAAAATGTTTCAAAACGGTCTCCCAGGAGCAGCAAGAACGCCGGCGACAGGCGCTCCAGCGCCGCCGCGCAACCCGTCACGCCCCGCCCGATGGACGCCGCCACCGCGGCTTCCGAGTCCTCCCCCGCCAGCGACCGCACGCGCGCGTCGATCCGAAAGCCGTCCCGTCGGATCTCCCGGTGCGTCGCGCCGAAGACGCGTGAAAAATGAGCGCCGCCCACGATCAGTTTCAACGAAAATTTTCGCCTTTCCTTTAAGACCGAAAGCAACGGGCGCAACAGTCCGTAGTCAGCCCGGGACCCCGTGAACACCGCGAGAGTTTTTTTCAAAGTCGGATGGCCTCGTCCCGCGCGAAATCTCTTTTCGCCCGCTGTCCCAGGACCGCGTCCCACCGCATCGGGCTCAGGCCCGTTCCGGGCCTCTTCGCCGCAACGTTCAAATCCGTGAACCGCTCGCCCTTTCGAATGTCCCGGGCCGCCACCAGGCTTTTGCGGACGATCCTGTTTTTCATCTCGACGGACGTCGGTTTCTTGACCGGGGACCCCAACGCCCGCTCCAGGCGGCGGATGCCCGCCACCATCCCCGCGAATTCCGCGGGCTCCAGGCTGGCCGCGTGGTCGGGCCCCGCCATCCGCCGGCTCAAGGTGAGGTGCTTTTCAATCACCCGCGCGCCCAGCCCCACCGCGGCCAGGGCCACGTCGGTCCCCAGCGTGTGGTCGGAATAACCCACAGCCGTGCCGCAGGCTTCCTTTAAGTTAGACATTGCCAGCAAATTCACGTCCTGAAATGGGGCCGGGTACTCCGTGGTGCAGTGCAAAAGCGTCACGCGCCGGCGCGGCGTTCCGGCGGCGACGATCGCTTCCAGCGCCCTTTCCACCTCTTTCAAGGTCGACATGCCCGTGGACATGATGATTTTTTTTCCGAGCCCTCCCACCTTACGCAGATAAGGCAGGTTTGTGATCTCCCCGGACGGGATTTTAAAAATCGGCATCCGCAAGCTTGCCAGAAAATCGACGCTCTCCAAATCGAAGGGCGACGACATGAAGAGGATTCCCCGCCGACGGCAATGGGCGGCCAACCTCCGAAAAGCCGACTCCGAGAGTTCCAGCTTCTTCAGCATGTCCCACTGGCCTTCCCGCGCGGACGTCGCTCGCAACTGATATTGGGCTTTGGGCGCCCGAGCGGTCACCAAAAGCTCCGTTTTATACGTTTGAAACTTCACCGCGTCGGCGCCCGCCTTTTTTGCCGCGTCTATGAGCTTCTTGGCAAGGGAAACAGAACCGTTGTGGTTCACGCCCGCCTCGGCGATGACGAAAACTTTATTCGTTTTCATTTGTTCCTTTTCACCACGCGGCAGGGATTGCCGAACGCCACCGCGCCCGCAGGGATATCCGACACCACCGCGCTGCCGACGCCGACAATCGTCCGGGCGCCGATGCGCACCGAGGGGGACACGGCGCAACCCGTTCCCAGGTGAGACCCTTCGCCCACGACGACGCCGCCGCTTAAGGCCGCGCCCGGGGCGGCGTGGACGAAGGCGCCCAGGCGGCAGTCGTGATCCACGCAGGCGTTCGTGTTGATGATGGCGTGGTCGCCGATCTCGGCGCCCGCGTTGATGATGGCGCCCGCCGCCACATAGATCCCCTGTCCCAGGATCGCCCGGGGCGAGACCACCGCGGCCGGATGCACCACGTTCACGAATGAAAATCCCATTTTGGCCAGCCGCGCCGCGAGGCGCGGCCGCGCGGACGGATCCTGCGCCCCGCCCACCGCCACGATGCAATGTGTGACGCCCCTTCGAAAAAGCCCCGGCAGCTTCCCGTCGGACCCCAGCACGGGAACCCCCTGCACGCGCGATCCTGACGCCGCCCGAGGATCGGTCACGCCCACCACCCGGTAGGCCCGGCCGGCCGCGATGGCGTCCAGCACCACGCGCGCGTGCCCGCCGCCGCCCACCACGACGATTTTTTTCATATGTTCACGCCGAACTGGCGGCTCATCTTCTTGAGCTCCTCGATTTCCCCCATGTCCATCCATGATTTCTCAGATACGGGATAGACGCCGATTTTTTCGCCTTTTTTCAAGGCGACGTTGATCAGGTCGGTAAAGTCAAAAGCCTTGTTTTTCGGGATGTAACGCAACACCGTGGGTTCAATGACGTAAACGCCGGTGTTGACCAGGAAATCATACTCCGGCTTCTCATTGATTTTATCCAATTCTCCGTTCGTCCCCAGTTTGCAAACCCCATAAGGGATGGTGTAATGCTTTATCGAACCGATGAGCGTTATCGCGTTCTTGTCTTTACGATGGACGCGGAGGACGTCGGAAAAATCAGCGTCGATTAAAATGTCGCAATTGCTGACCCAGAAAGTTTTCTCCATCATCGCCCCCGGGAGTCCCAGGCTCCCGGCCGTTCCCAGCGGCTTCTTCTCTTCCAGATACCGAAGAGTGTGCGTTTTTTGTTGCCCTTTTTCCTGAAAATACGCCTTGATGATGAGCGATTTGTAATTGAGGGATAGATAGAAATCGTGGGAACCGTAGGCTACGAATCGGTCAATGATCAGGTCGATGATCGGTTTTTCCCCGATCGGGACGAGGGGTTTGGGCAGAATATGGGTCAACGGGGCCAGCCGCTGGCCCTCGCCCCCCGCCATGATGATGACGGGGATATTTTCCTTCTTCACATCGCTTTTGTTTTTTTCGAAGAAATCCGTCCATCGAACGGTTGAAAGGACCCTTTTTTGTCCGTCCACCACCGGCACACATTCAATCCGGTGAAGCAGCATCAAATCGCGCGCTTCCGAAGACGTGTGGCCCGCCTTCAAGACCACAGGGTTGTCGTGCATGGCGCGTGATATCGGCTCGGCCAAGCTCTTTCCCTTTAAAATCCATCTCCGCAAGTCGCCGTCGGTCACGACCCCCCGCAAAACGTTGTCCTTCGCGACGACGAAAAGGATGCCCGCGCCGCTTCCGTCCATTCTTTCCAACGTTTTTCGGATGCTCAAGTCCGGATTGATCAAAAGCGCCTTCAGCTCTTTCATGCCCATCACCCCGCTAAAGAAGTTCCTTTAAAACAGAACACACATATCCGATGTCCTCCGCCGAATTGATAGTCGAGGAGGGAAGACATATCCCCTGTTCATAAACGGCGGTCGCCTCCGGAAATTTTTTCGGCGTGTAGGACGAACAATAGGGGAAGGCGGTGACCGGCCTAAAAATCCGCCGGGTGGGGATCCCTCTCTCCTTCAAGTCTTTCTGCAAATCCGCGACACGCCCTCCTTCCCACACGACGGATGTTATCCAACACGATCCCCGCGCGCCGGGGGATTCCTGCTGAAATCTCAGGCGTTTGACTTTCTTGAGTTCCTCGCGATAAATGGCGTTGAAAAGTCTCTTTTTCTTAAGGAAGAACCCGAGCCTTCCCATCTGCGCAAGGCCCAGCGCGGCTTCAATGTTTGTCATGCGGTAATTAAACCCCGGTTCTGAATGAAAAAACCCATCGCGTTCATCCCGGGCTTGGTTAACCAGGAATTTAATATGCCGAACCTTCCCGGCGTCCCGGCCCACGATCATTCCGCCGCCACCCGTGGTGATGATTTTGTTCCCGTTAAAGCTAAAACATCCGAAATCCCCCAGCGTCCCCGTGGGCCGCCCTCTGTACGAGGCGCCCAAGCTTTCCGTCGCGTCTTCGATCACCGCCAGCTTGTTTTGACGCGCCAAAAACAGGAGGGCGTCCATCTCACAGGGGTTCCCATACAAATGCACGGGCATGATGGCTTTCGTTTTTTTGGTAATGGCTTTTTCCACTTGCCGGACATCCATATTCCACGTGGCGGGGTCGACATCCACGAACACCGGTTTCGCCCCGGCGTGAATCACGGGATTCACCGAAGCCACGAAGGTCAGCACGGGAACGATCACCTCATCCCCGGCCCCGATACCAAGCTCATACAGCGACACCTGCAGCGCCGCCGTCCCGCTCTGGGTTGAGACCGCATTCGCCGTGCCGCAGTAACGGGCAAAAATCCTCTCAAATTGACCGACAAAGGGCCCCACGGTGGAGACATATCCCGTGTCCACGGCCTTCGCCAGATAGCGCTTTTCCGCCTCTCCGACATTCGGCTCATCGAGCAAAATCGATCGTTTGCGACGCGACGTCATGTGGGTCCGGCTCCTTCAGTCTCCGGGCGGGTTCGATCCGCCGCGACTAAGAATATCCAACGTTTCACTTCTTCCACTTCACGCCGGACACGAACAGTCCGCGTCGGCGCAACTCCTCCATGGCCTTGTCGAGGTGGTCGACGGCGGACATGCCCGCCGCCCAGGCGACGAACTCGCGCAGCCCTTTTTTCAATGACACCTGCGGCGCATATCCCCACTCTTTTTCTGCCGACCGGATGTCCGCCACGCCTGAAAAAATATCCCCGCTTCGGAATTCCCCTTTGTCCTCGATCACCGCGTCAACCGACATCACCGAGGCCAGCGTTTCGGCCAGGCCGCGGATGCTCGTGGCCTCTCCCGAACCGATATTGTAAGTTCCCGTCATCGGCACGGACCGCGTCAGGACGAACACGTTCGCCCGCGCGACGTCGGAGACGTGGACAAAATCCCGCGTCGGGCGGCCCGCCTCAAAAAGTGAAATGGGGCGCTTGGCCCGCAGGCGGTTGTAGAACCCCGACACGATCCCCGTGTAGGGGTTGATGAGGGATTGCTTGGAACCGTAGACATTGAAATACCGCAGCACCATCACCGGCAGGCCGAAGACCCGCGCCGCTTGGCGGCAAATTTCTTCCTGCGCTTGTTTCGTCCAGCCGTACATGGACACAGGAGAAAGCGAGTGGTTCTCCCGCGTGGGGACGGGCGTCGCCCGAAACCCGCAGGGGCAGCGCGGAAGCAAATCCCCCGCTTCGAGGTGCGACCGCTCCCGCGGTCCCGGAGCCACGACTCCATGGCGGCGGCAGCGCCCGGCACCTTCCCCGTACACCGCCCGGGACGACGCCAGCACAAAGGCGGGGTAGGGACGGCCCCGGCGGAAGATGGCCTCCAGCAGGGCCGCGGTACCCGTCACGTTGACGTTCGCGTAGGACCGTATGTCGTAGAGGCTCTGTCCCACGCCCGTCAACGCCGCGAAGTGGCCGACGGCGTCGACGCCGTCCAGCGCCGCCGCGAGCGCCCGGGAATCGTTAATATCGGCGCGAATGGTTTCAACCCCGCGGGGAAGAACAGCGGGGAAGGCGGCGTCGGGGCCATGGATTTGCGGATCCAATATGTCCAGAACGCGGACGGCGTGGCCGTCCATCGCCAAACGCGCGGCGGTGTGCGACCCGATGAAACCCGCCCCTCCCGTGAGGAGGACGCGCCGCTTGGCAAATCCGATTCCGGTCTTTTTCACGGGTGGGCCGTCCTTTTTCTGCAGATGAAGTGGACCAATTCCATGGAGGAGGGATCGGCTTTCAGCGTGGACAAACCCGTCCGCTGGGTTTCGATGAGTTCGAACCCCGCCCGGTCGATCGCCCGCCGCCAATACCAGTATGGATACCGGCGGTCCCCCAAATGCGGGTCGTCCAACACGCCGCTGGAGGACAGCGCCCGCGACGTCGCGCGGTAGACGCGCAGGGCGGATCGAACCAGGATCGCTGCGAACCCTTTCAACAGGAAAAAAAGATACCCCAGGTCGTGATGGGGCAGCTCGTTGACAAGGAAAAGCGTCCCCCCGTCCTTGAGCACCCGGTGGATTTCGACCAGCGCCTCCTCCAGATTCTCCGCGTGGTGCAGCGCCGAGGCGGCCACGACCGCATCAAGGGACCGGTCCTCGAAGAGGAGCGGGGTGAAGAAACCCTCGATGGGCTCGATTTTCCGTCCCTCCGCGCCCATCAAGGATTCGATCGCCGGGCGCATGACGGTCAAAAAGTGTTTGCTTGAATCCAGCGCGTAAATTTTTTCCACCTGGGCGTTGCTCGACAAAAAGGCGCTCAACCACCCCACGCCCGACCCCAGGTCCAGGCACACGGCGCCGGCGGGAAGGTGCTTCTTCCAATCGATGCGCCGGGCGGCGTCAAGGTAATTCCACAAATCCTTCAACCCGCGGTGGAATTCCTTCGGGTCCTCAAAAAAAACCGCGCTTTCGGGGTAGTGGACCCGGACAGCTCTGTCAAATTGCGCGATCCGGCGCTCGGTTTGTTCGGCGATCCAGTTTCTCACGGCGCGACCTTTTCCCAGCGCCGGGAAGCCGCGTTGTAGCGCTTGACGACGCGCGCGGGGACGCCGACCGCCACCGAAAAGTCGGGGACGTCCCGCGTCACCACCGCGTTGGCCCCGATCACCGCATTCTTCCCGATCGAGGCGCCGATCACGCAGGCGTTTTCCCCGATCCACGCGCCGTCCCCGATCGTCACGGGGCCCTTGAACCGCACGGGTTGTTCCATGATGGGAACGCGCACGTCCTCAAAACCGTGAAGGTTGTCCGAAATATAAACCCCCTTGCCTGTCAAGACCCGGCGCCCGATCGTCACGCGGCGCACCGCCGCGATGTGGTTGGACTCCCCGATCGCCGAGCCTTCGCCGATCGTCAGCGACGGTTCGTGCCCGTCCAGGGGCGCGGCGAAAAGCCACGTATACTTTTGGACCGACACGCCTTTGCCGATCGAGATATATTTTTTGCCTTCCACGCGCATGGGGGAAAAAAGGCGCGCATTGGGAGCGAGGTCTTTGTAAGCGAAACGCGCCACGCAATTGACCGCGCGGTTTCTCAGGGCCAGCGCCAGGTCGGAGAGCGTACGCGTCATCGGGGCGCCAAGGCCGAAAACTTTACGGGGTCCTGGAACAGCGGGGCCCGGTCGCGGAGCGACGCCTCGCCCCAATCCCACCACGCGCTTTCGAGCAACCGCCGCGCCGTTTCGCCGTCAAAACGCGGCCGAAGGACGCGCGCCGGCACTCCCCCCACGATGGTGTACGGCGTGACGTCGCGCGTCACGACGGCGCCGGCGCCGATGACCGCGCCCGTCCCAATGGTGACGCCATCCAGAACCAGGGCGTTCTCGCCGATCCACACGTCGTGGCCGATGGTCGTCCGTCGAAAGGGGTGAAACGCCTCTTCGCGGGCGAACGTCCGCGCGACGGGCTGGCTCGGGGAATAGAACGCCGGGTGCGTGCTGACGAACGCCACCGGATGCCGGCCCAACCCCACGCGCACGCCGGAGGCGATCGAGCAGAACCGTCCGACGTCCGCGTGGCAAATCCGGGAATCGCGCTGCACGAAAGTGTGGTCCCCCAAGGACGCGTTGATCAGCGCCGCGCGATAAAACAGGACGTTGTGTTTCCCCAAGCGCGACGACGCATCGATCGTCGCGCCGGGATAGAGCCGGCAGGTGGGGTTGCGGCTTTGCCACGCCGACAGCGCCCAGGCGTCCCTCACCCATTTCACCGCCGCGCGCGCCGCGCGGCCGGCAAAAACAACGATGGTCATGACGGCATCCCCCTCGCCACGGCCAGGAACCGCTTTCGAAGGACGATCACGCGGCGCTCTTCCCAGCGCTGGTGGGCACTTCTTCCAGCAGGAACTCCGGGTGGCACTTGTAGTTCCCCTGGTTCCGGCCCACCCAGATTGCGCGGTAACACCACTCGGCCTTGTCTGCCAGCGTCACTTTATTTTTCCAGGAATAATCCCGGCGGTCGCGCGTCAGCCGGCCCAGGTCCCGCTCGCCGCCCACCAAGAAATCTTTCCATGGGAACTTGGCGGTGAAGATTTTGACGGGCTCCTTGCGGTCCATGGTGGACAGCAGGAAAACCTGGAAATTCACCAGATCCTCGAGGATATCCGCTTCGAGGGTTAGGCCTTTGTGTTTGTTCAAAAAGGCCGTGGAGTTCAGAATATCCCGCTTCAGGAGGCCGCTGTCCTGCACGCACCGCAGCCAAGTCGCCTCTTCGATGGGCCAAAAGATCGGCGCCAGGTTGGGGTCGTAATGGTCCCACCCCTTGCCGGCGTAACCGGTATCCATATAGTCCATAAGGATGCCGTACTCCCGATTGAAAAGCCCCTGGGTGCTCCGGCAGTATTCAAGGAACACCTCATAGAATTCTATGTATTTCATCACTACTGTCCCATTAAGAGATGTTGAACATCAACTGTTTGTCGTCGGCGAGCAGTGGATTTGACACTCTGAAATTGGAAAGTAGTTGATGCAGAACCATTTTTTCGAATGGGGTGACGCTCAG
>Ga0247727_10011597_pt1 | contig 15332 bp, 10 predicted proteins | sample WisWelCaveWW1625_FD_202498 | JGI IMG/M metagenome (GOLD analysis project Ga0247727, IMG submission 202498) | Biofilm microbial communities from Wishing Well Cave, Virginia, United States - WW16-25 | ecosystem: Environmental > Aquatic > Deep subsurface > Groundwater > Cave microbial mat | place... | reverse complement strand
CAAGCCCGGCCAGGAGCCGACCGATGAGGTCGTGTACGTCGATCGGGCCGGCGAAGTGACGCAGCCGCGCACCGGTCAGCAGATGCCGCCCAAGTTCCTCGGCGGCAAGGTGGCGGAAGTCGCGGCGGGCGGCGACCGCCGCCAGGCACTGGCCGCGTGGCTCACTGGCCCGGAGAACGCCTTCTTCGCCAAAGCCACCGTCAACCGCATCTGGTTCCATGTGATCGGCCGCGGCATTATCGATCCGCCCGACGACATCCGCGACTCGAACCCGCCGTCGAACGAAGAACTGCTCGACGCGCTGGCGAAAGATTTCGTCGCCAACAAATACTCGATCAAGCACCTCGTTCGCACGATCATGAATTCGCGGACGTACCAACTCTCCGCCGAGACGAACAAGTGGAACAAGGACGACGTGGCCTACTTCAGTCACGCTCACGTGAAGATGCTCACGGCCGAGCAACTGCTGGAGGCGATTTGCACGTCCACCGATTTGCCGGAGAAGTTCACCGGGCTGCCGCTCGGTAAGAAGGCGATCGAGTTGCCGGACCCCGAAGTGAAGCACCCGTTCCTGATGACGTTCGGCCAGCCGAACCGCGAGTTGGCGTGCGAGTGCGAGCGCGAGAGCGATTCGTCGCTATCGCAGGCACTGCAAATGATCAACGGCCCGCTCGTCGCCGGCAAACTGCGCGACGCGAACAACCGCATCGGCAAGTTGCTCGCGGCGAACAAGTCCGACGTCGAGATCGCGCAGGAACTTTACTTCGCCACACTGAGCCGCGCCCCGCGCGAACCGGAAATCAAGGCCATCACCGAACACGTCAAGAACGCGCAGGACCGGCGCAAGGCGCTGGAGGACGTACACTGGGCGCTGATGAACTCGAAGGAGTTCCTGTTCAGGCACTAACGCACTGCCGAAGTCGGGCGTGCCGGGCGATACCGCGCTGCTGGCGCTAAGATCACTTTGAATTCACCGCGAGTTCGGAACACAAGTGGTGTCCGAGTCGCGGTGTTTTCGTTTCCAGACTACAAGTTGACTCGACGGAGGAAGCCATGAGCCAGATGACTCGCCGCACGGTTTTGCTCGGTTCGCTCGGCGCGGCCGCCGGAGTGTTGTCCGCTCGCCGGACGCGGGCAACGAGTCCGAACGAAAAAGTTGTGATCGGCATGATCGGCTTTCGCGGGCGCGGCGGCGGACTCCTCAGCGGGTTTCTCAGCATGAAGGAGGTTGACGTTGCGTACGTTTGCGACATTGACGAGAGCGTGCTGAGACGTGGCGTGGAAACCGTGGACAAGGCGCGCGGCACGCCACCTAAGGCGGTCGCGGACTTTCGCAAGATTTTCGACGACAAGTCGGTCGATGCAATCGTTCTCGGCACGCCCGATCACTGGCACGCGATCCCGACCGTGCTCGCGTGTCAGGCCGGCAAGCACGTCTACGTCGAAAAGCCGGCGTCGCACAACATCCGCGAAGGCCAGGCGATGCTCAAGGCCGCAAGAAAGCACCAGCGCATCGTGCAAGTCGGCTGCCAATCGCGCAGCGGCCAGCACTTCGCCGACGCGATGGAGTACATTCGATCCGGCGCGCTCGGCAAAGTGACGTTTGCTCGCGCTTGGGAAAGCGCGAAACAGGGTCCAATCGGATTCCCGAAGGACAGCGATCCGCCGAAGGGCGTTGACTACGACGCGTGGCTCGGCCCGGCGCCGAAGCGGCCGTTCAATCCGTCGCGATTCCACGGCTCGTGGCGCTGGTTCTTCGACTACGGCACCGGCGACCTTGGCAACGACGGCGTACACCGCATCGACTACGCGCGCCGCGCGCTGGCCGCTGGTTTTGAAGGACAAGCCACGAAGCTGCCCGACTGGCCCACGGCCGTTTCCGCGAGCGGTGGCAAATACGTCTTCGACGACGCGCAAGAGTGGCCCGACACGCAACTGGTCACGTGGGAGTTTCCCGGCGCGACGATGGTTTACGAGATGCGGATTTGGAGCGGCTACAACTTCGAGGGCGAGTCCGAAGGCGCCGCGGCCTATGGTACGAACGGCTACGTTGTCATCGGCAACAGCCGCTGGCGGGCATACGGGCCGGACGGCAAGCCGCTCGACAAGGGCACTGCGTCGCCGAACGGCCAGCACGACACGGCACACAAGCTGAACTTCGTCGAGTGCATCAAGTCCGGCAAGCTGCCGAATTTCGACATCGAGCAGGGACACGTTTCGTCGTCGTTTTGTCACATGGGCAACACGGCCTGGCGGGTCGGCCGCAAGCTGCGGTTCGACGCCGCGTCGCAAAGCTACATGGGCGACGACGAGGCGAACCGGTTCCTGACCCGCGAGTATCGCAAGCCGTACGTGTTGCCGGAGGTTTAGGGCGGTTGAATTCGATTCTGGGAATCTTTGCGAAGGAGCCGCGGGCCGGCGAAGTGAAGAGCCGGCTGGCCGCGGTCATCGGCAACGAGCCGGCCGCGAGACTGTACGATGCATTTCTTCGTGACCTCGTCGCACGCTTGCCGGCAATTGCGGCGACGTGCGTGTTGGAGTACACCCCGGCGACCGCGCACGCGTATTTTGCGGAGTTATGCGGCGGCCGCTTTGAGTTGGAGCCGCAGGCGGCCGGCGACCTCGGCGATCGCATGGCGGCGTTCTTCGGCCGGCGGTTCGCCGCGGGTGCCCAGCGCGTCGTCCTTATCGGCTCCGATTCACCGGACCTGCCGCTGGACCGCATCGAGCGTGCGTTCGCGCTCCTCGCGGATCACGACGTTGTGATCGGTCCCAGTCACGACGGCGGATACTACCTGATCGGCTTGCGGCGCCTCATCGACGAACTGTTTCGAAACATTGCCTGGAGCACCCACAAAGTGTTCGCACGGACAATGGAGCGCATCCGACCGCTTGGAGTCACTCACGCAATTCTGGACGCGTGGTACGACGTCGATTTGCCGGACGATTTGAATCGGCTGCGTGCCGAGATCGAGACCGCTCGTAACGCCGGCCGTGACTCCGGCGTGCGACATACCGAGGCGGTACTTCGTCGCATCATGCCGAGCATGTTCGACTGAGAGTTGCCTACGACTCGCCGCGCCGTGAATTACTGATCTTCAGTACTCCACATCGGCAGTCCCAGACGTGTCGCATCACAACCGCCTTGTCCGACTTTCGCAAAGCTGTTAAATATCGCAGTCGCTGACGGGACAAACGAACACACCAGCACTCCACTGCGCGGAAGGGACTCGGCGCGATGAATATCTTGTTGGTTGCGTCCGAGGTCGTGCCGTTCGCCAAAACGGGCGGGCTGGCCGACGTGGCTGGGGCGCTGCCGCGCGCGATCGAGTCGCTGGGCCATAACGTGGCGGTTGTGATGCCGTGTTACGCGCAGGCGCGACGCGGCCGCGCGGTGCAGCCGACCGAGTGGCGGGTCGAAGTGCCGATCGGCAAGAAAAACGTCGCGGCCGAAGTTTTCCGAGCCAACCTGCCCGGCAGCGACGTGCCCGTCTATCTCATCGATCAGCCGGCCTATTTCGACCGCGAGTCGCTTTACGGCGAAAAGGGCCGCGATTACCTCGACAACTGCGAACGATTCGTGTTCTTCAGCCGCGCGTGCCTGGAACTCGCGCGGCGATTTCCCTTCGAAGTCGACGTCGTCCATGCGAACGATTGGCAGACCGGGCTGGTGCCGGCTTACCTCAACGAAATGTATCGTTCGCATCCGAGCCTGCGATCAACCGGCAGCGTCTTCACGTTGCACAACATGGCGTTTCAGGGCCGGTTCTGGCACTGGGACATGCTGCTCACGGGCCTCGATTGGCCGCTATTCAACTGGCGCGAGCTGGAATTCTTCGGCCACCTCAATCTACTCAAAGCGGGCATCGTGTTCGCCGACGCCGTGAACACGGTGAGCAAGAAGTACGCGGCGGAAATTCAAACTGCCGAATTCGGCTACGGCCTCGACGGCGTGGTGCAATCGCGCCGGCACGACCTGTTCGGCATCATCAACGGCATCGACTACTCGATCTGGAACCCGGAGACCGACTCGAATCTCGCGGCGAACTACAACGAGGACACGTTCATTCACGGCAAGCCGAAGTGCAAGGCGGCACTGCAGGCCGAACACCGGCTGCCGCAGCGACCCGACGTGCCGGTCTTCGGCATGGTCACGCGGCTAGACGATCAGAAGGGCCTTGACCTCGTCGCGGGCATGGCCGAAGAATTCCTCAGTGCCGACGTGCAACTGGTCGTGCTCGGCACCGGGCATCTGCATTATCACAGCCTGCTCGAAGATCTCTCGCGGCGGTTCGGCGGCAAGGTCGGTCTCAACTTGAAGTTCGACGACTCGCTTGCGCACCGCATCTACGCGGGCTGCGACGCGTTTCTGATGCCGAGCCGCTACGAGCCGTGCGGGCTAAATCAGCTCATCTGTTTGAAGTACGGAACCGTGCCAATCGTTCGCGCGACCGGCGGTCTCGTGGACACGATCGTCGATTGCACGGCCGCGTCGCTCGCAGCCGGCGCGGCAACCGGCTTCGCGTTCGAGCCGTATTCGCGCGACGCACTGTTGGGCTGCGTCCGCCGCGCGCTCGAACTATGGCCGCAGCGCGACGCGTGGCGACGGCTGCAACGAATTGGCATGGTCCAGGATTGGTCGTGGAACCGCAGCGCGTCGGAGTACGTCGGCCTGTACGAGCGCGTGCGAGCAAAACGCGCGGAGACCGTGATGACGGGCTGAGGCATCCACGCATCGGAGGATTGCAAATTGCAAATTGCAAATTTCAAATTGCAAATTGAATCGGCCGGTCGCGCGCCGCGCGTGTCCCAGTTTTGCAATTTGCAATTTGCTATTTGCAACTTGCAGTTCGGTGCCCCGTGGTCGGTCTCACGACAGCACCCGAAGTTTCCCGAACACGATTCACCGCGACGACGAAGATGTCCCAACTAAGCCTCGCATTTTTTTGGCACCAACATCAGCCGTACTACCCGGACGACGTGGCCGGCGAGAACCTCATGCCCTGGGTGCGCATGCACGGCGTGAAGGATTACTGGGGCATGGCCATGCACCTTGCCGAGTTTCCGCAGGTGCGGTGCACGATCAACCTCGTGCCCAGCCTGCTCGTTCAGTTGCTGGCGTACGTCGAACGCGGGGCCGAGGACAAGCTGTTGCACACGTCGCGCATTCCCGCCGAGGAACTGACGCACGCCGACGCGCTTTACATGCTGAACAACGGCTTCATGGCCAACATGGACCACATGATTCGGCCGTTCCCGCGCTACTTCGAGTTGTATAAGCAGCGCGGATTCGGTTCGGACTCGACGGAACAGGCGCTCAAGCGATTCAAGCCGCGCGACCTGCGCGACCTTCAGGTCTGGGCGAACATGACCTGGATCCACCCGATCGCGTTCGAGCAGGACAAGACGCTCGCCGAACTGCGGCAAAAGGGCCGCGGTTTCACGGAGGAGGAAAAACAGTGGCTGCTGAACAAGCACATCGAGCTGTTGCGTGAAGTGATTCCGCTGCACCGGCGGCTTGCGGAAGCGGGCCAGATCGAACTGACCTGCACGCCGTTTTATCATCCGATCCTGCCGCTCTTGTGGGACAAATCGCTGGCGCGCGAGGCGATGCCGGACGTGCCGATGACGCGCTATCGCGAGTCGTACCCGGACGACGCGGCGTGGCACATCGAAGAGGCGGTGAAATTTCACGAGCAACTCTTCGGCCAGAAACCGCGCGGCATGTGGCCGTCGGAAGGCTCGGTGTGCCCGCAGATCATTCCGAAACTCGCCGAGTGCGGAATTCGCTGGATCGCGACGGACGAGGAGATCCTGTCGCACAGTTTGGACGGCCGCGTCGGTCGCGACCATCGCGGCTTCGTGCGGAATTGCGAATTGCTCTACCGGCCGTGGCGGGCGTCATACAACGACTGTTCGGTGGACATGATCTTCCGCGACCACGCGCTCTCCGACCTGATCGGTTTCGAGTATCAGCGGATGGATGCGGGCCACGCAGCGGACGATTTCATCTGCAGGCTGACGGGCATCGGCCACGCGACGGAGCACAACGGCCCGGCCCTCGTCAGCGTCATCCTCGACGGCGAAAATTGCTGGGAATACTACCCGAACGGCGGCGTCGATTTCCTGCGCAGCCTCTATCACCGGCTGTCGCATTCACCGCACATCCGTACCACGCGCGTGAGCGATTACCTCGATGAATTCCCGCCGCGCGACACGCTGCCGAAACTTTTCAGCGGCAGTTGGATCAACCACAACTTCGCGATCTGGATCGGCCACGACGAAGACCGCCGCGCGTGGGACGTGCTGCACGAGACGCGCGAGTACCTGAAAAACCGGCTCGCGCGCGGCGACGTCACGCCCGAACGCGCCGAACTCGCGTGGCGCGAACTGCACATCGCCGAAGGCAGCGACTGGTTCTGGTGGTTCGGCGACGATCATTCGAGCGGCCAGGATGACCTATTCGATTACCTGTTCCGCAAGCACCTGCAAAACGTGTACACGGTGCTTGGCGACACGCCGCCGCCGATCTTGTCGAAGCCGATTTCGAGCGGCGTGCAGCGCAAGATGCACAGCGACCCGCGTGGGTTCCTGCAGGTTCGCGTGGACGGTCGATTCAGCTATTTCGAGTGGCTCAACGCGGGCCATTATCAATCCGGCAGCGAGCGCGGCACGATGACGCGCGTCACGCAAGGACCGATTAAGAGCCTCGATTTCGGCTTCGACCGCGAGCGACTCTTGATCCGCGTCGATTTGCAAGGGCCGGCGGTCAGCATCATCCGCGATCAGTCGCTCGACGCGCTCCGCATTCAATTCCTAGCGCCGAGCGGATTGAAGATCGTCGTCTCCGAACTGAACTCGGCGTCGCCGCAGGTGAAACTTTTCCATGGCGACGACTCGATCTCGCCGTCGCAGGGCGAGGCCGCGATTGGCAAGATCATCGAAGTCTCCGTTCCGTTCGAGCGACTCGGCGTCGGACCAGAACAGCCGCTCAGTTTCTCGGTCGAACTCAGCGCGAACGGCACCAGCATTGACCGCGTCCCGCGCGAAGGCACGATCGACATGATTGTCCCGTCGCGCGACTTCGAACGAATCATGTGGCAAGTCTGAGGAGCGCGCATGCCCGAACTACGAAAAGATCCTATCGTCAGCCGCTGGGTGATCATTGCGACGGAGCGCACGAAGCGGCCCAACGAGCTGCGCGGCGAGCCGCGCGCGGTGTCGCAGGAATTCTGTCCGTTCTGCGAGGGGCACGAGGATAAGACGCCGCCGGAGATCATCGCCTACCGCGACCGCAACACGCGGCCAAACTCGCCCGGCTGGCACGTGCGCGTCGTGCCGAACAAACTGCCCGCGCTGCAAATCGAGGGCAATCTGAACAAGCGCGGCGACGGCATCTACGACAAAATGCAGGGCGTCGGCGCGCACGAGGTCATCATCGAAACGCCGCGGCACGAAACGACCATGGCCCGGCTGTCGCCGGAGGAAATTCGCGAGGTGCTCTGGGCCTACCGCGACCGGCTAGTCGATCTCAAGCGCGACCAGCGCATGGTCTACGGCATGCTGTTCAAAAACGTCGGCGGCTCCGGCGGCGCGATGCTCGAACACACGCACTCGCAACTCATCGTCACGCCGATCGTGCCCATCTCGGTCTGGGAAGAGATGACCGGCTCGCTCGAGTTTTTCAACTACCGCGGCCGTTGCATTTTCTGCGACATGATCCAGCAGGAGATCACCAACGAGAGTCGCATCGTGCTCGACACGCCGAACCTGACGGCGTTTTGCCCGTTCGCCAGCCGCTTCCCGTTCGAAACCTGGATTCTTCCGAAGTGGCACTCCAGCCATTTTGAGAACATACACAAGGTGGGCGTGGAGGAAATGGGCACAGCGATCAAAACGATTTTGATGAAGTTGGAGCTGGCGCTGGATAATCCGCCGTACAACTACGTCGTGCACACGGCTCCGTTTGACACTCAGGAACTGCCTCATTACCATTGGCACGTCGAAATTATTCCGCGGCTCACGCAGGTGGCCGGGTTCGAATGGGGGACCGGGTTCTACATCAATCCGGTGCCGCCGGAAAGTGCCGCGGCATTCTTGAGAGAGATCGACGTCGAAGTCACGTAGAAGTCGCGAGCGGAGAGTTGAAAGTCGAGAGCGGAGAGTCGAGAGTCGAGATCCGGAGAAAAGCAGGCAGCAATTCTGATTGGTTCAGAGCGGATTTTTGCCATTCGCTTCTTTTCGTTTCGGAGGGACTGTTGATGTTCCGGTTTGAAAAGTTGCAGGCCTGGCAGGCCGCAATCGAGCTTGCTTCTGACGTTTACAAAACATCTGCAACATTTCCATCAGGCGAACGATTTGGCCTTACAAGTCAGATGCGGAGAGCAAGCGTTTCGGAGTCGTCGAACATCGCGGAAGGTAGTTCGCGCTCGTCGGACCCGGACTTTGCACGTTTCGTCGAAATTGCGTATGGATCATTGATGGAAGTGGTATCCGAGGCGTTCATTGCGAAAAAGCAGACGATGATGAGCGAGGATTCCTTTCGCAAGCTATATGAGACCGCGGAAGAAATCGCACGCATGATGAGTGGCCTGCGTACATCCTTACTCGGGAATTCACGCTCGGCACATTGAATTCAACAGCGGCGAGATCCACGGAACGATCGAGGTCTTCTGAGTCTTTTTTGGCTCTCGACTCTCGACTCTCCGCTCTCGACGCTTTCGGGGGAACCATGCACGTCGCGCGACTCGTTCTCGCGTTTCACAATCACCAGCCCGTCGGGAATTTCGACGGCGTGTTCGAGGCGGCGTTTCAGGATAGCTACCGGCCGTTCCTGGAAATGCTCGCCGGCTATCCGCAGATTTCGATCTCGCTGCACACGTCGGGCTGCTTGATGGAGTGGCTGGTCGAGCATCACCCGGAGTACATCGATCAACTTCGGACTATGGTCGCGCGCGGTCAGATTGAAATTGTCGGCGGCGGATTCTATGAGCCGATTCTGCCGATGATCCCGCCCGCCGACCGCCGCGGGCAGATCAGCGATTACACGAAGTACCTCGAAGATCTGTTCGAGACAAGAGTTCGCGGCATGTGGGTGCCGGAGCGCGTGTGGGAGCAGTCGCTGGTGAGCGACATCGCGGCGGCGGGCATCGAGTACACGGTGCTCGACGACTTTCATTTCAAGTGCGCCGGCCTCTCCGACGATCAGCTTTTCGGCTACTACCTGGCCGAAAACGAAGGCCGGCTAATCATGATCTTTCCCGGCAGCGAGCGGCTGCGATACCTGATTCCATTTGCTGATCCGGGCGAGACGATTTCGTACGCTCGGTCGCTGGCCGAGCAACGCGGCGAGGCGCTGCTGGTGTTCGCCGACGACGGCGAGAAGTTTGGCACGTGGCCGGAAACGAAAAAGCATGTTTACGAAGACGGCTGGCTGCGGCGATTCTTCGACGCGCTGGTTGCGAACGGCGACTGGCTCAAGCTGATCACGTTTTCGCAGGCCGTCGAAACGACTCCGCCGGCGGGCAAGATATACCTGCCGGACTGCAGCTATCGCGAGATGACCGAGTGGGCACTGCCCGCGCCGCAACTGATCGATTACGAAAATCTGGCGCACGAGATGGAACACGACGGCCGCTGGCCGCGGCTGCGACGATTCGTGCGCGGCGGCTTTTGGCGCAACTTCAAAGTGAAGTACCCCGAGACTGACGAGATGTACGCTCGCATGCTCGAAGTGAGCGGGCGGCTTCAAGAGGTTGCGGCCGACGAGTCCGGGAGCGGAGACGGCGATTCCGAGCGGGCCGAGGCGCTGCAGATCGCGCGGCAGGAACTCTACCGCGGCCAGTGCAATTGCAGTTACTGGCACGGTGCGTTCGGCGGCCTGTACCTGCCGCACCTGCGCAACGCGGTTTTCACGCACTTGATCGCGGCCGACACGGCGGTCGAGCACGCGGTCGGCCGAATTGGACCGTGGGTCGAGGCTCGCGCGGGCGATTTCAATCTCGACGCGCGCCAGGAAATCCGGCTCGCCAACGACAAGCTCGTCGCGTACGTCGCCCCGGCGCGCGGCGGACAACTTTACGAATTCGACATTCGCGCGGTGCCGATGAATCTGCTTGCGACGCTCACGCGACGGCCCGAAGCCTATCATCAGAAAATCCTCAAGGCCGCTGCCGGACAATCCGGCGGCGACGGCAACGTGGCGAGCATTCACGATCGCGTTGTCTTCAAGCAGCCGGGGCTGGATCAGAAACTAATTTCCGACCCGTACCGGCGAGTTGGTTTGATCGATCACTTCTTCTCGTCCGATACCACGCTTGCCGATATGGCGGCGTGCCGCGCGACCGAACACGGCGATTTCCTGAGCGGCGTCTACGAGAGTCGCATTCGCCACTACGCCGACCGCGTGCAACTCACAATGACGCGCGAAGGCGTTGCCGGCGAGTTTCCGATTCGCGTCACCAAGACGATTGTGCTGTCTCAGGAATCGTCGGCGCTCGAAGTGCGTTACGTGCTCGAAGAGTTGCCGCAGGATTTTCCGTTTCAGTTCGCGGTCGAACTTGGTTTTGCCGGCATGGCCGGCAACGCACCGGACCGGTTTTTCTACACGGCCGCCGAGCGGAATCTCGGCCCGCTTGACGCGCAGCTAGAACTCGCCGACACCGACTTGATTGGCCTCGTCGATGGCTGGCTCGGCCTCGACGTGGCGCTGAACATGTCGCGGCCCGCGACCGTCTGGACGTTTCCCGTGCAGGCCGTAAGCCAGTCCGAGGGCGGCTTCGAGCTTGTACACCAGAGCAGCACCGTCATTCCAATCTGGCCCGTTCGCGCCGACTCGCGCGGCCGCTGGACCGTCGAACTCACGCTGGCCCTCGATACCGCTGCTGCCGAGGCGAAACAGTCCGCCGGCGCGCTCGCGTAATTGCTAGCGAACACGCAGTCGCACACTTCCGAGCGACATTTCGCCCTTTTCAATGATGAGCGGAACTCGGTACGCTCACCCGCATGCAAGCCGATTGCGTAGCGCCGCCGCCACCCGCGCCGCAGACGCCGACGATTGGCCGTTGGACTGCGGCGCTGCACGTTTTTGTGCTCGCCAGCTTTTCGCTGGTGCAGCCGCTGTTCGATCGCATGTCGCACAACTTGCCTTACTTGCAGGATCAACGAGTCGGACGCGCGGCGATTGCTCTATTCGTGCTGATCTTGTGCGTGCTCGTGCCGGGCATTCTCGTCGTGGTGGAATTGGCAATTGGTCTGATCGGCGATCGCGCGCATCGCAGCGTTCACGCGGTGATTCTCTTCCTGTTTCTGTTGGCTCTGGCGTGTCCGGTTTTGCAGCGAGCGATCAGCTTGCCGGGCTTTGTTCTCGCCGGGTTGGCGCTCGTCGTGAGCACGGTGGTGACGATTGTGTACATTCGATTCGCCGACGCGCGGCTGCTCGTCACGTGTGCCTCGCCGGCTCTGCTGATTTTTCCGTTTGTGTTCGTGTTTGATTCGCCGGTCACGAGTTTGATCTTTCCGAAGACGACCGCTGATCCGGTCGAGGTCGCGGTGCGGCATTCTGTGCCGGTGGTTTTCGTGGTGTTCGATGAATTCTGCGGCACGACACTCTGGGACGAAGAGGGCCAAATCGACGCGGCACGCTATCCGAACTTTGCCGAGCTGGCTCGCGGCGCCACGTGGTATCGCAATGCGACGAGCGTCTACCCGCGCACGGCGATCGCCGTGCCGGCGATTCTCACCGGGCAGAATCCGCGCGGCGCCGGCCGGCCGAGCATCGCGGCGGACGCGCCGAATCTGTTCACGCTGCTCGCCGCGACGAACAAATATGAAATGGCCGTCTTCGAGCCATTCACGCGGCTCTTTCCGGAAGAGTCAGAGGCCAAGGTCGTGGCGACCGAAAGCGTGTGGCGGAAGGCTGCCACGCTACTCAGCGATTCGCCCGTCGTTCTGTTGCACACCGTCACGCCGCTCGACTGGCGGATGGCGATGCCGCGCCTGCCGCGTCGGTGGTTTCGCGTGGCCGACACCGTGGCCGGTCTGCGCGAGAAACGCCGCGGCCTCGTGCGCTATCCGTGGAACGCGCGGCGCGACGAACAGTTCGAACACTTCCTCGACTGCATCACACCTTCCGACACGCCGACGCTCTATTTTTGCCACGCCGTGCTGCCGCATTCGCCGTGGTGCTACTTGCCGTCGGGCCGGCGTCACACGGCCGACAACGATCAGGAGTGGCGGCCGTTCGGCGCGTACAGCGAGAACAACGAGACGTGGGCCGGCGATCCGCTCGCGGTCGCGCAGGGTCAGCAGCAATATTTGCTGCAGGTCGGGTTCGTCGATCGACTGCTGGGGAAACTCGTCGCCCGGCTCAAAGTGAGCGGCCTGTACGATTCGTGCCTGCTCGTCGTGACGGCCGATCACGGCGTCGCCTTTCAGCCCGGCCGATCGCGACGCATGCCGGCTGACGCGACGCTCGCGGAAATCATGTCCGTGCCGCTCGTCATCAAACTGCCGAATCAGACGGCGGGCACCGTCAGCGACCGCAACGTCGAATCCATCGACGTGTTGCCCACGATCGCCGACGTGCTCGGCCTCGAACTCGACTCAAAGACGGACGGTCGATCGCTGCTCGACACTGCTCGACCCGAACGGCAGCAGAAGACGATGCACTCGGATACGCGGCGATTCACGATCGATGCTGCGTTCGAGGCGCGGTTCGCGGTCGCGCGGCAGATGCTCGATTCGTTCCGTGCCGGCTCGACGCCCGACGGCCTGTTCGCGATCGGACCGCACGCCGAACTGGTTGGCCGAAAACTCAGGGAACTAGACGTCGCGAGCGAATCGGGCGTGAGCATTCAACTCATGCGCGGGCCGGGTCGCGTGCTCGTTGACTCCGACGACCTCGTGCCGTGCCTGCTCGAGGGCATCGTGATCACGGACAACCGGACGAAGTTGCCGGTGGAGCTGGCGATCGCCGTCGGCGGCACGATCCGGACCGTGACGAGAACTTACTTGCTGACAGACTCGCCGAAAACCTGGACCGCGATGCTGCCGGAACATTTGTTCGCTCGCGGTGGAGCCGGCGGCGACGAGATAAGACGGTCGCTCGAAATATTCGTCATCTCGACGTCGGGCGACGGTATCACACTTCAAGGCCCTTTGGAGTTGAAGTATGACCGGTAGCCATGCGCGGCGCAGGTTAGGCTTTAGCCTGACGTGAACCGCCGAGCAACGTCAGGCTAAAGACTTACCTAACAGGAGTACGAACATGAAACGTTTCATGGCGATTCTGGCATTCATCATCTGTGTGAAGCCGGCGGTTCTCGCGCAGGACAAGGCCCCGAGTTGGGTCAAGGTCACGGACGCGGCCGGCTGGCAGTCGCGCGATTCGCAGGGCGAGGTCGTGTTCAAAGACCACCTGTGGCTCTTCGGCGGTTGGTTCAATTCCTTCGAGGCCCCGCCGCGCGACGTGTGGAAATCGCCCGACGGCAAGAATTGGCGGCTCGTCGAAAACTCCGCGCCGTGGAAGCACAGCGACTTGCCGATGACGCTCGTCTTCGACGATCGCATGTGGATCATGGGCGGTTGGTACAACGGCCGGCTACCCGGTCACTCGGCGAGCAATGAGGTCTGGTCGTCGCGCGACGGCGTGACGTGGGAGCAGACCACCCCAAGCGCCGGCTGGTCGCCGCGGATTGCCGCCGCCGCGGTCGTCTTCAAAGGAAAAATGTGGGTGCTCGGCGGCACCGAGAATTACTACTTCGGGGACGAGAAGAGTCTCAAGAACGACGTCTGGAGTTCCACCGACGGCAGGGACTGGAAACTCGCGACAGCCGACGCCGGCTGGTCGCCGCGCGCGTATCATCAAGCGGTCGTGCTCAACGACAAAGTCTACGTGTTCGGCGGCGGCAATTACGTGCCGCTGTATCACGCGACAAACGACGTGTGGTCGTCCGACGACGGCGTACACTGGACCAAACTGACCGGCGCCGCGCCGTGGCCGCCGCGTCTCTGGTTCTCCGCCGCCGTCTATCGCAACCGCATGTGGGTGCTCGGCGGCTGGTCGAACAACCCGTCGCAAAACTGGGGCGACGTGTGGTACTCGAAGGACGGCAAGAACTGGACGCAACTCAAGAGCGACGTGATCTGGAAGGAGCGTCACGAGCACTCGGTCTACGTCTTCCGCGACAAACTGTGGGTCGCCGGCGGCCACGCGCAGCCGCTCAGCAGCGAAGTCTGGTCGCTCGAAATTCCGACTGCTTGGTTCAAAGACGAGTGACTCGCGTCGATTCCGGCGCAATTCTTTGGCGCAGATTCACGTCCGTACAACGACAATCGACCATGCGCTCCAGCAGTTGGTCGGCGGAGTAGCCGGGGAAGTTTTTGAGTCGCAGGAATAGACGAGCACGTTGGTATCGAGGAACTGGCTACGGCTCATCGAGTTCGGCGAGTTAACCGTGAGCGCACTTTCGGACTTGCCAGCTCGCGTGCCGCGTCGTTGCCGACCCATCGGCACGCGGCTTCGACCGACTGCGAAAGGCGCGTCGCCACCGCCAGCGCGGCCGTATGGAGCGCGAGGCTGCGCCGACCGATTCGACGAAGTGCCCAACTCACGCCCTTCTTCACGAAGTTGCGCTCGTCGTGGGCGCCCTGCTCGATGAGCGGTAGCAGGGCCAGAAACTGCGCGTCGGTGGCAGCCTTATCGTGCCCTGCCAAGCAGGCCATCAGCGCGAAGCCGGCTCGCTTCACGAACTCACGAGGTGACTTGGCCCACTGGCGCGCCTTCGCCCACGCCAGCGGCGTCTCGTCGAACAGGGAAAAACAGACCGTGTCGCAGATGCCCCAGTTGTCGAAGTCCCGGCACCAGCGGTCCATTTGTGCGGGTGTCACGCACGCCGGCTCGTCGACGAAACACGCCAGCATGCGGGCCTCGTACCAGCCGGTGTCCCAGAGTGCGGCGGCGAGTTCGTGATTCTGCCCAAGCCGCTTGGCCAGCTTCTGCATGTCACCCACTGACACGCCGAACGCTTTGTCCGACGGGAGGCCGTACCGCGCCATCCCGTCGCGGGTGCGCTTCGTGGCACTTCGCTTCAGCGACGCGATGACCGATTCGACCTCATCATCGAGTGGGCGCGGCGTTTTCTTCTTGGTCGGCTTGGCGAGAGCGATCTTCCTCTTGGGCGGCATGCGTGTTCTCCGTGGTTGGAAACCCCGATCGTAACTCGATACGCATCGCGGGCCCGTTCCAATGCCATTCTGGTCATTGACATCGCTATACGTGCAGTGCGAAATTCTACAATCCAAATGCGTGCGATCCGTCGGAGTGCTCGCTA
>Ga0247727_10011596_pt1 | contig 15334 bp, 12 predicted proteins | sample WisWelCaveWW1625_FD_202498 | JGI IMG/M metagenome (GOLD analysis project Ga0247727, IMG submission 202498) | Biofilm microbial communities from Wishing Well Cave, Virginia, United States - WW16-25 | ecosystem: Environmental > Aquatic > Deep subsurface > Groundwater > Cave microbial mat | place... | reverse complement strand
AGGCTCCAGCCCGGCCGGTTACCCCGCCGAGCCGCTCGTCCGCTTCCGGACCTATCGACAATTATCCGGGTGGAATCCTCCTCCACAGGTGTTTCGCGCCCTCGGGGCGCACGGTCATTCGCGTCGTTTTGAGCGACCTTCACCGTTGGTCTGCTTGACCTCCAATACCCACCGTCAACGCTGACGCATCGCAGTCTAGGCCGGCCGCCGCGCCCTCACCGGCGACGAGGACGAATGGCGCCCACACCGCCGGGTGTGCGCGGGATCGCCAGCGGGCAGCGCCGCCTCGCGCAACTCCAGCGTGCGCTTAGCCAATGGGATCGCCTCGCCGGCCTTGCCGGCGCGATACAATTCGATGGCGCGCCGGTTCGCTGCAGCAACGGCGCAGGACAAACGCGCAAGGCGGGTCATGCCGAACTCCCAGAACCAGCGCCACTGCGGGACAGTCTATCGCATCGGCCGTCGCCAGTGGCGTCGGCACGGAGATCGCGTTCTCTAACTTTTTGGGCAGGACGCGACTGGTGTGACGATGCGGCGGTCGGGCTCATCAAAGAGGGGCCCTGGTCTCACGGCGGATCGTGGGACGATGGCTTGGCCCATCTGCTGATCGCAATCCGTCAGATCGCGGCGCGATGGCACTGTATGCTAACAGCGCCATCGCGCATTCCCGATGCGCTGATGCCCCAGGTTGTAGCCGTCTACAGTGAAATAGGTATGATTGGCGATGGCGCGCGTGTCACGGCCGCGCCAGAGCTATTCGGCTCTTGCACGAACAAGGTAGTACGATGAGCAATGCACCCCTGAAGACCGAGACAGCGAGCGGCATTACCTCCCACCGGCCAGTGATCTCGGCGCGCAGGCATGTCATCTCGGCAGGCCACTATCTTGCGGCGCACGCCGGGTTTGCGGTTCTGGAGGCGGGCGGCAACGCCATCGACGCCGGCGTGGCCGCCGGTATCGCGCTGGGCGTGCTGCAGAGCGATCTTGTCAATGTGGCCGGCGTAGCGCCAATAATTCTCTATCATGCTGAAAGTCAGAAGGTCTTCACGGTGAGCGGCCTGGGCGTTTGGCCCAAGCTCGTAACGCCCGACTATTTCATGACTCGTCACGGCGGCAAGATCCCGCGCGGCCTCTTGCGCACGGTTGTGCCGGCGGCACCCGATGCTTGGATCCAGGCGCTGCAACGGTGGGGTACCATGAGCTTCGGCGCGGTGGCCGCGGCCGCGGTTCGCTTCGCCGATGAAGGCTTTGCCGCGCACCCGTTGCTTTGCGAAACGATTGCCACGCATCGCCAGGAATACGAAGAGTGGCCGTCGAACCAAGCCATCTATTTGCCCAATGGCCGCCCGCCGAAGGTGGGCGAGGTGTTCGTGCAAAGCGACCTTGCCAAGAGCCTGCAATACATGATCGACGAGGAGCAGGCGGCTGCAGGCAAGGGTCGGCAAGCCGGCCTGCAGGCGGCTCGCTCGGCCTTCTACACCGGCGACATCGCTCGCACGATTGTTGCCTATCACGAGCAGAACGGCGGTCTGCTGCGCATGGCGGATCTAAGCGAATTCCGCTCGGGCATCGAGCCGTCCGTTGCCGTGCCCTTTGGCGAATTCTCGGTGCACTCCTGCGGACCGTGGTGCCAGGGTCCCGTGCTCGGCCAGATGCTGCGGCTGGTCGAAGCCACAGGCTGCCACAAGCAACCTCACAACTCTTTCGAATACGTGCACGCTCTGACCGAGATCATGAAGCTCGCCTTCGCCGACCGGCACGCCTACTACGGCGATCCCAGATTCATGGACGTGCCGCTCGACCGGCTGCTGTCGCGGGCCTATGCAGCGGAACGCGCGGGCCTCGTCCGCAGCGACAGGGCTTGGCCGGACATGCCGCCGCCGGGGCTCGCCAAGGCCGGAACGGCTCACGCTGCCGGTCCCGTGGCGGCGTCGCCGCAGCCGTCGCTCGATACATCTTATGTGTGCGCAGTCGATCGCCATGGCAACGTCTTCTCGGCAACGCCGAGCGATGTCTCCAGCAGCACGCCGGTCATCCCAGGCACAGGGTTGTGCCCTTCCTCGCGCGGTTCGCAGTCGTGGGCCGATCCCTCGATTGCCGCCTCTGTCGCGCCGGGCAAGCGTCCGCGGCTGACACCGAGCCCGGCGCTGGCTCTGGGCCCGGACGGACGCGCCATACCGTTCGGCACGCCAGGCGGCGATGTGCAGGCGCAGGCAATGCTGCAGACGTTTCTGAACCGTATTGTGTTCGGCATGGATCCGCAGGCGGCCGTCGAGGCGCCGCGCTTTGCCACCTACAGCTTCCCTGACAGCTTCGAGCCGCACAGTATTCTTCCTGGTCGGCTGATGCTCGAGGCCCGCCTGCCGCAGATACTTGCCGATCAGCTGCATAGTGTTGGCCACGATGTGCAGTGGTGGCCCGACTGGACATGGAAAGCAGGCGCTATCTGCATGATCGACAGCAACCCAAGGGCCGAACTGCATCAGGCTGGCGCTGATCCGCGTCGATCCACCTACGCACTGGGATGGTGATTTGGCGCTGTCGTTCACGTGCGTGGGCAAGTCGAGGTTTGTGCCAAAGGCGGCCCTGCGGAAGCGAGAAGGGAGAACCGACCCATGGTTGCTGTCGACAGGGATGCCGCCATCGAGCGCCTCATGCGCGTTCTTGCGGTCGAGGGCGTGACCGGACAGGAAGCAATGATCGGCAAGGAGCTGGTCGCCACCCTGAAAGACGCCGGCGTTCCGGCGCGCACCATCCGCTTCGACGACGCCCACAGCCGCATCCCACTGCCGACCGAAACGGGCAACCTCATCGTCGATCTGCCGGGCCAGGGCGCACTTGCGAATGCTGGCCGACTTCTCTTCATGACGCACATGGACACCGTGCCGTTGTGCGCTGGTGCAAAACCGAAACGACAGGGAAGAAAGATCGTCAACGCGGCCAAAACGGCGCTCGGCGGCGACAACCGCACCGGATGCGCAGTGCTGGCGACGCTGGCCGCGGAGCTGCTGCGGCACAAGGCCAATCACCCGCCGCTGACCCTGCTCTTTACGGTGCGTGAGGAGAGCGGGCTGTGGGGCGCCCGGCATGTCAAGCCCGCCGATCTTGGGGGAGCCAAGATGGGCTTCAACTACGACGGTCGGGCGGCAGCCGACGTGGTTATTGGCGCGGTTGGCGCCGATCGCTGGGAAGTGGAGATTTTTGGCCGAGCCTCGCATGCGGGCGTCGCACCCGAGCGCGGCATCAGCGCCACCATGATTGTTGCCGAGGCACTCTCAGCCGTGCGAGCCGATGGCTGGTTCGGCAAGGTCGAGAAGGATGGGCGCCGCGGAACCAGCAATGTCGGTCCCGTAAGCGGAGCTAACGACCGGCCCGCCGGCGACGCAACCAACGTTGTGACCGACTACGTGCTGGTGCGGGGCGAAAGCCGCAGCCACGACGCCAAGTTCTTCAAGGAGATCACGACGGCCTACAAGGTCGCATTCACGAAGGCTGCCGCCGACGTGACCAATAGCGCTGGCAAGGCCGGCCGCATTAGGTTCACCACGCGCACCGACTATCACCCTTTCCGAATGAAGGAGACAGCGCCAGTCGTGCGGCAGGCGGTGGCGGCCGTGGCCGCGGAAGGTCACACGCCCAATGTGAGGGTCGCGAACGGGGGCCTCGACGCCAACTGGATGGTGCGGCATGGCATCCCAACTGTGACGTTTGGCGCTGGCCAGAACGAGGTTCACACGGTCGATGAGTGGATTGATCTCGTCGAGTTCGAGACGGCTTGCCGGCTCGCTTGCAGACTTGCGACTATGAGCTGAAGCGCTAACGAGGCCGCGCGGCCAATGCCGATCAGGAAGCGCTGACGATCACCCGCATCTCGGCCAATGCAGCAATCTCCACCAGCGATAGTCCAGCTTCTGTCAGAACGGCCTCATTGTGCTCGCCCAAGCGCGGCGGCTGGCGACGCAGGCCGGGGCGCGCGCGCTCGCGCGCTGCACCGAACTCGACCGGCAGCGCCGGCAGGCCGACCTTGCGGCCCTCCGAACCGCCGGCGCGCGAGATGAAAACATCGAGCAATCCGCCGGTCGCCAAGAGGTGTGCATCGGCGAACAGATCCCCTGGCTGGCCGACGGGGGCCCACGAGATGCCGGCCCGCTCGCAGCGGCGCGCCACCTCGGCCAGTGTCAGCGCAGCCACCACCTCCTTCAGCGCCGGGATCAGCCACGGCCGCTCCTGGCAGCGCATCAGGTTCGTGGCGAGGCGCGGATCGGCCGCCAGGGTGTGGAACTCGAATTCCTCGACAAAGCGGGCCCATTGCTGGTCGCTGGTGACGCCGATGAACAACTCCCCATCCGCCGCCGAAAACACCTCGTAAATCGCCCAGGCGCCGCGTCGCGCGGGCATCGGCTCGGCCGGCAGGCCGGTCGCGGTCATCCCGGCCATATGCGTGCTCATCAGAAAGGCCGCACTCTCGAACAGCGCGCTGCTGACGCGTTGGCCCTTGCCGGTGGCCTCGCGCTCGCGCAGCGCCGCCTGCGCCGCCACGACCCCGAACACCGCACCGAGGATATCGATGATCGACGCACCGGCGCGCAGCGGGCGGCCGGGCGGCCCGGTCATGTAGGCCAGGCCGACCTGGAACTGCACCACCTCGTCCAGCGCGGGTCGGTGCTCGTAGGGCCCGGCTAGGTAGCCCTTGAGCGCCAGGTAGACGAGGCCCGGGTTGATCCGAGCGAGCGTCTCATACCCGCAGCCTAATCGCTCCATCGTGCCGGGGCCGTAATTCTCAATCACCACGTCGGCGGTCGCGGCCAGCCGTTGCATCGTCACCTGGCCCTCGGAGCACTTGAGATCGAGCGCCAGGCTGCGCTTGTTGCGGTTGAAGGCGGCGAAGAAGCCGGCGGCGAAGCCGCCCAGCTCGCGCGTATGGTCGCCCTGCGGCGCCGGCTCCACTTTCACCACATCGGCGCCGAGTTCGGCGAACACCAGGCCCGCCGTCGGCCCCATCACGGTATGGCTGAACTCGAGGACCTTCAGCCCGGTCAGCGGCGTGGCGGACATCAGGCGGCCTTGCGGCGGAACGCATCGAGGCTGCCGGCGTGGATCAGCTCGCTCGGCAGCTGATGGCCGACGATCGCCTCGGCCATGCGCCCGACCTCGATCAGCTGGTCGAGATCGACACCGGTGCGAATGCCCGTCTCCTCGCACAGCAGCACCAGCTCCTCGGTGCAGATATTGCCCGCGGCCCCTTTTTGGCCGGCAAACGGGCAGCCGCCGAGCCCACCGACGGTGGAATCAAAGCGGGCAACGCCCATGCGCAGGCCGGCGTGCGCGTTGGCCACCGCCAGGCCGCGGGTGTCGTGCAGATGCAGGGAGAGCTGCATCTGCGGCCAGCGCGCCTGGACCTCGCCGAGCACGCGCTCGATGCGCGCCGGCGTGGCCCAGCCCATGGTGTCGGCCAGCGAAAACAGCTCGATCTCGGCCCCCGCCTCGGCGGCGATGGCGAGACCGTCCTCGAGCGTGCGGATGACCTGCGCTGGCGCGATATCGCCCTGGTAGTTGCAGCCGAAGGCCGCCATGACGCCGATGCGGCTCACGGATACGCCCTTGGAGAGATGCAGGGCGGTCTGCTTGCGCATCGCCTCGACGTTCTCGGCATGGCTGCGGTTGAGGTTCTTGCGGGTGAAGGCCTCCGACGCGGTCAGCGCAATCGAGCCGCTGATTGCCAGCTTGTCGCGGAAGGCGAGCGCCCGCTCCAGTCCGCTCGCGTTGAACCACAGGGCGGTGTAGTCGATCCCCGACTTGGCCTTGAAGCCTTCGACCACCGCGTCGGCGTCGACCCAGCCCGGCACCAGGCGCGGATTGACGAACGAGCACACCTGGATGTGACGCTGGCCGGTCTCGGCCAGCGCCTCGATCAGCTTGATCTTGTCGGCCGTGCTGATCGGGCCAGGCTCGATCTGAAAGCCCTCGCGCGGTCCCTCCTCATGGATGTCAACGTGCGTTGGCAGATCGGTCATTCTCGCTTTTCCTTCGTCCGCGTCGCCTCGGCATGCAGCATGCACTATAGGAGGAGGCAGCAAATGTCGTCATCCCGCTTGGCGAGACGCCTACAACCCGCCTTGAAGCCGACTTGGGCGAATGCCGGCCCAGATCCATGAGCTCAGCTACCGTTGTCCCTCCTCAATGCGCAACGTACGCATCCGATCCGTTGATGCGCTCCAGGCGTATCGGCAGCCCGTCGCGGGGCTTTGGGATCGGCCACATCTGCCAACGCGGACTATAGCCGGGCCCGACGCTGACGCGTGTGGTCGTCAACAGATGGTAAAAGAAGCTCTTCGCCTGCATGTAGGCGAAATGCAGCCCGAGGCACATGTGCGCGCCACCGCTGTAGGGCACCCACGCGTACTTGTGCCGGCCGCGGGTGGCTTCGTCAGTAAAACGCAGCGGATCGAACTTTTCGGGCTCCGGCCAGATCTCCGGCAAGCGATGCGTGAAGATGACGTTGATCGCGACACGTGTGCCCGCCGGGATATGATGGCCCTTGAACTGGAAGTCACGCACCGCTTGTCGCGGGATCGAAGGCACGGGCGGATTGATGCGCATCGCCTCCTTGAAGGCCATTTCGAGCAGCTCCAGCTCGCCCAGTCGCTCGTAGGGCAGCGCCGCGCCGGCTGGCAGATTGAGCCCGCGCATTTCAGCGCGCAGCTTCTCCTGCCACTTGGGGCTCGTCGCCAGCAGGTACACGAGAGAGGTGACCGACGACGTCAGTGTGTCGTGCGCAGCCAGCATGAGGAAGCTCATGTGATCGGCGATCTCCTGGGTGGAGAGCAGTGAGCCGTCCTCTTTGGTGGCGCGGCACAGCTCGGAGAAGAGATCCGTCGCCTGGCCGCCGCGGCGCTTCGGGATCTCGCGGGAGAAGAACTCGACGATCACCTTGCGCCCATTCACGCCCCGCCACATCTTCGTGCCGGGGATAGGCGAGCGCACCAGGCCAATAGATGCCGCGAGCATGTCGACAAAGGCGCGATAGATCGTGTTGGCTCGGGGACCCAGCTCGATGCCCAGGAAGGAGGTGGCGGCCAGATCGAGGGTCAGCTGCTTGATAGCGGGGTAGAACTGAAGATCGGTGGCACCTCCCTGCCCCTGGCCCGTCAGATGCCATTCGGCGATGCGCTGAGCGATGCCGTCATTGAGCGCCCCGAGGTAGGCCTTCATCGGGGCGGGCTTGAAGGCGACGCCGAGCGCCTTGCGATGCAGGCGATGCTCGTCGAAGTCCATCAGCATCAGGCCGCGCGGGAAAACCTGGTCGAGGATCGGTCCCCAGCCTCCGGAGGACGAGAAGTTCTTCTCCCTATCGAACAGCACTAGCTCGTTGGCTTCAGGGCCGAGCAGGGAGACGCTGCGAAAACCGAACACGCGGCTGCGGAACACCGGGCCGCACTTGACGTGCATGGCCTCTGCGGCGCCAACGGGATCCCTAAGCACCGTCAGCGTGTTGCCGACGATCGGCCAGCCGTCCTCGCCCGGAATGTGCTCGAGCGGGTTCTCCTTGCGGAACCACCTCGCGGTTTTCGACTGCGAGTGACCGGTTGCAAGCATGGTCATGGTCGCTCCACTTGCGCAATCTCTCCCTATTCCAGCGTACACCTCATCGCTGCCGAACGCCCAGGGCAGAATGGTCTCCACACCCTGTAGCGGCGCGGTCGATTTCGGCAGCTCTGGTGCAACTGCGTGGATTGACGGACGTTCACTCTTGGTCAGCTCGACCCCCGATACTCACCGTGTGAGCTGACGTGGCGGACCTTCAGCCTCGTGCCGTCACCTGACATTGTGGCAGTAAGCGGTTTGGCTCGATACGAGAGCCGTCCGCTCGTCAAAATTCATCTCGTCAGCACGACGCTGTGGTGTGGGTCGATGTTGACCCACACGGACATGTCGACGTCAAGAGCGGAGACGGGCGGACCGGTGGCACGCAGGAGCTGCGTGCCGCCGATGTCGAGATGGTACTCGATCACTCCCCCGAGGAAAACAGCACGCGCGATTCTTCCGGCAAGCACATTGTTGGTGCCATCGAGCTTCATTGTGGAGACGACCAGGTTTTCGGGTCTGATTATCACATCGACGGCGTCGCCGGGCTCGCCTGCCGCCTGCAGCGTGAGCCGGTGCTCGGCTCCGTCGAGCGCGATGACAACCGTCCCGTTGGCCTCGCGGCTCTCGATCCGACCCGATACGATGTTGGCGGAACCCAGGAAGGTGGCAGCAAACGCCGTCCTAGGCCGAGCATAGACAGCGCGCGGCTCCCCTTCCTGCATGATGCGGCCCTGGTACATCACGGCGATGCGATGTGCCAAGGCAAACGCCTCGGCCTGATCGTGGGTGACGTAGAGTGCGGTAACGCGGATGCGCGCGATCATCTCTGAGAGCTCCTGGCGCATGGCTTCGCGCAGGCGCGCATCGAGGTTCGAAAGGGGCTCATCGAGCAGCAGCAGCTTTGGCTGCCGCACCACCGCGCGCGCGAGCGCTACGCGCTGCTGCTGTCCGCCTGACAGCCGCGTCGCCGGACGCTCGGCCATGCCGTCCATGCCGACGAGGGCGAGCACCTGCATGGTGCGATCGCGGACCTCAGCCTTGTCGGGTCGCAACTTCTGCACGGTTAGCGGGTAGGCGACGTTATCGAACACATCCATGTGCGGCCAGATGGCGTAGGACTGAAACACCATGCCGATCGGCCGCTCGTGCACGGGGACAAAAACGCGCGCGGCCGCGTCTGACACGAGGGTTCCGCCGATGCGCACGGCGCCAACATCGGCTTGCTCGAGCCCCGCGACGCAGCGCAGCGTGGTTGTCTTGCCGCAACCGCTGGGTCCCAGAAGGGCGTAGCACTGCCCCTCCTGCACGACGAACGACACGTCGTCGACGACCTTGGCCGGCCCCTGCGGACCCGCGAATGACTTGCTGAGACCAGTGACCTCCAGCATGTGATCAATCCATGTCACTGCGCGCCGCGGGCAGGCCCCGTGCGATCAGCAGGATAGGTAGCACCGCCAGTATCACCAGCGTCGCCAGGGCAGCCGTCTCGGCACTTTGCCCGGCCTGGTAGAGGCGCCAAATCAGCACCGAGAGCACGATATTATCGTCGCTGGCCAGTACCAGCGGGATGGTGAACTCGCGAGCGCCGACGATGAAAAGCAGCACGAATGCGGACGCCATCGCCGGTGCCAGCAGTGGCAGCACGATCCGGCGCTGGGTCGTGAGCCATCGCGCGCCAGATGCGATCGAGGCCTCCTCAAGCTCGGTGTGGATCTGCATCAGGCCGGCGCGCGCCGTCCGTGTCGTGGTCGCCAGACGGTAGGAGTAAGCGATGAGTAGGATCCACACCGTGCCGTAAATGCCGATCGGCAACGTCAGGAACAGGATCATCACCGCGAGGCCAACGATGACGGATGGAATTCCGATCGACAAAAACGACAGGACGTCAACGGTGCCTCGCCACCACAGGCTCGTGCGGGTGATGATCAGCCCCAGTGCCGTCCCCAGCACGGTGACTACCATCGCCGACAGGGTTGCGACCAGCAACGTGTTGCGCAATCCGAGCCAGAAGCGATGATCGGCAAATAGGGCACGATAGGCTGCCGTCGAGAACTGCGGCAGCGAGTCGAGCGACGGCACGGCAAAGCCGAAGAAGCTGGTCCAGATCAGCACGGCGGCCGGCAACACCGCGGCTAGCGCAAGATAGGCGCCAAGGAAGACCAACGCCGGAACGTTCCAGCGCCCAAGCTCCAGCCGCCTCTGGCGATAACCCTTGCCGGTGATGGTGGTGAACTTGTCGGCGTTGCGCACCGCGCGGTTGTAGACGACCAGCAAAGCGACCGCGGCCAACAGAAACACGAACGAGATGGCTGCGGCCGCGCCGTAGTTCGGCAGGCCGTCGGCCGGATTCAACTCGTAGTAGATGCGATAGGAAAAGATGTTGAGCCGGGCTGGCAGGCCTATCATCAGCGGCAGCTCGAACTGCTCGAGCACGATAATGGTTGCAAGGATCACTGGCGCAAGGATACCGGGCAGTAGCATTGGCAGCGTGACGCGTCGGAAGGTGGTGAGCTGCGACGCTCCGGACGCGGCGCTCGCTTCCTCCATGGCGGGGTTCATGCTGCGCAAGGTCGCCAGCAGCAGCAGGAACACGTAGGGCGTCAGCACCAGTGTCTGGCTCATGATGAGCCCGCCCATGCTAAAAATGTTGATCGGTCCGCCGCCCTGGAGTCCCAGCAGCCCACGCAGCGCCACGTTGAGCCAGCCGGCGTTCGGTCCCATCAGATAGATCCACGCTACGGCAAGGATGTTGACCGGTATCAGCAGCGGGAAAAGGATCAGCACAAAGGCCGCGCGGCGGCCAGGCAGATTGGTGCGCTCGACCAGCCAGGCCAGCGCGAACGCTGTGATCGAGGTGCACAGCACGGTGCCGATGACGGACGTCAGCGTGTCCGGCAACAGGCGGCCCAGAAGTGCGGTGTTGCGGTAGAGGGCCGCTACATTCTCAAACGACCAGTGAGCCTTGCTCTCGAACGGCAGGTAGTCCGGTGGCCCGCGAAACGCCGAGAACAGGAGGACTGCGAGTGGCACAAGCACGAGGAATGCGGCCAGCAGCGCCGCCGTTCCAAGCACCAGGCTAGCCGGCCGGCCCAGGCTCCTGGTTGCCGACACGACGGCCATCAGTCGGGTTTCCCTACGGTTCTAACCGGTTGAGGTGGGTCCATGATTGGAGGTCAGCGTACCTGGCCGGAGATGATATCACCCGCCTCCTTGAAGTACTTGTTCCGGTCCGCGACCTGGCTCAGGTCGTCGAAATGAATCTTCACACCGGTCGCCAGCAGTTTCCGGCCAATGGCGCTCTTCGAGTTGGGCCGGTAGTCGGCAGTGAAGATGGCCTGTTCACGGGCCCCCTTGCCCTCCTCGGAGGCGAGCCAGCCGGCCAGCAGCCGCGCGGCGTTGGGATGCGGTGCCTTGGCCATGGCTGCGGCCACGAACTGCGCCGCGGTCACTGGCTCAGGCACCACATAGTCGACCGGAAGCCCCTCCGACTTCCACAGCCGCACCTGCTGGTCGAGCTCGACCAGCGAATAGATGCGCTCGCCCGAGGCGATAATCGGCTGGCGCGGCGCGCGGGTGAGCAGCAACCCCATGTCGTCGCGCAGCGAGCGCGCAAACTTCATGGCGTCTGGATGACCGAGTGAGAAAACCAGAGCTCCGGTGAGGCGCGGAATCAGGAAGTCGCTCACGACCATCTTGTCCTTCAAGGACGGATTGAGGACATCGCTCCACTTCTTGGGTAGCAGCTTGGGGTCCGCGAGCTTGGTATTGTACATGAACGCGAAGACCATCGTGTTGGTGACGCCGAGCTTCTTGTCGGCAAACGTATTGTCGGCCGCAACACCGAACATCGACCAGTCGATCGGCTCGACCAGGTCGCGCTCGAGCAGCGGCGCTATGCCGGCCAGCGAGTGCCAGAACACATCGACTTGGTGGCGTCCGGCGCGTGCTTCGGCAATTGCCGTGGTCGAGATGTTGTTGTCGCCGACAACCTTCACGTCGATGCCGGGGAAGCTCTGGGAGAACGCCTTGGGTATCCAGTCGACCTCCCGCACGTTGGTGCCCCACATCACGACGGTGCCTTCTCCCTTCGCCCTTTCGTAAAGCGTCTTGGCGGCGGCGCTCTCACGCCACGGCTGCTGGGCCTCGGCGCTGACGGTGAATACCGCGGCGAGGACGATTGCACCTGCAATCAGCCAACGGGTTGGCATGGACGACGTAGCAAGCGATGGAATTCGCGTCATGGAATTGACCCTTGGGTTCCTCGGGCAGGTCGCATTCTCGGCGCCCACCGCTTCTCTTGTGACGTCGATGACGGCTAGTGTGATGATCGAGAAGTCCGCTACATCGCTCTGGGCTGGGTTGGAGGGCGGACTTCTCGATCTGAGTCACACTAGCATCATGATTTTCCTAGTGTCCTTCAGATCGCGAAATTCGTTCCGAGCAAGCCGCGCACTGAGACGAATTTCGCGATCAGGACACTAGACGAGCCCCTTCACGCGTGGGTCGTCAGGGCCGACAATGTAGTTGCCGGCAGTGAAGACTATCGGCTTGGCGTTGGCCTCAAAGCTGACGCCCGCGGGATCGCCGCCTGATGCAATCGCATCGAGCTGGCGCTGCAGGAGCCGGCGCACCATGACGACGCCCTGATCCGTCGTGGCGAGGTGCTCCTCCGAATGCAGCGTGATCGGCCCCTGGCCGGTCATCGCTTCGTAGTCGCCCGGAAACTTCTGGTGCTCCTCGGGCGTCAAGTCTTTCCAGAGCTTGCCATTCATCTTCGAGCGGATCTTGCCGAGCTCGCCTTTCTCTTTCACCCGCCCGGCAACGTAAATGCGGAAATGCGTGTCGTCGATCGGCAGCACCCAGCCGAGCGACTCCACCCGGCTGTACTGGGACACACGCGGGTTGGGAATCACGCGCAGCGTCGGCAGCGCCGCCTCCGAAATGCGATAGTGGATGCGACCGTCTTCGAGCTTGCGCGTCGAATGGGTCTGAACGCCGATCGGGCCGTACTCCCACCTCACCTTCGGCATGAGGCCCATTTGCGCCACGAACTGGGTTCCGCTGAACGAGCCGTGCAGAATGGGAACGTGAAAGGCATCGGCGAGGTTCTCGTAGTGCTGCACCCAATTGCATGGAATGATCTCGCCACCACCCCCGCCGATACTGGTATCGTCAGCGTCCACCAGCTCGCCGTCGTCGAGCGCATCAAGGCACTCGTAAGAGGGCAGTGCCGGCTTCTTGTCGGGCGGTCCCATGTAGGCGAAGACGAGACCGTAGCGCTCCTCGACCTGGTACCAGGGTTGGCGGACGCGGTCGCGATGCTTGCCGCCGTCGGGCTCGCACGGCTGATCGAGGCAGTGGCCCTGCACGTCGAACAGCCAGCCGTGATAGCAGCAACGGATACCCGCCGGCTCTACGCGGCCGTAGTGGAGGGTAGTGCCCCGGTGGCAGCAGCGCGCGTGCACCAACCCGGCGCGGCCTTGTCCGTCACGGAACAGCACGAGATCCTCGCCCAGCACGCGGATGGCCTTCGGCGTGCCGCCAGCATCTTGTGCGAGCCCCACCGGGTGCCAATACCGCCGCAACAGTTCGCCCATCGGCGTGCCCTTGCCGACCTCCGTCAAGGCGGCAAGGTAGGTCGGGTTCTTCAAAGTGTAGGCGGTTCCAGTGTCGAAAGCCCGGTTGGCCACGGCTGTCATGACTGTCTCCTCCTGGATTTCACATGTCGAGAACCAGCAGCTCGGACTTCGAGCCCGAGCAACAAAGCATCATGGTCTTGTTGGCGGCGCGCTCCTGCGGACTGAGCACGCGATCGCGGTGATCGGGCAGGCCTTCGATGACGCGCGTCTCGCACGTGCCGCACACGCCTTCCAGGCACGAGCACGGCGGCTCGAGACCCGCCGCTATCAGCGCATCGAGAATTGTCATGCTGGGTGGCACGGGGATGGTACGACCGCTGCGTGCGAGCGTGACCCTGAATCCGCCCTCGACCGCAGGCGGTTCTGTGGCCGAGAAGTATTCGACATGCACGCGCGCTGGATCGCGACCGCTGGTGGCCGCGGCAAACGTGTCGAGCATGCCGCTGGGCCCGCAGCAATAGAGTTCGGCGTCCGCGGGCGCCACGGCGACAATTGCGGAAATATCGACGCGCCGTCCGCCCGGCGCGCGGCTGAACGATATCCGCACCTTGTCGCCGTGCTTGGCCAGTCGCGACAGGAATGGGGCTGTGTTCCGCTCCCGCGCCCCAAAGTACAGCACAAAGGGCCGGCCCAAAACGGCAAGTCGGTCAGCCATCGGCAGGATAGGCGTGATACCAATACCGCCTGCGATGAATATGCTTGCCGGTGCGTTTTCCCTCAGAGGGAAGTTGTTGGTTGGGCGTGATACCTTCAGTAGAGCGCCGACGCGAAGCTGTTCGTGGATCAAGCGCGATCCCCCTCGGCCCTGCGGCTCGCGCTGCACGCCCAGTACATAGCGTGTCGTGTCCAACGTGTCGCCGATCAGCGAGTAGCTGCGGACCACGCCATCCTGGAGTGTAACGTCGATGTGCGCCCCGGGCGTGAACGAGGGAAGCAGCCGCGCCTCGGGATCGCGAAGTTCCAACTGGCGCACAGCATCGGTCTCGAACGCTATCGCATGAACGCGCACGGTGAGACGATGCTCCGCTGTCACGCCCACACCTCGCCCTTCCGACAGCCATCAGATACGGAACGCTGCCTTGCCGCGGTGATCCGTTGCCTCACGTGCGGCGGTCTTGAAACGCCGACCTTGTTGTCACCGAGTATGGTGGCTAAGTTGACTTTGTCAACTATCGTCCCCAGTCGAGGAAGCGATGAACAAGCCAATGCCGCGCGCATCGCGATCGGGTCGACGGATAATCCGCGCCGGCGATGCGCTGCTCTCCAATAAGGTATTGACACTTGCGACCTTGCTGCGCCGCAGCGCTAGCCTGGTCTACCGGCGCGAGCTCGACCTATCGCAAAGCGAATGGCGGATCGTCGCCATCGTCGGCGACCACGCGCCGCTCTCCCTCGGCCGACTTGTGGAGATTCTCGGGCTAGACAAGGGCCAGACAAGCCGTGGTGTCACAAGCCTTGTGAGCCGCCGCATTCTCGTCCGCGTCCCCGATGGGAGCGATAGTCGCGAGGTCCGCATTGATCTGACGCCGCACGGTCAAGAACTTTTCGCCTCCCTCATGACGCTTGCCCTCGCTCGCAACCGCGAGCTAGTTGCAGGTCTAGGCAAGGTAGAGTTGGCGACAATACTTGCCGAACTGGATCGCCTGGTTGAAAACGCCAAGGTGATGCTTGCAAATAGTCAGGCGGCGGGCGACTGAGCGTCCAAAAACTCAAGGTCTGCTAGTGTTCAACCGCGTCGTTTGAGCGACGTTCACTTGACCCCCAATACTCACCGTCAAAGCAGACGCATGGATACTCCGGCTCCGTGGCTACAAGCCGACTCATGCAACGCAACACGCTACGTCGACGGATTAGAAGCATCCTTCGCATGTGCCGGTGCAGGTGGGCTCAAATACTGAACTGCTAACCCGAGCTTGCCCGCCCTTCAGGTTGCTCACGAGGTCGTGCGACTGAAATCGCATGCCTACACGGTTTGACGTGCTTAGGACGCCCCGAACAATAACAGAATCGCGGTCTATGCTGATGCGGCTGTGTGACTCAGGGGGCTGAGGTTCCTGAACGGCGCGAACCGGCGTAGGTCGGTCGCATGATCGACGAGGACGCCATCC
>Ga0247727_10011595_pt1 | contig 15336 bp, 16 predicted proteins | sample WisWelCaveWW1625_FD_202498 | JGI IMG/M metagenome (GOLD analysis project Ga0247727, IMG submission 202498) | Biofilm microbial communities from Wishing Well Cave, Virginia, United States - WW16-25 | ecosystem: Environmental > Aquatic > Deep subsurface > Groundwater > Cave microbial mat | place... | reverse complement strand
GGTGATCCGTAGGATACGGGTCCATGGCTACTGCGACCTCGGGGTTTCCCACCTCGCCCACCAGGGTGCTTGCGATCGCCGTTGCCGGCCCGCCGGCCAGGACCCAGTCGATGCGGTCATGGACTTCGTTCGGGATCGCCTCGAGAGAACCCGGGGTCCACGTGAGTCCGGGCCGACCGAGCGGGTCGGGATGGACGATCCGGTAGGAGTCCTCGAATCCCGCCGCGGCGAGGACCCTCCCGACGGGCCACTCGAGCGGATACGGAACGTCCGCGCGCGCGTCCGCCACGGCCGCGGTCCAGTCGAGATGCGAAGGCGAGTTGAAGTCGCCCGTCAGGAAGACCGGGATACCCTGCGCCGCGAGCCTTGGAAGGACCTCGAGATGCCTTCGGAGAGGGGGCAAGCGCACGGCCTCCTCAAGCGCAATCACCTGCTCCGCGCTGGCCCCGGCCTGGACCTCGTACGGGCCGTACGGCTCCGCGGGAAGATGGACGTTCGCCAGAGCCGCCACGCGGCCCGGCGAGGGCTCGACGAGGATGTACAGTCCGTCTCCGCCCGGCGGGTCGATCAGCGGGAAGCGCGAGACGATCTGCATGCGCTCGCTGTGGTACCATCCGAGGCGATCCGCGATTCGGCGCGTGTTCATGACGGCCTCTTGGAGTCCGATGACGTCCGCGTTGGCCGCTCGAATCGTGTCGAGGACTTTCTCGAAGGTCTCCTGGCATCCTGCCGGCCTGAGGCACCAGTTGTTCGATGTGAGATCGATTTCGTCGCCACCGTAGAAGATGTTGAATGTCATCACGCGCAACCGGATCTCGGGGCTCGGTGCGGCGGTGGAGCGGATGCCTGTCGCGAGGACGACGAGGATGGCGGTGGACCAGAGAGCGAGGACCAGGAACACCGAGGCAACCCGGGAGACGGATGCCCGCGAGCGAACTCCGCTTCCAGAACGCCAGAAGCGATCGATCATGCTGAGTCCCTCCCCCGACGCCTTCCTCGCCGGTCGACCCTGCGGGCGAGTGGCGAGGAGAGCTCGTCGTGACCCTTATCCCTTTCGGGGTGCGCGCGGCCTACCTTCCGCGGTCCGGAAGAACCGCAGTCGATGCGACGGGCGCGGTGATCCCTGTCCGGTGGTACGAGATGAGGACCAGAGCGCTCGGCACCGCGGCTACGGTGGCGAGGACCGTGAGCCCGAGGCCCAGGCCCAGGTCGGTCGCGAGATACCCCACGACGGGTTCGACCACCGCGAGGGACGCCGTCGCGAAAAATATCGACACGGACAGGACGGTCGCTCGCTCACTCGCTAGGACGCGACGGTTGATGATCGTCGTCACAACGGGGGTCTCGAGGCCCCAAATGACGTACGACGGCACCTGGGCGAGGATTCCGAGGAGAATCGCCGTTCCCGGCGAGAACGTGCCCACGGCCACTGCATAGAAAAGCGCGAAGGGCGGGAACACGAGGACGAAGGTCACGGCGAGCGCACCCGCCTCTCCGAGCCGCTGGAGGATCCGGCCGACCAGGCGGCTCGAAATCGCTGCGACAAGGAAATAGCTGCCGAACAACGCGCCCATGAAGAGGTAGTTGCCCGCGAGGAGGTCCTCGAGGAACGGCGCTCGGAAGAACATCAGCACGTAAAGGACGATTCCGATGAGGACCTGGAACAGGATCAGGAGCATGAGCTGTCGGTTGTGCCGCGTTGTGCGTAGGCCCTCGCGGATCTGGGCAGCGAGACGCGCTCCCAGGGCGCGGGGCACGCGGGGTTCCACGAACGTCAGCACGGTCGCGGCCGCCGCGGCCCCACTGATCAAGCTCAGCAGGAGTGGCGCCTGGAACGACGCGGTCGCCGTGACCACGAGCCCTCCCACGACGGATCCGGCGGCGCTCGACGCGAACCCGAGGGCCGCAATCCGGCTCATCCGCTCGGGGTACTCGTTCTCGCGACCCGCTTCGACCAGAGTGTCGTACACGTACGCAGGACCGCTGCTGAACAGGAAGCTCGCTCCCAGGGCCCACGCGGCGTTCGCGAGGGCGAACTGAGGGAGGGCCGTCGACAGTCCGAACCCGACCACGCCCACATTCCAGAGGACGATCCCAGCGAGCATGGCGCCCTTCCGACCGAACCGGTCCGCGAGGGCCCCCGCGGGCATCGCCACGGCGAGGCTCACGACCCAGAACACGATGTCGACGAGGGTCGCCTCGAAGTACGAGGAGTGGACCAAGAGCCAGAGGGTCCAGAAGGGTTGCCACAGCTCGAAGGACCAGAAGCCGATGAAAAGCATGTACCTCCGGACCCGCGATTCGATCGAGGGGGCGGGAGCTTCCACACGGGGGGAACATGCCCGCGATGATAACGATTCGGACGGCACGAGGCATCAGGACGTGAGCCAGCCGCGCGCGTCGGCGAGCAGAATGGCGAGCGTGACGACCGTTGATTCGAATTCCCCGCGGCGCGCGCGATCGAGGGCCGAGAGCACGGTCAGCCTTTCAACTCCATGGATCTCGTCCGTATTGCTCGCGCGGTCCGTCGCACGGCATCCCGAGGCGAAGTACAGGTGCAGCGTTCCCTCGAGGTATGCCGTAAGGTTGTTCCCGTCGTGGAGGTGAAGCATCTTGCCGGGCACGTATCCGGTCTCCTCGAGGAGCTCGCGTCGGGCGCAGGCCTCGGGAGTCTCTCCGTCCTTCGCCGAGCCGCCCGGGAGGGAGAACGACAACCGGCCCAGGCCATGCCGGTATTCGCGGGTCAGGACGACGTGGCCGTCATGGGTGACCGGCAGGACTGCAGACGACGCACCGAAGTGGAGGCGGATCCAGTTCTTCCTCGTTCCGCTCGGCAGCTCGACCTGGTCCTCCGTAATGGGCGGCCACGCATCCCGAAGCCGCCTCGATTCGAGGATTCTGGGCAGGTCTCCCACGGTGGTCCCCCGGCCCAAAGCGCACCCGATACATGATTCCGTCGAATTCTCGTTCCGGATTTTCTAACCGCAAACCCTTACTATCTGGACCCAGACTACGCGCTGCGGATGCCCTTCAAATTCTGGAAGAAAGACAAGCCAGAGGACCGCCCCCCGGGGTCGGAGCAGGAGTCCCCGGCGCCTTCTCAGGCCGTCACGGTCCAGGTCGAAGCTCCCGCCCCGGAGCCACCTCTTCCCGAGGCCGAGCCAGAACCCTTGCAGGAGGCCTCGGCCACGCTCGACCCCGCGACAGTCGTGCGCACGGTCCACGAGGGGCTCGTCGCTCTCGGCCTGACGACGGCCGCCACGAAGGACATCTTCGCGAAGCGCGCGGCTGCCTATCCCGGAGGCATCGAAGGCTTCGCGGAAGTCTACGCGGCGGAGCCCTACCGGCCCGCGACCGAGGTCCTCGCGGGATGGCTCGCACTGCGGGCACGCACCGATTTCGACCCGGAGGAACTTCTTGCCCAGGTGAATCCGCGGCTCAGCTCGTTCGGGATCTCGATCGAAATGGAGGGCCTCGCCTGGCTCGACCAGGACCTCGGCCTTCGAAAGGCCCGCCTCCGCCTCGGGCCGCAGGAGAAGGTCGCCCGGTTCAAGGATCCGCGAGACTTCCTCCGTGCGGTGAACGAGCTCATCGCGGCCCGGAAGGTCGCCCTTGTGGAGCTCGAGACGTGGAGCGAGGACCTCGCGTTTCTCCTCGTCCGGGATCCGAACTGGGAGGGTCTCGGGGCGACGGACCTCGTCGTCGTGAAAGATCCCCAGACGGCCACGGGCGGTGAATGCGGCGAGTGCGGGGCCAAGGTGGGCAACCACTGGAACGACTGCCTCAACTGCGGCGTGGTGTTCGGCTAGCCCTTCCCGTCCGTCTTCGGAGGCTCTTCCTTCGCGCCGGGTTTCGAGCGGAGGACCGGCATCGGGTCGTACATCTTCTCGGGCCACTCCCGCCGCTCGACCTTCATGCCGCAGTGGGGGCAATTCTTCGCGTCGAGGTGCTCCTCGTTCCTCGTGAACACGACCTTGCCCTCGCAGAACGGGCAGTGGAGGGTCCTGGGCTTCCGCATGATCCGCTTCGCCCAGTGGGACATGAGGCCTTCCCGGAGTTCGGGGCCCATCGTCGCGGGCAGGCCCCTCGCGCGCTATGAACATTGCGTCCGATCGTGCGGACCGCGGCGGATCCACCTCGCAAGAACCAAGTGGTCCGGTTGCATGGGCCCCACGGCATGCGATGCAGGAACTCCCCCTCCGTCCGTTCCATGAGCTGAACTCCGCCCTGTTCCGCGCGGAGGGCGGGTGGCATGTGCCCGCCGGGTACGGGCCCGTGGACGTCGAGGTTTCGGCCGTGCGCGGCGGCGCGGCCATGATCGACCTGGGGGACCGCGTGAAGGTCGCGGTCCGCGGATCCGATCGCACGTCGTTCCTGGACGGCCTCGTGACCGCCGATCTGAAGGTGCTCGACCCGGGTTCCCTTGCCTACGGTCTCGTCCTCACGGACAAGAGCCGCGTCGTTGGGGACCTCATGATCTACGCCCTGGAGGACGCGTTCATCCTGGATGTCGAAGGGAGCCAGGCAGGGCCGCTCCTCGCGTACATCCAGAAGTTCCTCGTGAGCGACGACGTCGTGCTCGAAGACATGACTCCCGCCGCGCACCTCGAGGTGCATGGCCCCGACGCCCCCGCTGTGCTGACTCAAGCTCTCGGCCAAGATGTCCGAAGCATGCCCGAAGGCCGGTTCATTCGATTCGTGACCGGGAAGAGGGCCCAGGGGATCATCTCTCGGATTTCGGGATTCGGGGTTCCAGGGTTCGCGGTATGGGCGACCGCGTCGTCGTTGGACGCGCAATGGTCCGCGCTCGCTCGCCGAGGAACCACGCCTTTCGGGCGCGACGCCTACAACGTTCTGCGGATCGAGGCAGGTCGCCCGCGGGTCGGGGCGGACATGAGCGAGGACACGCTGGCCCTCGAGGTGGCCCCGGCAGGAGCGATCAGCTTCACGAAGGGCTGCTACGTCGGTCAGGAGATCGTTGCTCGCGGGACGTACCGCGGACACATGAACCGAAAGCTACTGGGCCTCCAGGTGGACGGAGACCTTCCGCCCGAGCGCGGAGACCGCGTGCGCACGGTCGCGGGGGACGTCGGTGCCGTGACGAGCGGCGCATGGTCCCCCACCCTGCGTCGGTTCGTCGCCCTCGCCCTCCTCCGGGTGGACTCGGTGACCCCGACGACGGGCCTCTTCGTGGACCGCGGGGGCTGGGACCTGCGTGCGACGCTCCGTCCTCTTCCGTTCGTTCGGCCGAGCACCTGACGCCAGCCATAAATAGCCCCCTTCCGCTTGGGGCGGTTCCATGTGCCGCATGATGGGGGTCGTGAGCCGCGGTCCCGTGTACTACGATCTATTCGAGGAGTTCGCGGACCTCGCCACGAACGGGATGTGTCCGATCGGCGCGCCCGACGAGCGGGGCCACAAGGACGGATGGGGTCTCGCATGCTTCCAGAACGGCGCCCTCAAGGTTCACATGCGGGACGTCGGCGCGGCGACGGGCGCCTCGAAGTACTATGGGTACGCATGGAAGATCGCCAAGCTGAACATGGAGCGCCGCGAGGGTCAGAGCCTCGTCGTCCTGGGGCACCTCCGGAGGGCGTCCGGCCCAGCGCGGGTCGCCCAGAAGTGGTCCCACCCGTTCGTCCGAGAGCGCGACGGGTCCATGTGGGCGTTCCAGCACAACGGCGCCCTCCTGTCCGAGGTCAAGGACCCGGACCGGGTCGATTCCCAGATCATCTTCGAGACCCTGCTCGAAGGACTCGAGGGGGACGACCACGACGGCGTCGTCGCGGCCACGCGGGCCATGCGCACGAACGCCCTCGAGGCCCACGGCGGCTTCACCTCGCTCAACTTCATGCTGACGGACGGAGGGGCCCTCCACGTGTACCGCGACTTCCAGATGAACGGAGAGTACTACTCGCTGTACCAGGATCACTTCGGCGAAATGGTCATCACCGCATCGGAGCCCATCCTCGCGATGAAGGCGGAGCCGATCCCACGCGGCATCCTCTGCACCGTCACCCCAGACCTGGGGATCCGGCGCACGACGATCTCCTGAGAAGGACCGTGCATGCGGCGCGAGGCCCTCGACACCTTGGCATGTCCCCAGTGCCTCGGTCCCCTCGTCCTGGCCGATCCTGGGGATGGGCTTCCGATCCGAGGGACACTCCATCTGTAGCCGGGAGAATCTCACCTTCCGCGTGCTCGATGGAATCCCGCAATTCTTCCCCCGGCTGGCTCTCGGGGCCCAACGTCATTACGACTTCCCCGGCAACTCCCGCGTCTGCCCTTCCGCCTCCCCCAGCCGCAGGAGATCCGAGAGCAGCAGAAGACGGCGCACGCGCTCGCCCAGGGGAGGGTACCGGCTGAAGATCCCCTTCGCGGGCCCGAGGATGCTGAGTCCCCATGCGCCCTTGCCGATCGGCTCTCGGGACAGCTTCATGAGCGCGGAGGCGAGGGCCGCGGGCTTGCCCGTCGATCGCGCGGCGGCCTCGTCGGCGAGGTACTCGCGTTCCCGGTGAACCGCCGGATCGAAGAACTTGCTGAACGGGTCGAAGAACAGGATCCTCGAGAATACGCGGGAGAAGACCTTGAACTCGGCGTCCCGATTCTTCAGATGCATGAACTCATGCCCCAGGGTCGTCTCGAGCTCCTCCCGGTCGAGGAGCCGGAATAGGCCCCGGGACACCAGGATCGTCGTCCCCTTCGATGCGACGGCCATCGCGAGCGGCTCCGCGCGGTCCACGACGAGGACCTGAGGGCGGGCCATGGCCTCGAAGTCCGCGAGTAGGTTCACGTACGCCTGCGTCCAGCGCTCACCCTCGCTCGGGAGCACGGGTTTGAACCGACGGAGGACGGTCGCGGCGGCGCGGCGCCAGACGACGACGCTGATCGACAGGGAAGCGGCAAGCGCTGTGAGGACCGCACCGGCGACTGCCACCTGGACGCCCCATGTGCGGTACGCCACGGTTCGGGCTTGGAGAACGCACAGAACCAGGCTCACGGCCACGAAGAGCCAGAAGAAGATTGAGAGGCCATAGAAGCCCGTGAGGAGGCTCACCCGCAGGCGCGCGTTCCGCGCGTTCGTCAGGAACACGTAGAGCAGGGTCGCCATGGACGCCCCGCACACCAGGAGGACCGCGAGCGGAAACGGGGACGTCCAGTACAGCGCGAGGGCCTCACCGATCACCGCGAGGGCGTCTGCGATTCCCTACTCCCCCTTGCGCCGATCTGCGATGCGCGCCGCGAGGTCCGACCTCTGCTCCGGAGTCAGACCTCCAGGCCGCTCGATAAGATACGAGACAGCCGCCTCGCCGAACGAATCCACGATGCGGTCGACCATGCCCTCGAGCGCTTTGCGGTACGCGCGACCCTGGTGGATGCGGTAGTACACGCGCTTCTCGCTCTCGCGCCGCGCGGCCACAAGGCCCTTGTCCACGAGGCGGTACAGGGTCGTCGTGACGCTCGTGTAGGCGACGTCCCGGGTCTTGCGCACTTCGCGGTGGATCTCCCCGGGGGATCCTTCGCCGATCGACCGGATCGCCGCGAGCACTCCGAGTTCGAGACCCCCGAGCTCCACCATGGGATACTAGACCGATAGTAGTCTAGTTAAAGGTTCCCCCGAAGGCCGTCACGCGAGCGTGTCGACCTGGGTCGCGAGCTCACCGAATCGCTTCGCCAAGATGTCGAGCCCGGCCTTGAGCACGTCCTTGGCGCCCAGCGAGCCATCCGTCTCGAACTGGAGGAGGATCCGCCCAGGGTCGTTCCCGATCTTGATCGTCTCCGTCTTGTACGTTTCAATGAAGCGCTTGCACGTCGGGCAGTCTGCCTCGATCTCGTTCGGGACTTCGTCGACCGAGGTCGTCGTCATGTGGGCCGTGCAGAAAGGAACGTCCGGATCGAGGGGATCCAGAGACTTCGTCCCGGCTTTGAGCGTCGGGTAGTATTGGTACCCGACCCCGTGGGTCGCCTGCCACTTCGCGTGGTCCTTCCCGGTGCCGAGGATCGCCGTCGCATACACGAGCATCGCCTGACCGCCCCCGAGCTTCACAATCGGAATGTTCGCGTCCATCGGTCGGAGCTTCGGGTCGCCGATCGGCTCGAGGTCTCCCGACGTGACGAGGGCCGGGCCGCGCTTGTTGACGGAGTAGATGATCGTGCAGTTCGGGCAGCCCTCGCCCTTGCACGAGGGGCAGTTTTCCCTTGGATTGTAGATCGTGAGATCCGTGGGGATCGGGATCAGCCCGAGGCGGTGCGCAATGATCTCGTCGAAGAGCGGCGTAGCGCTCTCGTATTCCTTCCCGTCCTCGCCGCGGATCGGGCCGAGGTGGAACTCGACGTCCTCGATCGCCATCTTCGGTACGTCCGCGATTAACACCCGTCGCAGGGCGTTCGCGTACGAGGGTTCCACGTCCTCGAGGAGGAGCTTGAGGAAGTAGGGCTTCGCATCCAGGACCTTGAGCTTCACGTCAGACCCTCCGACCTCTGCGACCGCCCTTTGCCTTGGTCCCGTCGTGGGGGATCGGAGTGACTTCCTCGATTCGGCCGATCCTCAGGCCCGCGCGGGAGAGCGCGCGGATCGCGGCCTGGGCCCCGGGACCCGGGGACGTCGGCTTGTTGCCCCCCGGCGCACGAACGCGAACGTGGATCGAGTCGATCCCCTTCTCCTTCGCGGCATCGGCGACCCTCTCGGCGGCCTTCATCGCTGCGTAGGGCGAGGCCTCGTCCTTGGCCGCCTTGACGACCATTCCGCCCGTCGCCTTCGTGATCGTCTCGGCTCCGGTCACGTCCGTGAGGGTGATGATGATGTTGTTGTACGATGCAAAGATGTGCGCGACGCCCCACTTCGGCACGGCTACTCCTCCGGTGTTTTGTCGGCGGCGGGCGGCAGATCCTGCTCGGGTCCCTCGTCCTCGGCGGCCGCGCCTTCGGCGGGCTCAGGGGGTGTGGGCATCTGGCTCCCCGGCCTCGCGGGGTGCAGGTCGTTCGAGATGGGAGACCGCTCGTCATACAAGATCCCGGTCTCCTCCGTACGCTTCACCAGGTATCCAGGGATCGTGACCCGCCTGCCCAGGATGGACACGTGTCCGTGCACGATGAACTGGCGCGCTTGCCGCGGCGTGAACGCGAGGCCCTTGAGGAACGTCAGGGTCTGCAGCCTGCGAGAAAGGAGGGCCTCCACGTCGAGCCCTAGGACGTCGTCCAAGGTCGTGCCGTCGACGGGCAGGAGTCCGAGGCGTCCGAGCCTGCGGAGTAGCTCCTCCCGTTCCTTCTCCGCCTGAAGGTCCCCCGTTCGGACCCTCGCCTGGAGGTCCCGCGCCCGCTGCCGGAACCGCCTCAGGAAGTACTGAGATCTCCACAATTCCTTTTTGTTCTTCAGTCCGTATTTCTTGAGAAGGTCGTTCTCCGCCTTGATCCGTTCGGCCTCCCAGGGATGGGAGGGACGCTCGAACTTCGCACGAGAGAACTTCGGATCGCCCACGAGGTCACTCCTTCTTCTCTTCCTTCTTGCCGCCTTCCTCCGCTGCCTTCGCCTTCGCGGCAGCGATCGCGGTCTTCTTGATTACGCCGACCGTGAGTCCGGTGCGACCGTTGCTCCGCGTGCGTTGTCCCCGGACCTTCTGGCCATCCTCGTGCCGGACTCCTTTGTAGGAGCGGATCATCTTCATCCGGTTGATGTCGTCCCTCCGATGGATCTCCACGTCCGCCCCGAAGGCATGCAGGTCGAGGCCCGTCTCCCAGTCTCTCGGCCGGTTCACCATCCACGCCGGGACCAGGTCCCCGAAGGTCCTCAGGACCTCGGCGATCTTTGCGGTCTGATCTTCGCTCAGGTTCCCGAGCCGCTCTGTGCGCGAGACGGCCGCGAGGTCCGCGATTCCTTCCGCGACGCGCCGGCCGATGCCGCTGATTGCCATGAGGGAGTACACGACGGGCCGAGTCCCGTCGAGGTCCGTATTCGCCATGCGGACGATGTAGCGGAAGTCCTCCTTGACGCCCTCGAGCTTCTTCGGTGCCTTCGGGGCCTTCGGTTCTTCAGGCTTCTCGGCCTTCTGCCGCTCCTTCTTGGTCTCGGGCTTCGGGACCACGGGCGGGGGCGCCGCGGCCTCGGGAGAGGGTTTCTCTTCAGCCATACGTGTCTTCCCCAGGAGGGAACAGGGCTCCAAACTCCGGGACATATTTAAGGATTAGGTGCGAGGGTTCGTCGGCATCTCTGTTGGCGATGGCCGCAGGGGTTGCGCCCGCCGTGTGTATTGCTGCGTTCTCGTTTCCAACCTGGGCCGCGTGGTCATCATCATGAAGTTCAGCCCCGGAAGTCGAACGGGAGGGAGGCGGCCAGCGGGCTGCTCTTGCACTGTGAGATCTAGGATGCCGGGGCCACCCGAAGATGTTCTCACGCTTCAAAACGAACCGGTACCTAGTTACCCCGTGAGCGGTTTCCCTCCATGGGGGAAGGGGATGTCCGGACGGGCCGTTCTGGCGTTCGCAATCGTGGGTTTGGCGATCATCCTCACATCGGGTTTCGCGACCGGGGGACCATCGGCCTTCCGGTTCAAACTGGATCTCGTGGGCTCGAACATCCTCATGGTGGGCTCCCAGACCTCCGATCTCGACATGGATCCTGCGAGGAACGTCGCCTACGTCGGCTCGTTCGTGGACCTCGGCGTCGCCGTCGTCGACATGCAGGACCGGGCCCGCCCGAAGGTCGTCACGATTCTCGACACCCGTTACGTCCGTGCGGGGGACCGGGACAACGCGTCCGATTCCGCCGACGTGGACCTTCACGGGAATCTCCTTGCTGTCGCGAGCCAGCCATGGAGGCTTTCTAACTTCGGCTTTGGCGGCGAGGGCTTTGGTGGGGTAAGTCTTTACGACGTCACGGACCCCTTCAGGCCCGTCTTCAAGGGCCAGGTGTCCACGGGTGGGACCCACGACGTCCAGATCGACCCGGGATATCCCAACCGACCCTACGTCTACGCCGCGAACTTCGAGTCGGAAGATCCGGATCACGGATTCAAAGTGAGCATCATCGACGCATCGGACCTTGCCCGTCCGACGATTCTGCGGGACTACGCTTCGCCGGAACCTCAGGGATGCGAGAACACCTACGGCTGCGCCCCGTTCAACTCCGCCCACGACCTCACCCTCCTCGCGATGCCGAACGGCCACACGATCCTGTACGTGGCGTATTGGGACTCCGGCTTCCGACTCGTGGACGTGACGGACCCGCGGAACCCGAAGGAAATCGGCGCGATTGACTACACGCCCGCCCCCGGACCCGCCCTCGCGATCAACGAAGCGAGCGCGGGCGGGACGTGCTGCGCCCACTACGTTCAGCCGACTCCCTCCGGACGGTACGTGATCGCGGAGGACGAGAAGGGCATCGGACCTGCAGGAGACCTGCACATCTACCGCGCGGACGGTTGCGACGGAACGGGGACCTGCACGCTGACGTGGGTCTCCGACTGGAGCCCTCCAGGGCGCGATGTCCAGGCCGCGGCGATCAACGCGGCCCTCCGGACCAACGGGAGCGTCTACCCGAACGGGATCTTCCAACGCTACTTCACGCGCGATCTCCACAACCTCGATGTCAAGGAGAACCAGGTCCTCGCGGCCGGATACAGCAGCGGGGTCTTCCTGCTCGACATCACGGACAAGGCGAAGCCAACCCTCGTGGCCTTCTGGCAGGGCACAGCGAACGTGAAGGACGCGTGCCACGGAAAGAACACGCTCATCCCATGGGATTATCAGGGCGACTGTTACTTCCAGGGGCGAGAGGTTTGGGCCGCACGTTTCGGTGAGGCTGTGCCCGGAAGTCCCTCGGACTTCTATGTCTACGTGAGCGACTACTGGGTCGGCTTTCTCGTCTTGAGGACCGTGTCGAGTCGCTGACGCACGGCGCGTTGCGCCCGAGCCCCCGTCCGCGTATCGACCGCTTCGCGGCGTCGAGCCGGAGGGCGCCGCCCTCGGGAACTCGAGTCCGCAATGGCCTCGGCCTCGATCTCGACGAGCATGTCCGGCGAGACGAGCCGGCGGACCTCGACGATCGTGGCGGCCGGTCGAACGTCCTGGAACACTTCGGCGTGGGCACGGCCTACCACTTCCCAGTCCTCGATGTTCGTCACGTAGATGCGCGTGCGCACAACGTCGCGCAGTGAGGCACCGGCCTCGAGGAGGGCGCGTTCGACGTTCTGCAGGGCCCAGATCGTCTGCGCGTACGGGTCCCCGACGCCGACGACTGTTCCGGAAGTGTCGGTCGCGGTCGTTCCTGCCACGTGGATATGGGGACCGACGCGCACCGCCCGCGAGTAGCCGACGATGGGTTCCCACCGCGTGCCCGAGGAGATGTTGATCCGTTCCATGCCGACCTCCGGGGCGAATGGACCTCGGGGCTTTCAAACGCTCCCATGGGCGGTCCGGGATTCCCCGCGATCCCCTTCCGGTCTCTTCGTCGCGCAGAACACCTTGTAGCCGCTCCCGCGACGCGCGACGTCCGCCTGGCCGAACGCGCGGACGATTCTCGCACGGATCGCCTTGGCTCCCTGCCTCGTGCGGACGACGAGCCACAGCCGCCCCCCGTCGAGGAGATGATCCGGAGCCTCTTCGATAATCCGGTCGACGACGGCTCGGCCCGCCCGGATCGGAGGATTGCACACGATGTGGTCGAACCGGAGACCCGCAACCGGTCCGTACAGATCTCCCACGCGGACTTCCGCGTTGGTCACGCGGTTCCGTTTGAGGTTCGCAATCGCCAGTGCCGCGGCTCGCTCGTTCACGTCCGTGAGGATGACGTGGCTTTCCTCCGAGAGTTTCGCAGCGACGATTCCCAGGACGCCGTACCCGCAGCCCAGGTCGAGGACGAGCTCGCAGGGCCCGACGTCGAGCGCCTCTGCGAGAAGCTCCGTCCCGCGGTCGAGCCGACCTCGCGAGAACACGCCCGCGTCCGTGCGGAACCGGAAGGATCGGTTCCGGATTGTGAGGGACAGCGTCTCCGGTCGCGTCCGCGAGGAGGGGGTCCTCGCAGAGTAGTGTTCGGCCATCGCCGCGGCCCGGAACGGCGCCCTGTGCGAAAAAGCCGCCGCTCAGCGCGCGCCTGCGGGGTGCTTCTCGGCCGATCCAAGGAGGAGGGTCGCGATCCGAAGGTCTTCGCTCGACCCCGAGTAGTTCCCGTCCCGGAATTCGCGCTCCGCGCGACCGAGGAGCTCCTGCACGTCGTCCATGAACGCGATCCCGCTTCCCTGGAGCATCTTGACCCGGGCCCCCGTCTCTTTGATCGCCCTCCCGAGGGCCTCCCGGGCATTCTGCCGGCGCAGGAAAGCCTCATGGGCGCGCTGGAGAAGCTCGAGGGACCTCGCGTAGGCGCCTTCGCGGACGGACTTGCGCGCGTCCCGGAGGGCGCGCTCTGCTTCGTACGAGTGGAACCCTTCCCGGTTCAGCTGCGCGTACAGAATCTCGGCGTCCTGCAGCCCGGTCGTCGCCTTGCGGTAGGTCTCCCCAAGAGAGGAGGCCTGCATCGCGATTTGACGCGCAAGGGTCATCCCAGAGTCGATCATCCCCCGCGCGAGGACGTCCCTGGCCAGCTCGACCTGCGACTCGATCCGTTCCGTCGCGATTCCCTCCCCCCGGAGGTCCCCGAGCTGGACTTCCGCCGCGGTCAGGACTCGGCTCGCCTCGATGTAGTCGGACCTGAGACGCCTCGCACGGTCTTCGAGGTCCTGGGCGACGCGAATCGCAGCGTCGAGGTCGCCGAGGGCGACCTGGCGCGTAGCCTCCTCGAGGGCTTGGTCCAGGCCCACGGCCGCACCCTCCCCGAACGTCTTCGGATCCACCGGTCCCTGGACGTCCACAAGGGCCTCCAAGGAGAGTTCGGCGAGGAAGATCGCGTTGGACGCGGACGCGGCCTTCTCGAGGAGCGCCCGTCCTTCGAGCTCGGCGGACTCAAGAAGGACCCGCGCCTCGAGGTAGTTCGGCACGAAGGAACCGTTCTCCCAGGTACGCGCGGCGACCTTCTCCTCGGCCCGGCCGAGGGTCGCTTCGAAGGACTCCGAGGGCAGTCCGATCCGTTGAAGGCCCGCGGCGACCGCTTCGAGGCCGGCCCGGGCCTTCTGGTACCCGCTGTTTCGCTCGTCGAGCGTGATCGCCAAGGCCTCTGCCTGCCGCGCCGCGGCCACCGCCTTCGTGTAGTGCTCGGCCGCGAACAGGTCCTTCGCGATGCGGATCGCATCTTCGGCGGGTTCTAAGTCCACCGACGTGAGGCGAAGAACCGTGACGAGGCCCTCGGAGTGTCCGATCGCCTCCTCGGCGTGGCGGGCCTTCACCCCTCTCAGGAATCCGTTCGTTTTCTCCGAGGACATCTCGCGTTCTCCCCCGTGACTCGACCACAATGCGGCCGCTCGGCGGCCCTGCGCACGGACGGTGGGCTGGAATACATTGGGACGGTCGGGCTAAAAGCGTTTTGGCCGCACGGAGACTGTTTTCTCTCCCGAGAACGAGACCGAACACGCACCCGCGCGTTGGATCGGACCTACGGCCCACCGTGCCCTGAAGGAACGGACAATCATTATAACGACCCCGAATCTTCGGCCCGACTGATGGGCGCCCTCCTTCGACTCGCCCGGCCGCTGAATGCCGCGATGTCCGCGGTCGGCGTGCTCGTCGGCGGCTGGGTGGCCTTACGGGGCAGCGGCGTTGCCGAAGCGGCCTTCCCGCTCGGACTCGCCGCGGCCGCGGCGGCCGCCTTCACGGCAGGAGGGAACGCCCTCAACGACATCTACGATCGGAAGTCGGACGCGGTGAACCATCCCGAGCGACCGATCCCGTCGGGCCAGCGCACCGTACGAGAGGCCACCGCGTTCGCGACCGCCTCGTTCCTTGCAGCGATCCTTCTGTCCGCGTTTGTGAATCCCTGGTGTCTCGCGATCACCCTGTCGAACGCACTCCTGATGTACTCCTATGAGTCGGACCTGAAGGCAAAGGGTCTGCGGGGCAACCTCGGGATCGCCTACCTCGTCGGCTCTCTGTTCCTCTTCGCGGGGTTCGCGGCGTATCGTACCCCGAGTCCTTCACAGGATCCTCTTTGGCGCGCAGCCGTTCTCGCGAGCCTCGCCTTCGTCACAACCGTGGGCCGCGAGATTGCGAAGGACATCGAAGACATGGCGGGCGACGTGGACCGCCGGACCCTGCCCCAGCGGATCGGCCCGACGCGGGCCGGGCTCGTCGCGACGGTCGCCTTCGTCGCGGGCGTCGTCCTGAGCGTCGTGCCGTGGCGTCTGGGCCTTCTCGGAACCGGGTACGGGATCGTCGTCCTGGTCGCGGACGGAATGTTTATCTACGCCGCCCTTT
>Ga0247727_10011594_pt1 | contig 15336 bp, 13 predicted proteins | sample WisWelCaveWW1625_FD_202498 | JGI IMG/M metagenome (GOLD analysis project Ga0247727, IMG submission 202498) | Biofilm microbial communities from Wishing Well Cave, Virginia, United States - WW16-25 | ecosystem: Environmental > Aquatic > Deep subsurface > Groundwater > Cave microbial mat | place... | reverse complement strand
TTGAGCGGGCTCGCAAAAAGGTTCATAAGATTTCTGGCCCAGATCTCTTCCAGAAACGAGATGGTAATCCCCTGCTGGGCCCTGAACAGCACATCCCACAGAATCAGCGCGCCGAGGAAGAACGTCACCACGCCGGGCAACTGCCCCTGAAACTTCATCAGATACACCGTGATAAATCCCCACACGACGAGGTCGAGAAACGGCCAGTAGAAAATTTCCATCAGGCGGGGCAGGCTGCGCCGGTAGAGGAACAGATGTCGCTGAACGAGGGCGTTGATGCGATGTAGTTTCATGACTCCCTGGCGAGCTTGAGAAAGACCTCTTCCAAATCGCGCTGGCCGAAACGCTGCGTGATCTCCTGCGCCGTGCCCTGGGCGACAATTTTACCCTTCAGGAGAAAGATGATCCGGTCGGACATCTCTTCCATCTCTTTCATGTTGTGCGAGGTGTACAAGACGCTCAAGCCGGACGACTTGCGCACTTCTTTCAGCAGGGCCCTGATTTTGTGGGCAATGTCCGGATCGAGACTGGCGGTCGGTTCATCGAGAAAGAGAATTTTCGGTTCGGTGAGAATCGCTTTGGCCAGCGCGAGCCGCGTCATCTGGCCGGACGAGAGCCGTCTCGTGACCTTGGTCCGCGAGTCTTCCATCTCCACCTTCTTCAGCACTTCGTCGATCCGCCGCGCAATGTCCGTCATGCCGTAGAGTTTCGCCACGACCCACAAGTTCTCCTCGATCGTGAGCGAGTACGGCATGGAAATATAGGTGGAGGAAAAATTGACCTGCTGGAGAATCTGCTCGCGGTGCGCGGCTAGGTCCAGGCCGAACATGCGGATCGACCCGGTCGTGGGCGTGACCAGACCCAGCAGCATTTGAATCGTCGTGGTCTTGCCCGCGCCGTTCGGCCCGAGCAGGCCCAGAATTTCACCCGGCCGGATGTCGAAGGAAATATCGTCGACGGCGATGGAATCGCCGAATCGTTTCGTCAGACTCTTGACCTCGAGAATGGGCGCAGACATTGCGGCGGGCTCGTCTCGCTAAAACAGGTAGTCCTTGATCTTGTCCGGCAAATGACACGTCTCGCACTTTTTGCTGAGAACCTTGCCCTCGTGCTCGGCCTTGCCATCATGGCACCGGAAGCAGTCGGCTGTGCCCTTTTTCCATAGAACACTGTCCTTGGGATGATCGGGATACAACGGCTTGCTGTCCACCGAGATGTGGCCGCGCGGCAGCACGATGGGATAGCCCTTGATCGGCGTCTCATGCACCACGCGTGAATGGCACGTGGTGCAGCCCTCGCCCTGCCCGCGTTTGCCGAAGGCTTCCATGTGTTTCCGGTGGCTCATGATCAGCCCGACATCCTTCACCGGCGGAGGCAGATCGCGTGGCGCCACTTCGGAGACGCGCAGAATCTCGCGGTGGCAGCTCAGGCAGACCTCGGAATGGACTTTCGCATTGAGATTGTGCGCGTCGGTCGGCGTGCCGAAGATCGTGATCAGCACATCCCTGGTGCCGGCATAGGCCTTGTCGCGCAGGAACCCTTCGAGCCCCGGCCGCACGTGGCAACTCTCGCATGCAACATCCTTGTGCGAGGACTTCACCCAGGAGTCATAAGACGGCGCGATGTTGTGGCAGGAGGCGCAGAACTTCGGGTGGTCGGTGAGCGGAACGGCGGCGCCCCCGAGAGCCATGGCCCCGGCCACGATCGCCAGGATGACGGTCGCCTTAGGTTGCCACATGCCGGGATTGAAGGGGGAACTGCTTGATGATGAGCGTGGCCAGCGTGGGAATGTCGTCCGGATCGATCAGCGGCACTTTTACATCGGTCACTTTATTCGACACGACAGCGAGCAAGCCTTCCTGCGACACCGGCACCTCGCCCATCTGATCTCGGACGACGACAATCTTCGGAAAGTTGTCGCTTTTCCAGCCCTCGGCAATGATCAGATCGATGGACTTGTCCAGAAACCGGTCGCGCAGATCGGTCAGATGGATGTCGTCATCCACGTCCGAAAACATGGCCAGGCTGCCCTTGGACAGCACCATGACCGTACTGGCGCCGGCCCGTTTGTGCCGCCAGCTGTCCTTGCCTTCCGTATCAAGATCGAAGCCATGCCCCGAATGCTTGATGGTGGCGATTCGATAGCCGGCCTTGACCAGTTCGGGAATCAACCGCTCGATGAGCGTGGTTTTTCCACTGTTGGACCGCCCGACGAAACACAGTATGGGAATGGACATAAAGCGTTACTCGTTAATCGCAACAGCCACTATCCGCCCGTTTCACGTTCAACGTTTCACGATTAACGGGTGTTCGGTCCCACAGGTTTGCGCTCAGGATTTGCACCATGACCGTATCGCCTGGGCTAAGCTTCTCGACTTCCTGCGGAATATCGATGAGACAATTGGCCTTGACCATCGAGGTCAGAATACCGGAACCCTGCTCGCCGGTCGTCCGGACCTTGAAGACGCCGCCCTCTCTGGTCAGGATGCCACGCAGGAAGTGCCGGCGGTCGGTCCGCTTGGAAAACTTCTCCTGAAACTGCGCCTGCACCACCGGACGCCCATAGCTGCGCTGCCCGCTCATTTTCAGCATGGCCGGCCGCACGAGTTGCTCGAACGTCACCATGGACGATACCGGGTTGCCAGGTAGCCCGAACGCCAGCTTGCCCTGGATTTTCCCAAAGGCCAGCGGCTGCCCTGGCCGGATTGCCAGCTTCCAGAAATGCATCTCCGCGCCAAGATCCTGGAAGACCGCCTTCGTAAAGTCGTAATCACCCATCGAGACGCCGCCGGACAGCACCAGAATGTCGGCGTTCAGCCCATGCATAATCTTTTCCTTGAGCGCGGCTGGATTGTCCTTCGCGATGCCGAGCAAAAACGGAATGCCGCCCGCTTCCTGCACGGCCGCCGCAATGCCCCAGCTATTGGAGTTGATGATCTTCTCTTCGCTGAACCGCTCGTCGAGATCGGCCAACTCATCCCCGGTCGAAAGAATCGCCACGCGCGGTCGCTGGTAGACAAACACAAAGGACTTGGCCAGGATCGCCAGCATCCCCGCCTCACCGGGCCGGATCTGGGCTCCCTTGGCAATGATACATTCGCCCTTTTTGACATCTTCGCCCTGCGGGCGGATGTTCGAGCCGCGCGGTTCGGGCTTGAAGACCTTGACGGAATCCGGCGTATTCTCGGTGTCCTCGACCTTCAGAACGGTGTCCGCGCCCTTGGGCACTGGCGCACCGGTCATGATACGGATCGCCTGGCCGGGACCGACGGTCTTCGTGGCCATCTTGCCGGCCGGTACGTCTTCGATCACCGTGAGCGTGACGGCCTTGCCGATGGCATGCTCCTGCTTGATGTCCTCATGCCGAACGGCGAATCCGTCCATCGCAGAGTTATCCCACGGCGGATTGTCCCGCGCGGCGATGATATCCTCGCCCAGGACACGGCCCAGTACTTCGAGCAGGCCGATCTTCTCCAGCCCGAGCGGGTGCGCCGCATCGAGCACGATCTTTTGTGCGTCATGCAGTGACGTTAAGCCTGGCATGCCTGCCGCCATGTGCGATCAGCCCTTGCGGGACGGCCCCATCTTGATCAGCGAGCCGCTCTTCTTGCAGAACGTTTCCACCTGGTTGGCGATATCGTGGTAGGCCTGCGCCGTGACCGTGTCGGAATTAAACAGCGCATAGGGCTCGCCGGCGTCGCTCTGCATGACCACGTCGGGATCGAGCGGGATGCGGCCCAGGAACGGCACGCCCATGTCGTGCGCCGAGGCTTCGCCCCCGCCCTTGCGGAAGACTTCGATATGCTGGTGGCAGTGCGGGCAGTCGAGGCCGCTCATGTTCTCGACGATGCCGATGATCGGCACCTGGCTGTCCCGGCAGAACGTGACCGACTTGCGTGAATCGAGCAGCGCCACTTCTTGCGGCGTCGTGACGATCACCGCGCCGCTCACCTTGCCGATGAGATCGATCGTCGTCACCGATTCGTTGCCGGTGCCGGGCGGCAGGTCCACGAGCAGAAAGTTCAAATCCTGCCATTCCACGCCGCCGAGCAGCTGATTGATGAATTCGTATTTATAGGCGTCGCGCCAGATGATGGGGTCGTCTGAATTTTGCAACAGGAACGACATGGAGGCGATCTTCATATTGTACGCCTGGTACGGGATGATGCCGCCCGACGTGCTGACTTTGAGCTTCTGGCCCTCTGCGCCGACCATCTTCGGAATGTTCGGACCGTGGATGTCCATGTCGCAGATGCCGACGTGCCAGCCCTTGAGCGCGAGGCTCACAGCGAGGTTCGTGGTCAGCGTGCTCTTGCCCACCCCGCCCTTGTTGCTCATCACAAGGACGGTGTACTCGATCCGCTCCAGCCGTTTCGACACGAGCCAGCGGCTGTGCCCTTCCTTATCCTTCTGGCAGGTTTCGTTTTCGTCGCAGATGGCGCAGGCCCACAGGTATGTGCAGACATCGCCGTTCCCACCGCCTGAGTGTTGCACGACTTTCAATTCTTTAGCCATTTCCAGCCCTTTTCATCAGAAGAATATAATTGTGATCGCACTCACCGACTGAACGACTTCGACCCGGAAACTTTCTGCACCGTGGTATGGTCCAGCACCGGCTGGATTACCGCCAAATTTTCCCTGGCTCCGTTCGGACTGCCGGGTAGATTCACGATCAGCGTCGTCCCACGAATGCCAGCCGTCCCACGCGAGAGCATCGCGGTCTTGATCTTCTTTGAACTCTCCAAGCGCATCGCTTCTGCAATACCGGGAATCTCTTTCTCGATCACGTCGCGGGTCGCTTCCGGCGCCCAGTCCGTCGGCCGTATTCCCGTTCCGCCGATGGTCAGGATAATGTCGGGGTTGTCCCCGTCACAGAGCCTCTTCAGCCGTTCACGAATCACCGCGCGATCATCAGGAACCGTCGCGTACGCGACCAGCTCGCCAGGCAGGTCCTTCACGATCGGCTCCAGCGTCTCTCGCCCCGTATCTTGTTCCTGCCCCGATGCAATCTTGCTGCTGATGACGATGATCGCGACGCGCAGCATACTCTACCCGCGCCGACCCGAACCGGGCACGCTCACGTAGGGATCGTCGCTCATCACCGGCGCAGCCGCCACCGGCATGCGCGCCTCGGCACCCGCCGAAACTGGCTCCGCTCCTGGCGCCGGTTTCTTCTTGAAGAACCCGGCGCTGATGATGCCGACTTCGTAAAAAATATACATCGGCAGCGCCATCAAACACTGATTGAACGGGTCCGGCGTGGGCGTCAGAATCGCCGCGACGATGAACGCGCCCAGGAACGCCCATTTCCGGTAGCGCTTGAGAAACGGCGCATCCACCCAGCCCAGCTTGGCCATCAGCGTGATCGCCAGCGGCACCTCGAAGATCAGCCCGAAGACCATCAGGAACCAGAGGGCAAACCCGACGTACTGGGCGATGGAGAGCTGGGGGATGAAGCCGGCGTTGACGCCGTAGGAAATCAGAAAGTTCAGCGCGAACGGGAGGACGAAAAAGAAGGAAAACCCGATGCCCGCGTAAAAGGCCAGCGCGCTCAGCAGGACGAACGGCCCGACGAACCGCCGTTCCTGCGCGTGCAGGCCCGGCACGGTGAACTGCCAGAGCTCCCACAGCACATAGGGCGTCGCCAGCACGAGCGCGAACAGTCCGGCCACTTTGACGTTCTGCCACAGCGCTTCGCCCGGCGCAAGAAACACGAACGGCACGACCGGCAGATCGGTCGGCACCCATTGCAATCTTCCGGGAATGAACGCGTTCTGGAGAGGGACCCTCAGCCATTGCACCAGCGCATCGGCATAAAAAAATGTGCCGACAAAGACCGCCGCCACGACCAGCACCGAGCGGGTGAGCCGGGCCTGGAACTCCACCAAGTGCTCCATGACCGGCATCTTTCGGTCTTCCAGCGGTGTGAAGACCGAGTCCTGAAGCCACTTTTGGAAATCGTTCCAGTCAGCCATGGGAATTTGGTGATTTGGCGATTGGGTGATCTGGTGAAGTTTCGAACAACTTCACAAAATCACCAAATCATACTTCACACTTTCTTATTTGGGGTTGACCGCCACGAAGAGCGTGTTCCCCTGCCGGCTCAACAGCAGGACGACCATTTCTTCCTTCTTCACTTTCGCAGCCGCTTTTTTGAAGTCGTCCAGGCTCTTGACGACTTCGCGGTTGATTTCCTGAATCACGTCGCCACGCTGGAGACCCGCCGCTTCCGCCGCGCTCCCGGCTTCGACGTGCTGAATGGCCACGCCGCTGGTCTTGGGTGCGATGTTCAACTGGCTGCGCATCGCGCCATCCAGCGCCTGCACCTTGAGCGACGCCAGCACGTTATCGGGCGGCTTCTCGGTGTCGGACGGCGCGGGAGAGGATCCGGCCGGCTCGCGCTTCGCCAGCATCTCATCCGACGGCCGCTCGCCGATCTTGACGGGGATGACCTGCTCCTTGCCCTCGCGCAGCACCTTGACCCTGGCCGTCGTCCCAACCAGCGTGCGCGCCACCATGTTCCGCAACTGGCTGACGTTCTGGATCTCCTTGTCGTTGAAGGCCACCACGACATCGCCGCGCCTGACGCCGGCGGCATGCGACGGCCCGTTCTCGTTCACCTCACTGATGAGCACCCCGCCCTTGCGCTGTTCCGGCAGCTTGAACGACTTGGCGAGGTCCTTCGTGACCTCCTGAATCGCAATCCCCATCCAGCCCCGGACCACCTTCCCCGTCTTGGTCAACGCTTCCGCAATGTCCACCGCAATGCTGCTGGGGATGGCGAAGCCGATACCCTCCGACCCACCGGTCCGGGAGAAAATCGCCGTGTTGATGCCGATCAGGTCGCCGCTCATGTTGACCAGCGCGCCGCCTGAATTACCGGGATTGATGGCCGCATCGGTCTGGATGAAATCCTCGTAATCGGCAATGCCGACGTTGCCGCGGCCGAGCGCGCTGATGATGCCGAGCGTCACCGTCGAGCTCAGGCCGAAGGGGCTGCCGACGGCCAGCACCACGTCGCCTACTTGAAGTTTCTCGTAATCGGCCCACTTGAGCGAAGGCAGGTTTTCCGCTTCGATCTTGACCACGGCGAGATCGGTCTTGGGATCGGCCCCGATCAGCTTGGCTTGAAATTCCCGCTTGTCGCTCAGCGTGACCGTGATCTGCGACGCATTATCCACCACGTGATTATTCGTGACGATGTAGCCCTTCGCGTCAATAATGACGCCGGACCCCGCGCTCTGCTCCGGACGTCCCGGCGGTCCGGGCGGAGGAGGAATCTGCGGTCCGGGCTCCTCGCCAGGCGCGTCTTCTCCAGGAGGCCCGCCAAATGGGCCAGGTGGCAACCCCGGTGGCACTTGCGGTCCGGGGCGACGCCCGCCTCGGCGGCCTTCATGGCCGCCGGTGACCGCGATGTTCACCACCGCCGGCGTGACTTTCTTGACGATGTCAGAAAATCCTTGCGCCAACACCGGCGGCACTGCCGCGTCGACCGAAGATGGCGCCGTCACCTGCCACCAGGACACGCCTGCGAGCATCATCACAGCGAGAACCGGCAGCATCAGTTTCATCATATTCTTCTTCTGAGCCATGCCAAACCACTCGCGCATCCGCATATAAGTGTCCTCAATTATTAAGTGTTTCGTTGCTTTTCCGCAGGGCAACAATGTGTCGGCATTCTACACCATCCCTGCGCCCACCTTCAAAGACAAACTCCCTTCCGAGGCGGCTTATCACGGCCTCGGAAGGGAGTTCGATCACTGCCGAACGTGCAACGCGTCAGCCGCGCGCCGGCGTCGGAGCCGGAACGATGGCGGCTTCCCGCTTCTCACTCCATGCCTTGCGCAGATTCAGGATCAGGCGCTTGGAGGCATCCTGCATGGCAATCACCCGCAACGTATTCGCCGCACCCTCATAGGTCGGCGGCCAGTAGCGCCGGCTCGGTTCCATGGGACGCAGCCAGACGACCGGGTACCATTGATTGATCCCCGGCGCCATCGGACGATCCAGCGTGGCCCACCCGCGTCCCTCGGCCCGCGTGAGCGACCGTGCCGCCTTCACGTCCACGACCGCCGCTTCCAGCAGAGACCAGTTGTCGCGGCGAAGGCCCGGCTGGCTGTGCGCCGTCCAGCCGAGGAAGACCATCATGGGATATTCCTGCTCCGTGCTGGAGGCCACGACGACCACCAGGTGCTCCACGCCGTGCTTGCGCCCGAACTCGGCAAACTGATCCGGATCGCCGCCCGCGATCGGTCGCAGGCCTTCGGGAGAAATGATTTTGGTGATCCGAATCGGCAGGCTCTGGCTCATCTCCTGCGAGAGGCTTTCGGCCATCCGCTGCAACGCTTCATCCGGCAATGTCGGCGAGGCATCCGGCGCAGACGCGTCCGGGATGACCACCAGCCCTGCCTGGATCGCCTGCGGCGGCGCCATCTCAGGGGCGCTCTTGCCAGGCGCTCCCATGTAGTCCGCAATCCGGCTGGGCGGAACATCCATCATGCAAGCCGCCAGCATAAGGGACCCGAACACCAGCGCGATCTGTTTGCCAACATGATGCATAGCCCACCTCCCCAGTCTGGTTCGCTGCCCTCTATAGGTATACGTTCGCTTGCAATCGCCGGATTGTCAAGCCCTCTGAGTGTCTTGCAATCCCTCCTCCGGTCAGCTACCCTCCCGCTACATCAGGAGGCTCGTGACAGCCACCGAACCCCGCAAGATCGTGTCACTTTCCGTCATCATTCCGGCCTATAACGAGGCCCGTCGCCTTCCGCCCTATCTTCAATCAGTTGTCGCCTATCTCAACGGACGCGGCCTTGCCTACGAAATTCTGATTATTGACGACGGCAGCACGGACGACACCGCCGCATTGATTGAGCAAGCCGGCACACAACATCAGGCTATCCGTCTGATCCGGCTTTCCCGCAACAGCGGCAAGGGCGCCGCCGTGCGAGCCGGTATGCAGGCCGCGCAGGGGGCGCTCCAACTGTTTTCGGATGCGGACGGCGCCACGCCGATCCAGGAACTGGAGCGGCTGGAAGCCGCCATGAAAAATGGAGCCGATCTCGCGATCGGCTCCCGCACGCTGGCCTCGCGTGACCGCCGCTACCGGGTGCAGGCCCGCCTCCATCGGACGCTGCTAGGGAACCTCTTTAATCGCATCGTCCGACTGCTCGGCATCAGAGACATCAATGACACGCAGTGCGGCTTCAAGCTCTTTCGACAATCCGTGGCACAGGGCCTGTTTTTCATCGCCCTCATTGACGGCTACGGCTTCGATCTGGAATTACTCTACATCGCCCAACGGCGGGGCTATCGCATCGCCGAAGTGCCCATCAACTGGACTGATCAGCCTGGCTCCAAGGTGCGGGTGCTTCGCGACGGACTGGCGATGGTGCGCGAGATGCTGGCCGTGCGACGGAACCATGCGCACGGACTCTATGCCGTCCAGCAACGTTCCTCCGTCAGCGGTTGACGAAGGGCGCCTCGCTCCGACGAAAGCAGAAAGTAGGGCGGCAAGGCGCTCGCGTCCCTGCCTCTCGAAGCGACCCCTCCGGGCTTTAGCTGGCGGAAGCCTTCTGGAATTCCCGCGGCCGCGATCTTGTGATCGCGGTGCCTTGGTCAGTTCCAGCCTTCCTGCCCGCTAAAGCCTCGGCGGGCGCCCCGCTTCTCCGGCAACGTCCGCTCGACCTCGCCACCCCACTTTTAAAAATGGAACGGGGACTGGCCGCCTCTAGACCAGTCCCCGTTCAACGCTTCGCCACGTTCAGCAGGCAACTCCAGTAGTGATTGTCTTACACCTCTTCACACCATCGCAGAAATGCTTCAAGGTCCATCGGGTTCGCCTAGACAATGGAGAACGTCCTCGCTTTTCTCCCTCAATTGACCTCCAAGTGGGCATTCATTGACAAGCCAGTAGTGCTCGGCTAGGCTGCCATAAACATCCGATGAATTCCTCTTAAATAGAGCTTCAGCTTTAAGTTAGGCGCTCTCCTAGCGACCCTGGTAAAGGAGAAAACCATGGCAGAGCTGAAAGAAAAAAGCATACCGCTGGCTATTGGCTTGAATATCCTCTTGCCAGGTGTTGGCTACATGTATATGGGAAAGCTGTTTCTTGGAATTGCAGCTTTCTTGCTCATCCTTATGATGCTCCTGGCTTCTCCACTTATAGGGGGTGCAGCTTGGTTTAGCATGAATGTCATTATGGCAATTGACATGGTAATTCTTGGCAAAAAGCGAGAAAAACAAATTTCTGAGGGATCTACCATGAAGTGTCCGAGGTGTGCCGAGTTGATTAAGAAAGAGGCTAAAGTTTGCAGATTTTGTAATGCCCCTATAGGCACATAAAAGAACCTTGGGCACAGGTCGTTTTTGAAATTAATGCCCGCCAGAAAATATGTGGACGGGGCAACACTGGAGGAATTATGAGGCAATTTATTTTACTGGCGGGGCTGTGCTTGCTCCTAGGGCTGAACGTTGCCTGTACCAAAACGGCTTCACCATGTGGCGATAAAAAAGCAAAAGGGTTGGTCTTGTCGCATGCGAGATTCGAGGCAGAAACACAAATGACAGCCTTCATGGCGGGAGTGGGGATGGCGATACAGACAGAAATTGGGAAAATTCTAGTAAGATCAATAGATAGAGAAGAATGGAAAAAAGCAAGGCAACATGATTATGACTGGCTTGAACTATCCCTGGATAACGTTACAACTAAAGATGTTAAAGAAAAAGTTGGTTCCTATCAATGTGCAGCAGACTTAGTTATATCAGTTAAGAGGAAAGGCGAAGCATCACGTTTTCCCATTACCTTTTCCTTAGAATCATCGGCTGACAAAAAAGATGGTTTTAATGTAGCTGTGCAGGGTCTGTAAGAAAGAATTGGGATCAGAGTACTTTCGGGGAATAAATGAGGACACTCAAAATTTCATGAGAAGCCAGCCGATGGCAACGAACGCCCCTCGTATGGCTACCACTTCAGAAGTGACACTGCATTTATAAATTCTGAGGAATTATGCCATATACCCCCTCCAGACAACGTTCTCTCCCCACAGGATCACTGGGAAATGATCGCTGTTCTTTATGATGGCGGACTCAATAATCCTTCAATCTCCTTCGGTCGATGGGATGGAAACGAATCGATCGCCATTCGCTGGAATGGGAACGACGACCCAGGGAAAGGGCTTGGGAACCCACAGTCTACAGGGCACGCCACATGGTTTGTCTTACCAACAGCTCTGGCACTCGCAACGCTTAGAACTTTGATCGAGAAACAGGCCATAGGTGATCCAGCCGTCCGAGCACAAGGGATAACGCTGGCTATTGCACATTACCGACAAATTGCTCACATGACACACGGCTTAGATTAAGGTCAAAAACCCGGTAAAGGATCGGGAGTCTGAACAGCCTTTTGGAAAGACTGCCGATCCCTTCGGTTGTTCCGAGCGGGAATAGGCCTGTCAACGGTCTGACCCCGGAGCGATCGAAGAAGCGGGCAATCTATCGAGGACAATAGCTACCGGAGCAGCACACTGAACGTGGCGAAGCGTTAAAGGCGACAGGCTTGTGAAGCGGCCTGTCGCCTTTCTATTTTAATATTTGCCGATAACTTTCCCTTCCCTGAGCAGCGGCCCGGTCTCCCTTCAACTGCGCGCGTCCAACGAGGGCCTTCTGAGGCCGCGCGTTGCGCGAGCACGAAGGGAGACCGGGCCGCCAGCTCGCTCCTTCTTCGCGCGAGCTCTACTCCGGGCGCCGCACGTAGATCATGACCTTCGTGTCCGCATAGACCGTCCGCCAGCCGCCCGCAGCGCCGAGCGCCTGTTCCAGTGGACTGTCCCGCTTCACCAGCGCCCAATCCACGAGGTATTTGTCGAGCACGCCGAGCGCCGGCGGATCCCAGTTGGTCAGCGCCAGATAATCCTCGAAGATTCGGCGATCATCGATCCGCCAGGCAGGCATCCGGCCGTCGATGAAGATCCGCTCGCCCGGCAACCACCAGAGCAGAAACCCGCCGTGGCCATACTCGTTGAACATCCGAGTCCCGACCTTGTCGTGATTGGCCTTGATCCAGTGCACGGCTTCGATCGGATAGCTCGTGCCGCGGAAAAATTCCTCCGTCGTGAGGCCGGATCGAACCACGCGCGTCACATGCTCGGGGCCCAGCACACTCAGGCCGATCCCAACGACACAGGCCAGGGCCAGACCCCATTCCTTCGGACGCCGCGCTGCAGCCGGCATCCACGCCATGGCGCGCGTCGCGATCAGCGCCAGCATCTCCGCCACGAGCGGGAGGCTCACGATGAGAAAGAAGGGAACGTTCCGCCAGTGCCGAAGCGACAGGCCGAGAAACACCGCCAGCACGACCCAACGGATCGGCTCGATGCGACGATAGCCCATGCCCATGACCACTCCCAGACCGATGAGATATCCAGCATAGAGCTTCCCGGCGTAGGTCTGGAGCGACAGCGGCTGCCATTCATGGAGCGTTTCGAGCATGGACCGGTCAGACAGCGACAGAATGATTTCCTGGTATAACCGCCAGCCGTAGGGGTTGACGAAGGTCAGCGCAGCCGCCGCACCGATCGCCAGCGCGAGGCGGCCGATCCGTGGCCAGGCCGGCACGGGTTCTTCCACCCGCTGCATCGCCTCAGGCCATTTGGTGACGGCGAATCGCATCGCCGCCGACACGAACAGGATTACGACCAGCAGGAACAGGCCGGCGGTAAAGCCTCCGTGAAGATTTGCCCAGAGCAGGAACAATGGCGGCACTGTCCATAGCCACCCCGATCGTCCCTCTAGGCGTCCCTCCCGGCTCCGGTACCAGATCCAGAGCACCAGCGCGAAGCCCAGCAACGTAATCAGTTGCGTCCGCGCGCCCATAAACGGCCGCGCCACCCACAGGGCTGCCGCAACCGCCATCAGCTTCGATGTTCGATCCGTTCGAGCCGGCCCGGCCGCCACGGCAAACGCTCCAACCGTCACCGAGGCAAAGAACAGGACCACGCCCAGGAGTCCGGCGTCTCCCAATCCGCGATAGATCAATGCCAACAGGCCATCCGCCAGCCAGGCATGTTCCACCCAGGGCCAGTCGGACATCGTGTGCGAGTACGGATCGGTCATCGGCATCTGCCAGCCGTGCTGCAGCAGATCCAGCCCGGTCCGCAGATGCCAGCCGAAATCCGGCTCAATGGGTGTCTGGAGCGCGAGCGTCAGGATGAAGAGCAGGAGAAGGGCGTTGAACGCAGAAAATGACGAGTGCTGAGGACTAAGGACTGAGGACTGAGAGGTGTCTGAAAAAAGACCGGCTTTGGGCGGATTCACTGCTTAGTCCTCAGTCCTCGGCCCTCAGTCCTTTGCTGGTCGGCCGACCAGCAAGTTTCCAAGCACCAGCCAATCGACCTGCGTGCGGAGAAAACACTGTATCGCCTCATCCGGCGTGCAGACGATCGGCTCCTGCACGTTAAAGGAAGTGTTCAAGAGAACCGGCACGCCGGTCTTGCGCCCGAACGCTTCTAATAGCATCCGGAATTTCAAGTTTGACTGCCGATCGACCGTTTGGATACGCGCCGTGCCATCCACGTGGGTCACGGCCGGCAGGACACCCTTGGCCGCCGGCAGCACCCGACACGTGAACTGCATGAACGGCGAAGGACCAGACACGTCGAAATACTCGGCCGCCCGCTCCTCGAGCACGGCGGGCGCGAAGGGTCTGAACGGCTCGCGGAATTTGACCTTTGCATTGATCAACTCGCGCATGTCCTCCCGGCGCGGATCGGCCAGCAGGCTCCGGTTGCCCAACGCCCGCGGTCCCCACTCCATGCGATCCTGGAACCACAACACCAGGCGGCCGTTGGCCAATTCGTCCGCCGTCCGCTCGCAGAGCGTGTCATCGGGAAGACGCTTCCAAGAGAGTCCTGCCCTCTCCAGCGCGTGCCGGCACTGCTCCTCTGAGAACGCAGGCCCCAGATACGCGTGCGTCATGGGTTCGCGCTGCGCGAGCCCGCCGCGCCTGTTCGCCAGCCACAGCGCCGCGCCAAGCGCGGCGCCCGAATCGCCGGCTGCCGGCTGTACAAACACCTGTTTGAATCCCAGTTCCTCCTTCAACCGGCTGTTGGCGACGCAGTTGTACGCCACCCCGCCGGCAAGGCACAGATGGTCCGCGCCGGTGAGCTGCTTCACATGCTGTCCGATGTGCAGCAGCGTTTCTTCCAGGACCAGTTGCGCGCTGGCCGCCACATCGCGATGCCGTTGTTGGAGATCCTCCCCCGACTGCCGATGGACGCCCAGCAGCCGTTCCAATTCGGACGCAAAGATGCCGGCCCGCGCCAGATGAAAGTCCAGCAAGTTTGTGTTCAACCAGAACTGGCCGTCCGGCCGCAGACCCAGGACCTGCTGTCGAAACGCCCCGGCAAACCTCGGCTCCCCATACGCAGCCAGCCCCATCACGATATATTCGTCCTGATCGGGCGTGAACCCAAGATACGCGGTGATGGCCGCGTAAAACTGGCCGAGCGAATGGGGCAGCGGCGTGCGCTGCAGCACGCGAATCTGCCGACCCTCCCCGACCGCCAGCATGGTCGTATGCGCTTCGGAGGCGCCGTCCACAATGAGAATCGCCGCGCGCTCGAACGGCGACACGAGAAAGGTGCTGGCGGCGTGGCAGAGGTGATGATCGAGAAACACCGGCTGATACCGGCCGGGCCCGAAGTGTCGCTGCAGATGCCGTGGCAGGAACGCCAGTTCCGCCCACTCCTGCCTGAGCCGTTCCGCGCTGCGCCGGCCCTTCACACGAAAAAGCGCCGGCGAACGCAGCATCGCGCCCAGGGCCAGTCGCGCGCGGCGGCCCAGCACCCAATACTTCCACGGAACCGCGATCGCATCCACGTCGCGCAAACCGACGCCGGCTTGACGCAGGCACCAGGCCATCGCCTGAACCGGCAGTGCAGTCACATGCTTGATGCGGACGAACCGCTCTTCCTCGGCTGCAGCAAGGATGCGGCCATCCTGCACCACTACTGCCGCCGCATCGCGCATGTTGGACAGGCCCAGAACAAGCATGAGCGTTAGAATAGACGAGCCTGCTCAGACTGGCAAGCAGGACAAAGGTTGCATTCCAGCATCGTTTTCGGTACGGTGGCGCCTCGATCATCCCGACTGTGAGGCTGACCGTGCATCATCGAACCACGTACACCCTGCAACCGATCTCTGTGCTCGTTCTCTTCCTGACCCTGCTCACAGCAGGCTGCGACAAAATCGGCTATACACGAGCCACGCTGCCGGACATGGGGCCGCAACTGCCCATGTCGGTGACGCTGGCCATCGATCCGTCGCTCGTGTCGGCTC
>Ga0247727_10011593_pt1 | contig 15337 bp, 15 predicted proteins | sample WisWelCaveWW1625_FD_202498 | JGI IMG/M metagenome (GOLD analysis project Ga0247727, IMG submission 202498) | Biofilm microbial communities from Wishing Well Cave, Virginia, United States - WW16-25 | ecosystem: Environmental > Aquatic > Deep subsurface > Groundwater > Cave microbial mat | place... | reverse complement strand
TCGCGCTTTCTCTCAGATATTGAAGAGCAATTGAAAGCGTATGAAAAATGGCAAGCCCCGCTGCGCAAAGAGCCGAAGCCGCGCGGCGATGAAAATCAACTGGGATTGTTTTGAATGCTGTGTTTTCACCATGATTGGAAAAACAATTTCGCATTTGCACGATCGATTAGATGTCAACTGAGAAATATAAAAGTTTAGAAGTTTAGTTGTTGGAGCTGACTATGATCGGCAAAAACATTTCTGTCGCGCTTTTTTGTTGTGCGCTGTCAACGGTCGCGCCGCTCTCCTCCCAACCGCAGGATGTTCGCATCGAGCGCATTACCATGGCGCGGGGCTTGTCGCAAGGCTCGATCTTCGCGATCCTTCAAGACCACAAAGGCTTCGTCTGGGTCGGCACGCAAGATGGGTTGAACAAGTACGATGGCTACGGGTTTCAAATCTTTCGGCACGACCCGCAAGATTCCACTTCACTCAGCTATAATTGGATCCGGTGCATTTACGAAGATCGCGCGCAGACGATTTGGGTGGGAACTGATGCTGGTTTGAATCGCCTGGATCGTGGCCGTGAACGCTTCATCCGATACCTGTATGATCCTGACAATCTGCAAGGCCTGAGCTGGCGGAACGTCACGACTATTTATGAGGATCGCACCGGGACACTTTGGATCGGCACCGGCAAAGGTCTCAATCGCCTCGATCGCCCGAAAGACTACGCCCGTCAGGGGTCTCAAGGCCAGACCGCGACTTTTCGGCGCTATCTTAACGATCCCAACAATCCAAACAGTTTAAGCGACAATCGCGTGCGGCGAGTTTATGAAGATCGCTTCGGTGATCTCTGGATTGGCACGACCGATGGATTAAATCAGCTCGATCGGCGAACGGAAACTTTCACCCGCTATTTCCACAACCCCGAAGACGAAACAACGATCAGTGGCAATAACATCACGGCAATTTATGAAGATCATTTGGGCACGCTCTGGATTGGGGCAAATCGGCTCAATCGTGTTGCTCGTGCGTCCCGAACCTTTGTCCGCTATCAACACGATCCCGCCAATCCCACCAGCTTGAGCCATAACTGGATAGGGCCGATTTGTGAAGACTCCACGGGAACGCTCTGGATCGGAACGACGAATGGATTAAACCGTTTCAACCGTGAAACCGAAAGCTTCACGCGTTACCATCACCAACCCGGAAATCCCAACAGTCTCAGCTACAATCTCATTGTCTCGCTCTTTGCCGGCCACGCGAACACCCTTTGGGTGGGCGCGTTGAATGGCCTCAACCGCATCGAGCTCAATCCGTCGCAGTTTGTGACCTATCGGCACGAACCGAACAATCCCAACAGCCTGAATGATAATTTTGTCTATTCCGTTTACGAAGACCGCGAAGGGGTATTGTGGATCGGAACTTTCGGCCAAGGTTTGAACAAATTTGATCCGCGCCGCAAAAAGTTTACGCTCTATAAACATGATCCCAACAATCCGAAGAGCTTGAGCTTCGATCAAGTGGTGGCAATCCATGAAGATCGTTTTGGCATTTTGTGGGTCGGGACGAATGGCGGCCTCAACGCTTTTGATCGAAACACCGAGACCTTTACCCGCTATCTCAATAACCCTAAGGGGACTCAACCAGCCTATCTGACAATATAGCAACTGCCATCATCGAAGATTCTCGCGGCGCTCTCTGGCTTGGGACAAACCGTGGATTAAACCGCTTCGACCGCGGGACGGCAACTTTTAAACGATACTTATCTCCGCCTACGGATCAGCAAATTACCGGGCTGAATGTCATTCGTGCCATTCATGAAGCGGCGAACGGAATTTTTTGGCTCGCCACGAATGGTGGCTTGATCAAGTTCGATCCGGGCTCTGAGAAGTTGGTCGTTTATCGGAACGATGAAGATCATCCCAACCTGCTCACCGTCAACAGTCTCATGACGCTTTGTGAAGACAAAACCGGCGCGCTGTGGCTTGGCACGAGCGAAGGCTTGAATCGCTTCGATCCCAAAACCGCAGCCGTCGCGCATTACTACGTGAAAGACGGCCTTCCCAATAACTTTATTTACGGCATTTTGTGCGATGAGCAAGGCCGGCTGTGGATCAGCACCAACAAAGGCCTGTCATGTTTTGATGATCGGCTGCTGCCCGGAAAAAAATTCAAAAACTATGATGCGCGGGATGGCTTGCAGGGCGACGAGTTCAATCAACGCACCTGCTTTAAAAATAAAAACGGCGAGTTGTTCTTCGGCGGCACCGACGGCCTGACGCGCTTTCATCCGGATCGCATTCACGACAATCCGCGCGTGCCGCCGGTGGTGCTGACGGCGTTCAAGAAGCATGACCAGCGCGTGCTGTTTGATCGCGACATTTCCGAAGTGGACAACATCGAATTGAATTACACCGACAAAGCCTTTTCGTTCGAGTTCGCCGCGCTCAATTACACCAACTCGGCGAAGAATCAGTATGCCTACATGATGGAGAGCTTTGACCGGAATTGGATCTATTGCGGCACTCGGCGCGTGGCATACTATACCAATCTCGATCCCGGCGATTATGTTTTTCGCGTCAAAGGCTCCAATAATGACGGCGTGTGGAATGAAAAGGGCATCACGATCAAGATAAAAATTAACCCGCCGTTTTGGGCGACGTGGTGGTTTCGCGGTTTGTCGGCACTTGCCGTTATCGGAATCATCGGCTCGATGTACGAGCGCCGCATATCCGGTTTGCGAAAAGCCAAAGCGGCGCAAGAAGAATTTTCCAGGCGGCTCATTGCCACACAGGAAGCCGAGCGCAAGCGCATTGCTTCCGAGCTGCACGATGGACTGGGGCAGGATTTGCTGATCATCAAAAACGAGCTGCAACAATTTACGAACTCGTTTTTGGGGCAAGGGCAATCCTCGAACGGTTTAAGCGAGTTGTCCGATCTGGCGCAGGAAGCGATCAACGAAGTCCGTGAAATTTCCTCCAATCTGCATCCGCACCAACTCGACCGGCTGGGTTTAAAAAAAGCGCTGGTGGCGATGATCAACAAAATTGCGCAGTCGGCGGCATTGCAGATAGATTGGGACATCGATGAAGTGAGCGGTTTTTTTTCCAAAGAGGCGGAAATCAATATCTTCCGTCTCGTGCAGGAGGGGTTGAATAATATCGTCAAACATGCGGCGGCCACGGCGGCGACGATTCAAATCAACAAGCTGGCCACCAAAATCGAGATTTTTGTGGCCGATAACGGTATAGGCTTTGACGCCGATCTTTATTCAGCCAGTCCGGCGATGCAAAAAGGATTCGGATTATCTGGGATGGCGGAAAGAACAAGAATTTTGCACGGCGAGTTTTCGATTGATTCGGCGCCGGGCAAGGGAACGAGGCTTCGGATCAGCATATCCGCTTCCATACCGCAAGCAAAAAAATGAAAATCCTAATCGCCGACGATCACCCAATTTTCCGGCAAGGATTGTTGAAAATCATCGAAGCCGATCCGGCGTTCGAGATTATCGCCGAGACCGGCGACGGCGCGGAAGCGCTGGCGTTGATCAAAAAACTTCGCCCCGACATTGCCGTGCTGGATATTTCCATGCCGCAACTGAGCGGCCTTGAAATCGCTCGGCAGGTTCAACAGGAAAACCTGCCGGTTCGTCTGGTGATTTTGACGATGTATAAAGAAGAAGAATATTTCGACGAGGCGATGGATCTGGGGGTGAAAGGTTATATATTGAAAGAGAATGCGGTCAGCGATTTGAGCAGTTGCGTACAAGCCGTGGCCGCCGGCAAATATTATGTGAGCCCGGTTATTTCCGGCTATTTGATCAACCGCGGCGCGAGACAAAAAGCGCTGGCCAAAAAAAATCCGGCGTTGAGTTTACTGACGGATACCGAGCGGCGCATTTTGAAATTGCTGGTGCAAAACAAAACCAGCCGCGAGATTGCCGCGCAATTGCACGTAAGCCATCGCACCGTGCAGAATCATCGCATGAATATTTGCGCCAAGCTCGATCTCAAAGGGCACAACAAACTCTTGCAGTTTGCGCTGGAGCATAAGTCCGAGCTGTAAATCGAAATTTGGAATTCCTCCCGAAGTTTATGAAGAGCCTTTTTCCCATTCACCACAACCAACCTGCATAAGCCGCAAACAAAAAGTAATACACGGATAGAGTCCCGCGTAACCTTTCAGTCATTGGTGGACCACTAACCATGTCATGCTGTAAGCATCTTTTTTGTTGCAAGCACAGTGCTTGATTGAAAAAAGATTCCTCCGGAATGACATCCTTCTCGACCTCGTCACAAAGGCATTACAGCCCCACGTGGAATTTTTTGCTCTTTCCTCTGCATATAAATCATAGAATCGAAGCGCAGTCGGACTTTTGCACGGCATGCAGCGCAAGTCCGACTTTGCCAAAAAATTTGAGCACAAGTACTCACCCCAAATTGAGTACCTGCCTCTACGGTTTTTTCATAACGAAATTCGTTTCTTTGAAATACAAACCAAACGAGGCCGATAATGCGAATCATGATTGTCGAAGATAATGCCAGGATGCGAGCCATGATCAAACAGATGCTCATGAAAAATTTGCCGAATATCGAGACGATCCATGAATGTGAAGACGGCGGCGAAGCCGTGAGGCAGTATGCGCAATTCCAGCCGGACTGGGTGCTCATGGACGTTGAATTGAAAACCATGGATGGCTTGACGGCGACGGCGACGCTCACGAGCGCAAACCCGCTAGCCAGGGTCATCATCGTGACGAACTACGATTATCCGGAGTATCGTGAGACGGCGCAAAACGCCGGCGCTTATGATTTTGTTTTGAAAGAAAATCTTCTGGAAATTCCAAAAATCATCAACTTATAAGGAAAACAAAATGAAAAAATTCCTGAAAATTTTCGGCGGCATCGTGCTCGCGCTCTTGTTGCTTATCGGCGCGGGTTTGATTTATTTCGTTTCAAGTTACCCCAAATCCGAACCGGCGGCCGATATCAAAATTGAGCTGACGGCCGAGAGAATCAAACGCGGCGAGTATTTGGCGAATTATGTCATGCCTTGCTTCTATTGCCATGCGTCGCCCGATTACAATTATTATTCCGGCCCGCTGGCGCCCGGCACGAAAGGCAAGGGAGGAACAAAGATCGAACATGAAGGTTTCGGCAAGCTTTATATGCCCAACCTCACGCCCGCGGCGCTGGGAAATTGGACCGATGGAGAAATTATCCGCGCCATTACCGCCGGCATAAATAAAGACGGCAAGGCGCTTTTTCCAATGATGCCATATACGGAATACCGGCATTTGCCCGAAGCAGACGTGCAGGCCATCGTGGCGTATCTGAGAACTTTGCCGCCGATCCCGAACGACGTGCCGAAATCACAGCTCGATTTTCCACTGAATTTGATTGCGCGCGCGTTTCCAAAGCCGTACAAGCCGGCGTCACGCCCGACGACTTCCGACACGGTGGCTTATGGAAAATATCTGAGCAAAATTTCGGGATGTGATTTTTGTCATACGCAAATGGATGGCATCGGCGATCCAATTCCTGGCCTCGAGTTCGCTGGAGGAAATGAAACCCCGCTTGAGATGGGAATTGTTCCTGTAGACACGATGATTGTTCGTTCCGCCAATATCACACCGGATGTTGACACCGGCATCGGCGCGTGGGATAAAGCGTATTTCATCGGGCGCTTCAAAGAATACGCGGATTCAACGAACAGCCGCATTCCAGTAGCCAAAGACGGCGAGAATACAGTGATGCCGTGGACGATGTACGCGGGAATGACGGAGGAAGACTTGGGCGCAATCTATGCTTATTTGCGCACGGTGAAGCCGGTGCGTAACGAGGTGGAAAAGCATCCGAAGACGGATATAATGACGCAGAGATAAAAACGCAAGGCGATTAGTGAAAGGCGAAGGGAGACACCTTCAACTCATTGCTGTCAACCAATCACTGTATCAATTCACACAAAAACCAAATAAGGAGAAGCCATGAAGTTTACACCATTGTATAAAAAACTTTTGTTTTGGGTCAGCCTGCTGACCATCGCGGGCCGCATTGATTTGCACGCGCAAACCACCGTGAGCGATTACGCCACCGGACTCAAGGCGCCCATGGTCTCGAAATCGATAATCAGGGTCGGCTCTGGGTGGCAGAGCAAGGCACCGCCAACAACGACAGCCGGATATCCGTCGTGACTACGGATAGAATGGTTCATCCATTTCTCACCGGACTTCCTTCTGCGATCGTTGAAGGCAATCCGACGGGCGCACAACATCTCTATTTAGACGCCAACGGCAATTTGCTGATCCTGCAGGGCGAAGGCGCGAATTTTCTCTCCGCGTCGGTTTTAACGATTAGCACTGCCGGATTCGCGCCGGGAGGTACTTCGCGAAAACTTGGCGATTTGAAAGCGGTTCACAAGATTGGCCGGTTCTCTTTGAGCCGCGGCGCGACAGCGACCAACCCGTATGCGCTGGCAATCGGGCCGGAGAATAATCTTTTTGTCGTCGACGCCGGCCTCAACGGCATCGTGAAATTGGAACGCTGCACGGGCAATCTCAGCGTTTTTGCCGCGTTTGCGCGGGTTCGCAATCCCACGCCCGTTGGTCCGCCCGTGATGGACGCCGTTCCAACGGGAATCGTTTTCCGCAACAACAAATTTTATGTCGGTGGCTTTGTCGGATTTCCCTTTCTGCCGGACAGCTCCAGGATTTATGAAGTGGATCTCAACGGCCAGGTTTCCGTTCTCAAGCGCGGCCTTACTGCCGTGGTCGATTTGGCGGTCGATCCTCGCGACGGCAATCTGGTGTTCCTGCAATTCGGGCGCTTTGCCTTGGGGCCGCCTCCTCCGGGCTTCAGGCCAAATACCGGCGGCGTTTTCAAGCTGCGCGCCGGCGGGCGCATCGATACGCTCGCGGTGGGGTTGAACTTCCCGAGCGGCATGCGCTTCGCCGCGAATGGCGAGCTCTTTGTCTCCAGTTTGGCTGAAGGTAAAATTTTGAAAATAACTTTCCCCACGACAGCAGTCGAAATGCGCCCGAGCCAAGGCTTGCCCAAGGAATTTGGCCTGGCGCAGAATTATCCCAATCCCTTCAATCCGGAAACGCGGATCAATTACGCTCTTTCAAAAGCCGGCAAAGTTGTTTTGAAAATCTTCAACCTGCAGGGCAGGAAGTGCGCACATTGGTGAATGAATTCCAACCCGCCGGCGCTTTTGAAGTGTTTTGGGATGGAAAAGACAACTCCGGCACTCGAATGCCGAGCGGTATGTATCTGTATCGAATCGAGGAGCAAGGGTTGGTGTTGACGAGGCAGATGATGCTGCTCCAATAAACGAAGGGCGGAAGGTGATGGGCGAAGGGTGGAGAGCGAAAGGTGAAAGGACACCCCTCGCCCTTCCCCCTTCGCCCATCGTTTGAGCGACACGAAGAAGGCGATCTCATTGCATGGGATTGCCTTTTTGTTTTTGGATGAATGAATTTCGCCACGATGGTTCAAAATTTTCCTTGCATTTTTGTCGAAAGTGATTACCCTTTAAACACAAGTCAAAGTTTGGGTAATCGCATGATCGGCAAAACCATCTCCCACTACAAAATCCTCGCCAAGCTCGGCGAAGGCGGCATGGGCGTCGTCTACAAAGCCGAAGATACCAAACTTAAGCGCCTCGTCGCGCTCAAGTTTCTGCCGTCGTCCATCATGGCAAGCGAGGCGGAAAAGACTCGTTTCATTCACGAGGCGCAAGCAGCGGCGGCGTTGAATCATCCCAACATCTGCACGATCTACGAAATTAATGAGATCGACGGGTAAGCCTTCATTGCGATGGAATTCATCGAAGGCCAAAGCCTGAAGGAGAAAATCGCAGCGGGGCCGTTGAAGCTGGACGAGGCGCTGGGGATTGCCATGCAAGTTGCCGAAGGCTTGCAAGCCGCGCATGAGAAACAGATCACGCATCGCGACATCAAGCCGGCCAATATCATGCTCACTCCCAAAGAACAGGTGAAGATCATGGATTTTGGTTTGGCGAAACTGGCAGGACGGTCGGCGCTCACCAAAGAAGGGACAACGATGGGCACGGTCGCTTACATGTCGCCGGAGCAGGCACGCGGAGAAAATATCGATCATCGCACCGACATCTGGTCTTTCGGCGTCGTGCTCTACGAGATGATCACCGGACAACTGCCGTTCAAAGGCGAATATGATCAGGCGGTGATGTATTCGATTATGAATATGGATCCAGAACCGATCATCCCGACCGGGTCGGGACGCACCGGCGTGCCGATGGAACTGGAGCGGATTGCGAACAAGGCCATGGCGAAAAATTCGAAGACCCGCTATCAGCACGCTGATGAATTGCTGGTGGATTTGAAGGCAGCCGGAAAAAATATTGAGGCCAAATCAATCGGAACCAAACCACAGTCGGCCGCCGCTAAACCAGGCCTGCCAAAACGTGTTTATCTTTTCGTTGGTTTTGTCATTTTCCTGGTTGGATTGATTGGCGCCGGTCTATTGCTATTCGATCGTGGGAATCCTATCGATTCTCTGGCGGTTTTGCCTTTCGTTAATGTGGGCGCCGATCCTAACACCGAGTACCTCTCGGATGGCGTCACTGCGACTCTGATTTATAGCCTCTCGCGATTGCCCAAGCTGAAAGTCACTGACCTCGGTTTCGCGCTACAAGGGGCAGGAACCGGATGCTCTAAAAGTGGGGCGCGAGCTCAAAGTCAAGGCCGTGCTCACCGGCCGGCTCGTTCAACGCGGCGATAATCTTTCGATCAGCGCCGAGCTGGTGAATGCGCAAGACAACAGCCATATCTGGGGTGAGCAATACACTCACAAGATGGCGGAGATTCTGGCGTTGCAGGCAGAGCTTGCAAAAGAAATCTTAGACAAGTTGCGGCTGCGCTTGAGCGGCGAGGAGATGCAGCGGTTGAGCCGATCCTACGGCGAGGATCCCGAGGCTTACCAGGCCTATCTCAAAGGCCGTTATTTTGCCGCCAAGGTGACGGATAAAAATTTCAGGAAAGCAGTCGAATTTTTCACTCAAGCCATCGAAAAATCCCCCAACTATGCGCTGGCTTATGTCGGACTGGCTAAGGCCTACTATACCGTTTCGTCGATTTATCTTCCGCCCAAAGAGGCGATGCCACTGATGAAAGAGGCGGCGCTGAAGGCGATAGAGATCGACAACACACTCGCTGAAGCTCATGCCGCGTTGGCAAAAGTGAAATCAGCATATGACTGGGACTGGAGCGGCGCAGAAACCGGATACAAACGCGCCATTGCGCTCAATCCCAACAATGAAACAGCCCGCCGTTATTATGGGGACTATTTAGTGGGGCAAGGTCGGTTTGACGAGGGTCTAGCACAGATGAAAATCGCCCAGGAGATTGATCCCCTTTCAGTTCCAATCGCTAACTATTATGTATACCGACTCATTCAGGCGCGTCGATATGATCAGGCAATTGAACAAGGCCGCAATGCCATTGAACGCGACACTAATTCTTGGATAGCGCACGATTTTCTCGGGCAGGCCTATCTTTATAAGGGGCAATTGCCGGAAGCACTCGCAGAATTTCAAAAAGTGCGACAATTAGATGACAGTCCATGGACATTGGTGAATAGCAGCCGTGCTTTCGTCGCCGCCGGAATGCGGGCGGAGGCGCTGAAAATGCTCGCAGAGTTGCTTGAACATTCGAAGCGCGATTTTGTTTCGACGTATGGCATCGCTTGTGTCTATGCCGCCCTTGGTGAGAACGAGCAAGCGTTAACCTGGCTGAAAAAAGCTTACGCCGACCGCGATGAGAATTTGGGCGGGATGAAAGTCGATCCGAGGCTCGATAGTCTGCGCTCAAATCCGCGGTTTAACGTGCTTTTGAAAAAAATGGGTTTATCAGAATGATCGGCAAGCAGATTTCGCATTATCCCACTTTACCCCGAACTTTCCTTCAATAAATGGAATCAAGGACAGTCGGGGCACCACGGGACAAAATTAATGCCTTGCGTCACAAAGCTCAGCCCGGCGTAATCAACGCACTACCGTTAACTTGCGGGAATCGGCAAAATGCTTGCGGCTTGCCAAACCGATGGCTTGCAGGCGATAAAAATAAATGCCGGAGCTAACGGTTTGTCCATGGTCGTTCTTGCCGTCCCAAACCAGTTCCGTCTTTCCAGGTTCAAAATCTTGCTCGGAAGCCAGTGTGCGCACCGTCTTGCCTTGCAGATCGAAAATCGTCATCGCTACCGAGGCTTTTTCCGGCAAGTCGAGGCGAATGTGGGCAACCGCGCCGCTGCTCAGCGAAAATGGATTGGGATAGCGCTGGGTGAGCAAAAAGGATTCCGGGCCATTCCGCCGTGAATCAGCCGCGATGATTCCGGAAGTAAAGCCATAGTTAACCTCGAAGCTCATGTCGTTGCCATTGGACGTTATATTGACGAGAGCAACTCCCGTTTGCGGCCCATTGTTAAGTTGGTCCGAATTGGGATTGGTCCAAGTCGTCAACTGGGTGTTGGCGTTATAAAAGTCCGAAGCCAGACCCTCTCCGTGGTAGCCTGGGTTCGTTACGGGAAGATCCAAATGGTCAAAATTGCGCCCGTACACATTTTGATCCAATGCGATGGCACATTTTAGATCCACCGAGTAATCGTTCATGTGCCAAATTAAAAGGCCGCTCGCCGGATAGGTGCCGTCATAAGGATTGGCGGATTGCTGATGGTTGCTGATGACGAAAATTTCAGAGGCGCCGGGCATATTGATGATTGCCGCAACAACGCCGGTCGTGCTCCTTGCCGGTTTTAGAGTAACTTTGGCGGTGGCGGTTATGTTTACCACCCGGGTCGGGTCATTGAAGTCAAGCCAACCCAGGGCGAAAATATCTTGGATGGCTAATGGCGTAACCGTTTCTCCGGCTTCGTTGTATTTGGCGTAATTCATAAACGAATAAGTTCCGTAATTCTTCGGACGATGCGATAAGCCCAGGAAATGTCCATACTCATGACAAACAGTCCACCTGACGCTACTTTCACCTTCGATAAACTCTATCGTGATGCCACCACGATCACGGCCAAAGAATTTGCCGTTTCCGGTGGTGTAATCGGTTCCTAACAGCGCCATGCCGCTAAAATTTCCAAACGATTGATACCAACCTCGACCGCCGTCGGTTATGATCATGATAATCAGATTCACGTCATCGAAGTAAGCCGCGCCATGATCATTTTCAACCTTGGCCAGTATTTCTTTGACGAAAATTCCCCAGGGCCCTATATAAATTTGACCGGACCGGGAATACAGATTTTTATAATAGTCCACCGTATGTCCCGGATCAGATACATAAAATTCCCCATTGCTTGTCGCTACTTTCGTTGTGATGGTGTGCTGGTTGTACGACATCACTTTGTAAAAATCTGTGAAGGTTGCCGGAATTGTATTCGCCCAACCTGGCAAAGGGCTGGCATCATCGCAGGTTTTTGCCCAAATCATCAAGGCCGTGTTTTGAACGGCCAGGCCAGATCCGGATGTATTCCTCTGCGCACAATAACTGGCAACACACTCGGGCGCTGCTGTCCAGCGCAAAAAAAAAAGAATAGCACAAATAACTCGATAGCGCGCTTCATATTTCGGCCTCCTTGCATGATATTCGTTTGTTCAATCTCCCTTTTGACCAATATCATGCCGCTAAATAACAAGGCCATTCCGGTGTAACCTCGCCTCACCTAAGTAGCTGATGAAAAAAGAGTTGCCGCCGGCGCGCAAATTTTAACCGGGCCGCCAATTTCGCAGCTTTCGGCGAAAGCTGCGAGAGAAGCTCGCAACTCTTTGCGAATGAGTTACGGCCTCTAATGCTATGGTGGGCTTTGGCATCAGATCAAAAAGTTTTTGTTTTCATGAGGGTGGGGTGTTATATTGGGAGAGTCGGAACGACCATAGCTCGCAAACAAGAGGGATGCCATGATTGGCAAGACAATATCTCACTACAAAATTCTCGAAAAACTCGGCGAAGGCGGCATGGGCGTCGTCTACAAAGCCGAGGACACCAAGCTCAAGCGCATCGTCGCGCTGAAGTTTCTGCCGCCGTCAATCATTGCGAGTGAGAGAGAGAAAACCCGATTCATTTACGAGGCGCAAGCGGCGGCGGCGTTGAATCATACCAACATCTGCACGATCTACGAAATTGACGAGGCCGACGGGCAAGCCTTCATTGCGATGGAATTCGTCGAAGGGCAGGAATTAAGAAAATTGTTAATTGACAATTATCAATTGCCAATTGATAATGTTCGCGCTTATGCCACGCAAATCGCCGAAGGCCTGAAAGCCGCACATGCCAAGGGCATCACGCATCGCGACATCAAATCAAGCAACATCATGGTGACGGAAAACGGCCAGGTCAAGATCATGGATTTCGGCCTGGCGAAGCTGGCGGGACGGTCGCTGGGCACCCAGGAAGGCGCAACGTTTGGCACCGTGGCGTACATGTCGCCGGAGCAAGCGCGGGGGGAAATGGTCGATGCGCGCACCGATATTTGGTCATTTGGCGTGGTGCTTTACGAGATGATCACCGGCCAGCTCCCCTTTCGGGCCGATCACGTGCAAGCCGTATTGTTCCTGATTATGAATCAACCACCGGCGCCGATGATCCCAACCACGTCTGATCCAACCGGCGTGTCGATGGCGCTGGAGCGGGTGATCAATAAAGCGCTGGCGAAAAAAACGAGCCTGCGCTATCAGAATATTGCCGCGACGCTGGCCGATCTCAGGGCCACGCCAATCGGTGCGAGCTCCAAAACTTTGCAATCGCCGGCCAAAGTCAAATTGCCGGCGCGAAAAACTTTATTGCTTTACAGCAGTATTGCGGTTCTCGCCATTTTGCTCATTGGGGCCGCATGGTTCTTCTGGCCGAAAATGCAGCCCAAAGAGACGTTCACTTCCATTGCGGTGCTGCCGTTTGCGGACTTAAGCCCGCAACAGGATCAGGAATATTTTTGCGACGGCATGACGGAAGAGATTCTCACCAAGCTCTCCAAGTTGAGAGAATTGAAAGTCATTGCCCGCACCTCGGTGATGCGTTACAAAGCGACCGACAAGAGCATCAAAGAAATTGGCGCCGAGCTGGGGGTTGCCACTATTTTGGAGGGCAGCATTCGCAAGGAAGGGGACAACATTCGCGTGACTGTGCAGCTCGTCAAGGTGGAAGACGAGTCGCACTTGTGGGCGGAAAATTATAATAAGAAACTGGCCAGTGTTTTTGATTTGCAGGATGAGGTTTCACAAGCCATCGCGCAGGCCTTGCAGGTGACGCTGACGCCGCAAGAGCAGGCCCGCCTCGCCAACGCACACGCAGTTGACTCTGACGCTTATGAGGCGTATCTCAAAGGGCTTTACTTTTGGAATAAAAGAACATCGGCAAGCCTGAATAAAGCCATCACCTATTTTGAGCAGGCGATCGCCAAAGATCCAAACTTTGCACTGGCTTATCGTGGCTTGGCTTCTTGCTACCTCATATTCGGGATTTCGTATCTCGCTCCCAAAGAGATGTTTCCGAAAGCACAGTTTTATGCCCAAAAAGCCTTCGAGCTTGACGCGACACTGGCACCTATTTCCGTCGCCTTGGCGGTGTATCATTTTTATTACGCATGGGATTGGCCGGCGGCGGAGAGATATTTGCAACGCGCTCTCGACCTCAATCCAAAGTATGAGCAGGCATACAATGTGTATGGCATCTGTTTATCGGTGATGGGACGAATGGACGAAGGCATTGCCGAAATCAAACGCGCCCTCGAGCTTGATCCGCTCTCGCTGAACATCAATGGGGACCTAGGCAAAACCTATTACCTGGCGCGCCGGTTTGATCAAGCGATCGAGCAATTTCAAAAAACTCTCGAGTTGGATCCGAATTACGTGAATGCGTACGTGCCTATCGCAGCGGCTTATGAACAAAAAAAGATGCACAAAGAAGCCATTGCCGTATTGAAAAAGGCTAAAAATTTTGCAGGCGACTTGCCGAGCGTCGTTGCGGAGCTTGGATACGCCTTGGCGGCGTCGGGCCAGCATCTTGAGGCGCAGAAGATACTCCGCGAATTGCAAGAACGCGCGACACGGGAATACATTGACCCTTGTCTCATCGCTTTTATCTACATGGCGCTGGGCGAAACGGATCAGGCATTCACGTGGCTGGAAAAAGCCTGCGAGGAACGCTCGACTCAGATGATTTGGCTTACAGTCGAGCCCAAGTTTGATCCCCTGCGTGCGGATGCAAGATTCATGGCGTTGGTAAAGAAAGTGGGATTGCAGAAATAGAGGTGAGGTCATGATTGGCGAAACAATTTCTCATGAAAAAAAGAAACATGAGGAGAATTTGCAGCAGTTATGGGGATTGGGGAGTGGAGTGAGGTGAGAAGCGGTGAAAGCGCGTTAAGCCGAAGGCTCGCTATTCTCGTTTTTCAATTCGTTCTTCATTTTTTCCAGAGCAGCAACCAAGTTATTAAGATCGGCACTTTCAATAACGTTCCAAACCCGTTCCAAATTGACGCCGAAGTAAACATGAATAAGTATATTTCTCATAAAATCAGCACCTGTTCTTTTAAAACGGTGTCTCTGATGATCGGCTTGATCGCATCATATTCCACCAAATCGACGCGCCGCGCCAGCGTATCCTCAATCTCTTGCTTGATGCCAATGAAATCCAGCAGGCTGAGATCGTTGTCAACTTCCACCAGAATATCGATGTCACTATTCTCCTGCATTTCACCTCGAACGACGGAGCCGAAGAGAGCCGCGCGTTTGACCTGGTGGCGCTGCAAGACCGGCATGATCTTTCGTTTTACTTCTTCAATAGTCGGAAGCATTTTCCTACCGGCAGAAATCATGGCTTTTCTGTGAATGACTACTTTGCTTGATTTTTCAGTTGTTTAATCAATATACACCTTTGCTTTGGAAAAAGTCAAATACAATCTTAAAAATACGATCAACATAACGCGGACGAGCCGCAACCCAAAAAATTATTGCTCACGGAATGGAACTCTCACGGAATTTTTTTCCGTGAGCCGTTCCATTTCCGTGAGCCATATTTCTTTACTTTTTTTGCACAGATTCAACTTTAAAGTGGCCTAAACCATTCTCTAATGGATCACAGGGAGTTGCGCGAGCATGATGAAAAACGAATTTCAAAAACAAGAAACCCTCTTCGAGCTCGCTGCTATTCTCGGCCAGCAGACGGACTTCAAGGAAATTCTCCGCGTCGTCTCTTTGAAAGCGTCGACGCTGTTTGCGGCGGAAGTCGCTTCGATCATGATGGTCAATCCCAAAACGCAGCATACGATTAAAACCATTATGAAAGAGGGCAAAGAAATCGATCACCGGC
>Ga0247727_10011592_pt1 | contig 15338 bp, 12 predicted proteins | sample WisWelCaveWW1625_FD_202498 | JGI IMG/M metagenome (GOLD analysis project Ga0247727, IMG submission 202498) | Biofilm microbial communities from Wishing Well Cave, Virginia, United States - WW16-25 | ecosystem: Environmental > Aquatic > Deep subsurface > Groundwater > Cave microbial mat | place... | reverse complement strand
TCCACCGAGGTGGGGCACTTGAAGTGGGTGAGGCGGGCGCGGCAGAACTCGATGATGTCGGGGGCGCCGGCCGATCCGCCCTCCCGCAACACCACCAGGGCCTTGATGGCCTCACCCCACTTGGGGTCCGGCACGCCGATGACGGCCGCCTCCAGCACCCCGGGGTGGGCATAGAGAATACCCTCCACCTCGGGGCTGTAGACATTCTCGCCCCCGGTCTTGATCATGTCCTTCTTGCGGTCGAGGATATAGACGAAGCCCTGCTCGTCCATAGCGCCGACGTCGCCGGTGTGCATCCATCCGCCGCGCAGCACCTCGGCCGAGACTTCCGGCCGGTTCCAGTAGCCGCGCATGACGTTGGGACCGCGGGCGACGATCTCGCCCATCTGGCAAGGGTCGACCTCCTGGTCCTGGTCGTTGACGATCCGCAGCTCGACGCCGATCACGGCGCGGCCGGCCGACTTCACCGGGGCGAATGGCCGGTCAACATCGTCAAAGGAGTGGTCCTCGTGGCGCAGCACCGTCAGCAGCGGGCTGGTTTCGGTCATCCCGTAGCCCTGGATAAACCGGCAATGGAGGCGGTCCATGCCCCGGCGCAACAGATCGAGCGGCATCGGGGAGGCGCCGTAGAGCAGGTGACTTACGCTCGACAGGTCGTGCCGATCGAGCCCCGCATGGTTCATCACCATGTTGAACATGGTGGGGACCAGCAATATGCTGTTGACGCGGTGACGCTCGGCGGCCTCCAGAAATGCCGCCGGCTCAAACGCCGGAATAAAGCAGTGGGTGGCGCCGACCAGCACCAGCGCGTACATGGCTCCGGCGTCGGCCATGTGAAACATTGGCGCCGAGTGGAGCCACACCCAGCCGGGCGTCATCTCGAACTCGATGGCCGCCGTCCAGGCATTCGCCAGGAGGTTGCGGTGAGTGAGCATGGTCCCTTTGGGGCCCCCGGTGGTCCCGCTGGTATAGAACAGGCCGGCCAGGTCGCTCTCCTGGGGCTCCTGGCCGGCAGGGTCGGCCGGCACGCGGTCCACCAGCAGGGCGTACTCTTCCACGTGAAGGCGCCTGGCTTCGGCCGGATCGACTCCGGAAAAACGGTCGTCGACGATCAGGAGCTTGGCGCCGGAATCGCGCAGCGTGAAACCGACCTCTTCGGGGCCCCAGCGGGTGTTCAGCGGAACTACCACCGCCCCGATGGCGGCCGTCGCGTAGTAGATCTCGAGGTAGCGGGGCGAGTTGAGCATCAAAACCGCCACGCGGTCGCCGTTGGCTACCCCCAGCCGCTCCAGGGCCCGGCCCCCTTTGAGAACCCGCGCGTAAAACTCCCGATGCGTGAGATCCCGGTCTGGGTCACGAACCGCCACCCGTTCCCCATAGATCTGGGCGTTGCGTCGCAAAGCGGAGAGAAGATTCATGCAGGGCCTGTGCCACGTCAGTATAGAGCAGGCCACCTCGACAGGCAAGAATGCCTGTGTTACCGTGTGTTACCGTGGACCCCGCCGCGGGGCCGGCAGCGAGTAGTTGTGGGCCGCCACGGCCCCCAGGCCCCCGGCGGCGATGCCGTTGGCGAGGGCAAAGGGTCGGTAGTAGTCCTTCTCCGGCCTGGACCGGACCTTCCAGAGCTGTACGGCGAAGAAACCGCCCGCCAGCGCGGACTTGATGGCGATGGCCCGGCGGGGGGCGAAGCGCCCGGCGTGGTCCCGGAACAGCGGGTTGGCCTCCAGGTGCCCCCGCGAGGAATGCACATCCAGGGCGCTGACGGCCGCCAGCGCCACCCAACTCGCGATCCAGCGCTTTTTTGCTTTGCCCCGTTGGATGCCAGCCGGCTCAACCAGCTCGCGCCGCACCGGCTCGGCCACCGCGGCCCCCGCCATTGACATCGTTAGAATCGCCGCTGCCGCCAGCCGGCTGCTCCAGCGGACACTCCGAGTATGACCAAGATTCATATGACCTCTCCTTTTTTCCCGTCTAGGGAAAGGCCGATTCTGACCTGTTTTCCGTCCCCCGAAAATGACGTGGAGGCCTCATTTCGGCCTGGTACGCGGGGCATGGCTAGGGGGGAAACCTGCCCTCCTGTGGTACTGGCAGGGAGGCGCCAGAAAACCGAAATACCAGTGGGAAACTGGTACTAGTCCTCTATTGGCCTGGGGGTCTGGCTGGGGCTATAAACGAGCTGTATGGGTCGAAAACGGGTGGTCGGGCAGCAGAATCGCTTCCTGGAGCACGCGCCGCTGATTTGCGCGGCGCTGCTGGGCGTCGGGCTGGTGGCCGACGGATGGCAAGTCACGGTGTTGATGGCCCTGATGGGGATCCCGGTAGTGTTCCTGGCCCGCCGTTCGCGCCACTTGAACCTGGCCCGCATGCAGGCCGAGAGGCGCCACGCCGGCGAGATGGCGGAGCTGCACTTGCGCACCATCGAAGCGCTGGCGGTGGCCATCGACGCCAAGGACAACACTACCCACGAGCACCTGCGACGAGTGCTGCTCTACGTCGAGGCCATCGGCGTCGAGATGAAGCTGCCCGAACCGGAAATGAACGCCTTGCGGGCCGCCGGATTGCTTCATGACATCGGCAAGCTGGCGGTGCCCGAATACATCATCTCCAAGCCCGGCCGTCTCACCGAGGAAGAGTTCGAGAAGATGAAGATCCACACCGTCGTGGGGGCGGAGATTCTGGAGCGGGTGCAGTTTCCCTATCCGGTGGTGCCGATCGTGCGCTCCCACCACGAGCGCTGGAACGGCACCGGCTACCCGGACGGGCTGAAGGGCACCGAGATTCCGGTCGGGGCCCGCATTCTGGCGCTGGTGGACTGTTTCGACGCCCTGGCCTCTGACCGCCAGTACCGCCGGGCCTTGTCGCCGGAGGAGGCCATCAAGGTGATTCGCCAGGAGTCGGGAAAGGCTTTCGACCCCTTCATTGCAGGGATCCTGGAACGGATTTACCCCGAAATGGAGGCGCGGGCCCTCAACTTGCCTCAGATTCGCTCCGGGCTTTCGACCAAAGTGAAGATCGAGAAGGGGGCTGCTCCGCAAGTGGGTCTGTCGGTGGAGACGAATCGAGACGCTTCCTCAGCCATCAACTCCATCGCCCAGGCCAAGGAAGAGTTGCGGATCCTCTACGATCTGACCCAGGCGCTTGGCAAGAGCCTCAGCGTCGACGATACTCTACCAGTGCTGGCCGAGGAGCTACAAAAGCTGATCCGCTTTGATACCGTTGCCATCTACCTGGTGCAAGGCCCCAATCTGGTGCCCCGCCTGGTGGACGGGGTCAACGACTACCTGCTCAGCCGCTGGCAGATCCCGGTGGGACAGGGGTTGTCGGGCTGGGTGGCCGGCAACGGTAAGTGCAGCCTCAACGGCAATCCGTCGGTGGAGCCGGGTTACGACCAGTGTCCGGCGGAGTGCCAGTTGCGGTCCGCGCTGTCGGTTCCGCTGGATTCCTCAAACGGCATTGTCGGCGCTCTGACGCTTTACAGCCGGACGCCGGCCGCCTTTACCGTCGATAATCTGCGGATTCTCAAGACCATCGGACTCAAGGCCGGCCAGGCCATCAACAACGCCCTGCTTCACGAACAGCTCGAACGCAACGCCGAGACCGACGGCCTGACGGGCCTCCCCAACGCCCGCGCCCTCACGGCGCGGCTGGAGCAGGAGTCCAAGCGGGCCACTCGCCACGAGTTGCCCTACACCGTTTTCGTCATCGATTTGAACAGCCTTAAAAAAATCAACGACCAACTGGGCCACCTGGCCGGCAACCAGGCCCTCCAGAGAGTGGCCGCCGCCCTGCGCGGGTGCCTGCGGGAATACGACTTCCTGGCGCGCATGGGAGGCGACGAGTTCGTCGTCCTGCTGCCCGGCATGCCGGCCGAGGCCACCGCGGAGAAGCGCATCGAGCTGTCCCAGGCCGTCCAGGCTCTGGAACCCGCCCTCCCGGACACGCCGCTGTCGATCAGCATGGGATCCGCCACCTTCCCTGCCGACGGGAGCACCCCGGAGCAGCTGCTGGGCCTGGCGGATCGCCGCATGTATTGGCACAAGAGAGAGTTCTACAAGTCCCGCGCGGCGAGCGCGGCCCAGCCTTCCGAGATGGTGTCGACCCAGTAACCCAGGCATTCCTGCCTGTCATTTTGTATGCCCGATTAGGGTTTCTTCCCTATGCCCCTCAACCCTCTGCCTCCGATATTCTAGAACCTGCCGGATGGCCTATGCTTTCCGCAATACTCTTCGCCCAGGACCGGGAGGCCTCCCAGACCGTGGAGCGGCTGGCCTCGGGGAGCGGGGAGGTATGCATTTACCGTACCATGCATGCCTTCCCCACCCCCTATGAGCTGACCCGCCTGCTCAACAGTTTCACGCCGGACCTGGTGTTGGTTGAGCTGGAGCCCTTGACCGACGCCTTGACGCTGGTGCGGGCGGCGCGGCTGATCTCGCCCGGGTTGGCGGTGGCAGGCTATCGCGCCCAGGGCCCGGCTCAGAGCGTGGAGGAGGCAGCCGAAGCGGGCGTGCTGGAGATCCTGTCGCTGCCGATGAGCGACGAGGCCTTCCGGCAATGCCTGATGCGCGCCATGCGCCGGGTCCGGCCCGAGGTGCAAGTGAACCTGCTGGCCTTCCTGCCGGCCAAGGCCGGCAGCGGAGCCTCCACGGTTGCCATCAATGTCGCTGGCGCTTTGGCGCGCAGCTGGGAAAAGAAGGTCCTGCTGATCGATGCCGACCTGCACTCCGGCCTGGTTTCGGTGCTGTTGAAGGTTACCGGCGAGTATACCCTGGCCCATGCCCTCGAGAACGCCGCCCTTTTGGACGGCACCCTGTGGCGGCGGATTGTTTCGCAGGCCCAGGGAATGGACTTGCTGGTGACGCCCAAGCCCTCTGCGCCGCAACGGGTGTCCTGGACGAAATACCATCAGCTGCTGCAGTTCGTCGGACCGCGCTACGAAACGGTGGTGGTGGACCTGCCAGAGGTGGTCAGCGACGCCACCGTGGAGATCGTGCGGCGGGCCAGCAAGATCTTCATCGTGGCCACCGCCGAGCTGCCCTCGCTGGTACTGGCCCGGCAACGCGCCCGGGACCTGAAGGCCAAGGGCGCCCCCCCCGACCGCATCGGTCTGATTGTCAACCGCTGGCAGAACAGCGACGTCGATCTGGCTGACATCGAGCGGTTTGCCGAGGAGCGGGTGGCGGTCGTCATCCAGAACGACTATCAAGGAGTGCGGCGGGCCATCCAGGAAGGCCGCCTGGTCGGCCCCCGCTCGGAGCTGGGCCGCAGCTTCGCCACCTTTTCCAAGACCCTGTTGCCACCCGAACAGCAACCCAAGCCCCGGTCGTTCTTCGCCGCCTTGATGGCCCGCTGAACTTGCGCCGGCCCAGCGTGGCCTCGAAATGGGGCCGGCGGCCGTCATCCTGAGCGAAAGCGAGGGATCTGCTGTTCGCGACTCCGCCAGGACAGCAGATTCCTCGCTGCTCTCGGAATGACAAGGCTCGGCTCGGTATGACGCCGCTAGCCTACCCTAGAGCCTCCCGGAGCGCCGGATACAAGCGGCGAAACACCGGGTAGCGGGCGGCATAAGCCCCGGCGCCGGCCGGGTCCGGAGGGGTGCGGGTGACCTCGCGGATGGTTGCCGCGCAGGCCTGCTCGACGCTCGTGTAATGCCCCGTGCCGATCATGGCGAGCAGGGCAACCCCGTAAGCGGAGCCTTCCTGGGTGGCGAGCGTGACAACCGGTTTGTCGAAGATGTCGGCCAGCATCTGGCGCCAGAACGGGCTGCGAGCGCCGCCGCCGGAAGCCCGTACGGCCGTAACGCTGATACCTAGATCCTCCAGGATGGCCAGGCAGTCCTTCAGGCTATAGGAGACCCCCTCCAAAACGGCGCGCACCAAGTCGGCGCGGCGGTGCTTGGCCGTCAGACCCACCCAGCCGCCACGGGCTTCGGGGTCCAGGTGGGGGGTGCGTTCGCCCATCAGGTAGGGCAGCCAGTAAAGGCCTTCGCAGCCGGCGGGGGCGGTGGCGGCTTCGGCGGTAAGCTGATCGTAGCCGGCCGCGTCGGGCGCCAGACGCTGGCGGAACCATTGCAGGCTCAAGCCGGCGCCCTGGGTGACGCCCATGACGTGCCACTTGCCGGGCACGGCGTGGCAGAAAGTGTGGACCCGGCCCGCCGGATCGTAGGCCACCTTTTCCATGTGGGCGAACACCACCCCCGAGGTGCCGATGGTGCAGGAGACGATTCCCGGCTCGACGATGCCGTTGCCCACCGCGCTGGCGGCTTGGTCGCCGGCGCCCCCGACCACCGGAGTTCCGGGCGCCAAGCCGGTCCGTTCGGCAGCACCAGCGGTGATCCGCCCGGTGATCTCGGGGGACTCGACCACCGCCGGCAGCCAGTCCTTGTCCAGACCCAGGCCATCGAGCATATCGTGAGACCATCGGCGGCGCACCACGTCGAACAGGGCCGTGCCGGAGGCGTCGCTGACCTCGCTGGCGAACTCACCGGTAAGACAGAAGCGGACATAGTCCTTGGGCAGCAGCATCTTGCGCGTGCGCTCGAAGCTGGCCGGCTCGTGGTCGCGCACCCAGAGCAGCTTGGGCAGCGTGAAGCCCGTCAGGACCGGGTTGGCGATGGAGTCCAGCACCCGCTGGCGGCCCAGGCGCTGGTTGATCCAGTCGACCTGGGGTTGGCTGCGCTGGTCGCACCAGATCAGCGAGGGGCGGATGACGGCGTGGCTCGAGTCCAGCAGCACCAAGCCGTGCATCTGACCCGAGAGGCCCACTCCGGCGATATCCCGGGCGGAGACGCCGGCCTCGGCCATCACGCCGCGGATGGCGGCCTGAGCCGCCTCCCACCAGTTTTCGGGACGTTGCTCGGCCCACTGGGGGCGCCTCATGGCTACCTCTTCGTGGGGTGCGGTGAAGCCGGCCGACACCTGGCCTTGGGGGTCGACCAGCAGGGCCCGGGAGCCGCCGGTTCCGATGTCGAGTCCGAGCCAAAAGGGCATGGGGCGCTACAGGACCAGACGGGCGGCTCCGTAGAGGCCGGCCATGTCCCCCAGCTCGGCCTTCTCGATGCGGGTGTCGGTCAGGCGGAAGGTCAGCGAGCGCCGCCGGCACTCTTCCAGCATGGTGGGACTGAACAGATCCCAGGCAGCCAACACGCCCCCGCTCAACAGGTACAAGGGAAAGTTAAAGGTGTTGATGAGCATGGCCAGACCCTGGCCCAGGGCCCGCCCGATGCTGGAAAAGATCTCGCACGCTGCCGTATCGCCGGCCTTGGCGGCGACGTAGACCTGGTGAGACGAAAGTGGACCGGTCATCTCGGCCAGATAACGGGAGCGTCCAGCCAGGATCGCCTCGTTGGCCAGGCGGGCGATGGCGGTGGCGGAGGCGTGGGCCTCCAGGCAACCCTGGGCGCCGCACCCGCACAGGGCGCCGTCTCGGGGCTCGACTGTAATATGGCCCAGCTCGCCGGCCATGCCCAGGTAGCCGTGCAGGACCTTGCCGCCGCTGATGATTCCACCACCGATGCCGGTGCCCAGGGTCAGCAGCACCAGGTCGTCGACGCCGCGCCCGGCGCCCATCCATTTTTCGCCGAGGGCCGCGGCGTTGGCGTCGTTTTCCAGCGTCACCGGGCAATGCAGGCGGGCCCCGAGGTCGTCGCGCATGGCGAAGTCCTCCAGCCCAGGCAGGTTGGGCGACTTGGTGACGATCCCCTTCTCCAGCAGAATGAAACCGGGCACCCCGATGCCGACGCCCAACAACTGCTCGCCGGCCCGGGCGTCGACCAGCGACCGGATGCTGGCGGCGATGCTTTGCATGAGGGCTTCGCGGCCGGCCTGGATCCGCGTAGGGTCGCTGCGCTTCTCCAGCATCTGGCCATCGGGGCCGAAGGCGGCTACGCGAAGGTTGGTTCCCCCTAGATCGACTCCAATGGCGTAGCCGGACATTTGGGGTGATAGTAACACAGCGCGGCTTCGCGGTCATCCCGAGCGGCGCGAGGGATCTGCTGTTCTCCCTGCGGCGCCGGCCAGCAGACCCCTCGCTGCGCTCGGGGTGACACCGCCGTCGGATCGGCGGCAGGGGTTTGCGGACACGGCGGGAGGGCGCATGGAACCCGGAGTGCTACTCTACGTATAGGAGGCTAGGCGAATGAAACGACCGGTCCAGGCCACCGCCACTCTGGGCGAGGCCATCCAGGGGGCGCTGCGCTCGCTCCACAGCCACAAGCTGCGGAGCGCCCTGACCCTGGTGGGGATCATCATCGCCACCACCACCCTGATCGGCGTCATCTCGCTGATTGAGGGCATGGACCGCTACATCGCGGAAAACATCGCCGACATGGGGTCGAACGTGTTCCTGGTGGAGCGGTTTCCGATTATCGGCGACCGGGATCCCAAGAAATGGATGGAGCTGCGGCGGCGCAACCCGCCGCTCCGGGAGGAGGAGTACGAGTACCTGAAAGAGGGCCTGACGCTGGCGCGGGAGGTGGGCCTCTCGGCGGGCGCCGGGGGGCGGCTGGAGGCCAAGTACGCCGGCGAGAAGGTCTCCGACGTGCGGCTCCGGGGCGTGACCTCCAACATGGTCAACATCGAGCCCTTGAAGGTGGCCCAGGGGCGGTACATCTCGCCATCGGACAGGACGCGGCGCCTGGCGGTGGCGGTGATCGGCCACGACTTGAAGGAGAAGTTCTTTCCCAACGTCGATCCGGTGGGGAAGGTGATCGACATCAACGAGCGGCCGTTCGAGGTGATTGGGGTGGCGGAGGCGCAGGGCAGTGTCTTCGGCCAGAGTCAGGACAAGTTTGCGCTGATCCCCATCGACACCCTGTTCAAGATGTGGGGCCGGCGGAACGGCATGACCTACCACGTGGCCTGCGGGGGGCCGGAAACGGTGGAGCAGACCAAGGACCAGGCCCGGATGCTGCTGCGGGCCTGGCGACACCTCAAGCCCGGGGAAGACGACACTTTCGGGGTCTTCGCGGCCGAGTCGGTGATGGAGCTGTGGGACCGCCTCACCAGAGCCCTGGCCGGAACCATGGTGGGGATCGTTTCGGTGTTCATGCTGGTCGGGGGGGTGGTGGTGATGAACATCATGCTGGCGGCGGTGACGGAGCGAACCCACGAGATCGGGGTGCGCAAGTCAGTGGGGGCCCGGCGGCGGGACATCCTGGCGCAGTTCTTGGTGGAGGCCGCGGTGCTGTCGGCCTGCGGCGGACTGATAGGGACGGGCCTGGCGTGGCTGGCGGCGGTGCTGGTCCGGAACCTCACGCCGGTGCCCATGTCGATGCCTTACTACGCGGTCTTCCTGGCGGTGGGCCTCTCGGCAGGCGTGGGCCTCTTCTTCGGCATCTACCCGGCGCACCGGGCCTCCCGGCTCGACCCCATCGAGGCTCTGCGGGCAGAGAACTGAGCGGATGCGGGACCACTTCCAAGCCGCCGTGCCCATGGCCCTCCAGACGGTGCGGGAACACAAGCTGCGATCGTTCCTGACGGTGCTGGGGATTATCATCGGCACCAGCACGGTGATCGCGGTGAGCGCCATCATCGTGGGGTTCGACTCCACCATCACCGGCATGGTGCGGCAGTTCGGGGTCAACACCGCCATGGTGTTTCGGTTCCAGTTTGGGTTCCGGACCAGCGACCTGTCGGCGGACGAGCGCACCCGCAAGCCGATGAGCCTGGAGGACGCCCGGGCCATCGCCGAGCGGTGCCCCTCGGTGCAGGCCGTCAGCCCTTACCTGATCGCGCCCTGGACCGTGATGCACCGCATCAAGTACAAGGGCGACGACATCTGGCGGATCGAACTGGGCGGCACCGAGCCGGCCTTCGCCGCTGGCGGCACGGTGATGAAGATGGGCCGCTTCCTCTCCGACGTCGAGAACCATCACCGCATGCCGGTGGTGGTGATCGGCGAGGACATCCAGCGGGCCTGGTTTCCGCACGTGGATCCCATCGGCAAGTGGGTGGAGGTCGACGGCCACAGCTTCGAGATCGTGGGCGTGTTGCAGCGGCCCAGCGCCAGTTTCGCCAACCAGGAGGACCGGCGGGTGCTGGTGCCCTACTTCACGATGCGCAAGATGTTCCCCAACGCCAGGGAGCACATGATCACGGTGGCGGCTTACCCCGGCCGGCTGCCGCAAGCCATCGACGAGATCCGCGCGGTGCTGCGGATTCACCGCAAGGTCAAGGCCAACAAGCCGGACGATTTCTACATCTCGACGGCCGAGCAGATGATCGACGACTTCCGGCAGATCACCAACATGGTGGCGGTGGTGACGGTGGGCCTGAGCTCCATTGGCCTTTTAGTAGGCGGCATCGGGGTGATGAACATCATGCTGGTCTCGGTGACCGAGCGCACCCGCGAGATCGGGGTGCGCAAGGCCATCGGAGCGCGGCGCAGCGACATCACGGTGCAGTTTCTGACCGAGGCCGTCGTCCTGACGGTGGTGGGCGGGGGGCTGGGAATCCTGTTCGGGTGGGCCATCTCGACGGCGGTGCGCCTCTTGTTTCCGTTCTTGCCGACGGTGGTGCCGCTGTGGGCCGTGGCCCTGGGGCTGGTGGTGTCGGCGGCGGTGGGACTGTTCTTCGGCATCTGGCCGGCCTCCAAGGCGGCGCGCCTGGATCCGGTGGTGGCGCTGAGGTATGAGTGAGGTTGTCAGTTATCAGTTATCAGTTGGCAGTTCCCAGTTGGCAGTCAGCAAATGGCTGGACAACCGCCAACCGCCAACTGACAGTGGAGGCGGCCCGACGCAGGGTATAATAGGGCCAAAGAACGCGTCGAATCGCACGAGCAGTGGCTGCGCTCGATGGAGAGCAACCAGACCCACTTTGCCGAACAAGTGGCTCAGGCCATCGAGACCTTGAATCGCATGGAGGAACACGTCGGCGACTTCGAGCAGGTGGTGACGCGCGCCATCACGGCTCTGTTTGACAGCCACGCGAAGCTGGCCGAGGAACTGAGCGACCTGCGCAACACCGTCGACCGTTACATCCGCTTCCGCGGCAACGGCAGCGAGCAGAACTGACCCTCAGCCCAGCAAGACCTCCACCGCATGGTTGCTTTTTTGTCGGCCCTTTGGTTCCAATAGGGGCATGCATCGCCGACATGTGCTGCAATCGTTCGGCGCGGCCGGCGCCGGGTTTCTTCACAGTCCCGGCCCGCTCGCTGCCGCCCAGTCCGCCGCCCGCCGCGGCCTGCCGCCTGTCAAGATCGCCGACGTCAAGGTCATCCTCACCCAGCCCGGCAGCGATCACCTGGTGATCGTCAAGGTCCTGACCGACGAGGCGGGTCTCTACGGCCTTGGCTGCGCCACCCATCGCGAGCGGCCCCTGGCGGTCGCCACCGCCATCGAGCAATACCTCAAGCCCTTCGTGGTGGGGCGCTCCTGCGACGAGATTGAGGACATCTGGCAGTCCGCCTACGTTTCTTCCTATTTCCGCTCCGGCGTCACCCTGAACAACGCCCTGAGCGGCATCGACGGGGCCTTATGGGATATTCTCGGGAAGCGCTGCGGCCTGCCGGTCTATAAGCTGCTCGGCGGCAAGGTCCGCACGGCGGTCCCCCTCTACAGTCACGCCAGCGCGCGCGAGCTGCCGGCCCTGGAGGACCAGGTCCGCAAGTGGATGTCGCAGGGGTACCGTTATGTGCGGGTGCAGCTCGCCACGCCGGGCTTCTCGGGTTATGGGGTGGGCGGCGCTTCAACCTCGGAGGCGATACAGAAGCTGCGCCCTCAAGGCACCCCACCGTCGCCGGTCTTCGAGCCCACCCCCTACGTCAACACCGTCATCCAGATGTTCGAGCACCTGCGGGCGAAGCTGGGGTTCGAGATCGAGCTGCTCCACGACATCCACGAGCGAGTCCCGCCCAACCAGGCCATCCAGCTCTGCAAAGCCGTGGAGCCTTACCGTCCCTTTTTCATGGAGGATCCCTTCGCCCCCGAGGACGTCCACTGGTTCCGGATCCTGCGCCAGCAGACCGCCTGCGCCATCGCCATGGGCGAGCTGTTTGTCAACCGCAACGAGTGGGTGCACCTGGTGGGGGAGCGCCTCATCGACTTCATTCGCATCCACATCTCGGCGGTCGGCGGCCTCAACATGGCCCGCAAGGTGGCGGCCTGCTGTGAGTTCTTCAACGTCCGCACCGCCTGGCACGGCCCCGGCAACGTCTCGCCGGTGGGTCATGCCGTCAACCTGCACCTGGACCTGGCCTGCTTCAACTTCGGCATCCAGGAGCAGAACCTGTTCTCCGACGCCACCCGCGAGGTCTTCCCGGGCGCCCCGGACATCAAGGGCGGTTACATGTATTGTAACGACCGTCCAGGCCTGGGCATCGATCTGGACGAGAAGGCGGCCGCCCGGTTCCCCTACAAGACCCCCGGCGGCAGCCGCGGCAACGACCGGCGCCTGGACGGCACCATCGTAAGGCCCTAGCAGTTGTCAGTTCTCAGTTGTGAGTTCTCAGTTCTCAGTCGGCAGTCAGCAACAACCAACAACCGGCAACTGACAACCGCCAACCGGCAACTGGTAGAATAAAGGTATGCGACATATTTGCCTGCTGGCCTGGCTGGCCCTGCCGGCCCTGGCCGCCGACACCAAGGTGGTAGAGGAGATCATCGCCAAGGTCAACGGCGAGATCGTGACCCGCTCGGAGATGGAGCGATCGGGGCTCGAGATCCGCGCCGAGATGGAGCGAGGGGGGCTGAGCGCGGACAAGCTGGAAGAGACCGTCAAGGAGCGCCAGAAGGACGTGCTGCGCGACCTGGTCGACCAGAGCCTGCTGACGCAAAAGGGCAAGGAGCTGAACATCAGCGTCGAGACGCAACTGATCCGCTACCTGGACGAGATGCGGCGGCAGAACAACATTGCCAGCATGGAGGAATTCGAGAAGTGGGCGGTGGAGCAGAGCGGCGGCGCCGCCTATGAAGACCTGAAGGAGCGGATCCGGAACCAGATGCTGACCCAGCGGGTCATCGGCCAGGAGGTCGGGTCGCGGATCAGCGTCCCCAAGGAGGAGATCGCCAAGTATTACGAGGAGCACAAGGGGGAGTTCGTGCGGCCGGAGCAGGTGCGGCTGAGCGAGATCCTGGTGTCGACCGAAGGCAAGCAGACCGCCGAGCTGCCGGCGCTCGAAAAGAAGGCCAACGATGTTCTGGCGCGGCTCCGGAAGGGAGAGCGCTTTCCGGAGGTGGCCCGCAAGATGTCGGACTCCGAGTCGGCCAAGCAGGGTGGCGACATTGGGTTCTTCAAAAAGGGGGTGCTCGACAAGGAGATCGAGAAGCTGGCGTTCGAGCTTCGGCGCGGGTCCCTCAGCGACGTGCTCAAGCGCCCGAATGGGTTCCTCATTCTGCGGGTCGAGGAGCGGCACCAGGAGGGACAGGCCAGCCTGGCGGACGTCGAGCAGGACATCCTGGAGAGGCTTTACGGCCCCCGGATGCAGCCGGCCCTCCGGGAGTATCTGACCAAGCTGCGGCAGAACGCCTTCATCGAGATCCGGGCGGGCTTTGTGGACAGCGCCGCGGCCGCCGGGCAGGACACCACTTGGAAAGACGCCGAGTCGTTCCAGGCGGCGGTGACTACCAAGGCCGACGCCGTGAAGAAAAAGAAGCGGCTCTTATGGGTGTTGCCGCGGCCCGGCGGCGGGGGCAAACAGAAAGAGTCCAAGCAGCCGCCGGCGGCTCCCCGGCCCGCCGAACCGGCCAAGCCGGCGGAGCAGCCCAAGATCCAATAGGCAGTCAGGATTGAAGCCTCACTACATACGCGAGATCAAACCTGAGGAGGTGATCACCTCCTTCTTCCTGGTCAAAGAGAAGGAGGTGCGGCAGAAGAGGTCGGGGGAGCCCTACCTCACCCTGACACTGGCCGACAAGACCGGTACGCTCGACGCCCGCATGTGGGACGGGGTGGTGGAAGTCGCCGAGACCTTCGACCGGGATGACTTCGTCAAGACCAAGGGGCTGGTGCAAATCTTCCACAACCGGCCGCAGATGACGGTGCACAAGCTGCGGCGGGTGGAGGACCACGAAGTGGACTTCGCCGATTACTTTCCGCACACCACCCGTGACGTCGGCCAGATGTGGGCCGAGCTGCGGGCGGGGGTGGGGGCCATGGCGCACCCTCAGCTGCGGGCGCTGCTGGAGGCTTTTCTCGACGACGAGCAGATCGCCGGCCGCTTCCGCGCGGCGCCGGCCGCCAAGACCCTTCACCACGCCACCATCGGCGGGCTGCTGGAACACGTGGTTTCGCTCCTCCACCTGGCGCGCCTGGCCGCCTCCCACTACCACTTTCTCGACTCCGACCTGCTACTGGCGGGGGTGGTGCTCCACGATATCGGCAAGATCTACGAGCTGGATTACCAGCGCACCTTCCGCTACTCGACCCAGGGCCAGCTGCTGGGCCACATGGTCATCGCCCTGGATCTGCTGCGGGCGAAGGCGGCGGCCCTCCCGGATTTCCCGCCGCGGCTGAAGGTCCTGCTGGAACACCTGATCCTGAGCCACCACGGCCAATACGAGTTCGGCTCGCCGCGGCTGCCGGCCTTTCCCGAAGCCATGGCCTTGCACCTGCTCGACAACCTGGACTCCAAGCTCGAGAGCATGCGGGCGTCGATCGAGGGCGATCCCAACATCGAAGGAGAGTGGACCGGTTACAACCCTTCGCTGGAGCGGGCGCTGCTCAAGAAGGACCGCTATCTGAATCCGCCGCCCGCGACGCCGCCACCGCCGGCGCCCGCCGAGACCCAGCCCCAGCGAACGCTGTTCGGCGGGCTGCTGGAGGCGGCCATCCAGAAAAGCGATGGCTCCGAGGAGTAGCCAGGGGCGGCTGCTGCCGCCGCTGGAGCTGGAAATCCTCAAAGTTCTGTGGCTGCTGGGGCAGGGATCTGTCCGGGAAGTACAGACCGAGATCAGCCGCCGCCGTCCGCTGGCCTACACCACCGTCGAGACGTTGCTCGACCGTCTCTACCGCAAAGGCGCCGCCGAGCGACGCAAGCAGGGACGCCGTCACATCTACCAGCCGCTGGTCAGCCGCCAGATAGCCCTGGAGCTGGCTCTGGAACGGCTGGCCCAGGATTTTTTCGACGGCTCGCGGGAGAGGCTGCTGGCGCATCTTCAGGGGGCTTCTCCGGCGGCCGCGCCGGCGGCAGTGGAGGTCTTGGACGCGGCCTTGTTGTAAGGGGACAGGCAGGAATGCCTGTGTTATTTATTTATTTACCGCTCCTCCAGCCGTTAGGTTCAGAACTCCTATAGCAGGGTAGCAGGTCGTCACAAAACGTCGAATTGGCCGACAGTTGGGTGAGCCTGAGGTGTTAGATAATTGTTGCTAATCTAGGACGGTCCTGCTATCCTTGACTATGCCTGC
>Ga0247727_10011591_pt1 | contig 15338 bp, 6 predicted proteins | sample WisWelCaveWW1625_FD_202498 | JGI IMG/M metagenome (GOLD analysis project Ga0247727, IMG submission 202498) | Biofilm microbial communities from Wishing Well Cave, Virginia, United States - WW16-25 | ecosystem: Environmental > Aquatic > Deep subsurface > Groundwater > Cave microbial mat | place... | reverse complement strand
ACCAGGAGATGGCGCGGAGGCTGGAACCACTTTCGAAGCCAGGCGCGCTCTAAGACCAACGATTCATTATAGGAACGGAATGTGTGGAGGGTGTCGGAGATTTGTCACTTTTCGGTAAGGTCCTTTCCGGCCACTCTCGGCGGGAATCCTTGGCAGCTCGCACCGGGGACAGGAAGCTCTCCTTCACCCAGGCTTCTCTCTTCTCCCTCCCCAGGGGGTGAAAGCGATGCGTTCCTCATCGGGAGGAACGCTCAGGCCGCCCTTAGGTCAATGGCAGCCCCAGGCTCTGGGCTTGTCCACCTTGCGCCGTTACGGGGGGGGTCGAGGATCGACACCGTTTTCAGCTCCGGGAGCTCCTCGATCAACCGCGCACCTGCGCAGTGGCGGCATGGCCCCTTTTGTCATCGACCCGACAAAACCCTCGGTCTTATCAGCGCCCCCGCTCAGGTCTGGTCTCCAAATGGAAACGCCGTCTACGACGCGCCTCACGCTCCCATTAAGCCGCGAAACTTCTCCGGCCCGCCGGGGTAACCGGGAAAGACAGCGCTGAGGTCGCGGTTGCCGAGGTGCGTGTAGACGAGTTCGCCAAGCACATCGCGAAAGTCGGTGGTGAGGTCCAGGTCACGGCCTTCGTAAAGCTGCTCCTTTTCCAGACCCGGCCACTCACCGTAGAGCTTGCCGCCGCGCACGCCGCCGCCCATGGCAAACATCACGTTGCCGCGGCCGTGGTCGGTGCCGCGATTGCCGTTCTCGTGCGCCGTGCGGCCAAACTCTGACATGGTGACGACTGCGATATCGGCCATGCGGTCCTCCAGGTCGTGCCAGAAGGCCGCTAAGGCTCCGCCGAACTCGCGCAGCAGGTTGGGCAAGGCCCCCTGCGAGGCACGCTGCCCGACCTCATTGACGTGGTGATCCCACCCGCCCATGTCGGCGAAGGCGACTTCGACCCCTACGTCGGCCTTGATGAGCTGCGCGATCTGCCGCAGGCTTTCCCCAAAGCGCCCGGGCGGGTACTTGGCGTTAGCAGCCGGCGTGTAGGGTCGCGCCTGAATCGATTTCAGGAGCTTGACCGCCTCGAAGGTGTCTTTGCCGGCGCCGTGCAGGAGCGTATCCCTGGTCTGAACGTACATGCTCTCGTACATGTTGGAGGCGTTAGCGTCCTGAACCCGAAACTCGACCAGGCTGTTCATAGCGATGGCAGCGTTGCGGCCTCGCAACGAGCGCGGCAGCGACTGCCCCAGGGCCAGCGCGCGCACCGCCGAGCTCTTGACGCGCTCCGGCACGAGCGCGCGATTCATCCAGCCGTCGCGGGTGGACTTCAGGCCGGGCGTCCCCGATTCCATAAAGTCCTGCGCATCGAAATGCGAGCGGCTCGGATCCGGGGAACCGGCCGGATTGACGATGGCCAGATGCTTCGCATCGTACAGCGGCTTGAGGGGCGCCAGCGCAGGATGCAGGCCGAAGAAGCCGTCAAAATCGATGGCGGAATCCTCCGGCGAAGAAGCAGAGGGTTTTGGGACGGCGATCGTCGGCCTTAGCTCGTAATACCGCTTCTCGCCGAAGGGCACCACGATATTGAGGCCGTCGCAGGCGCCGCGCTGGAAAATCGCCACCAGCGTTTTCTTGCGCCGGCTGGGCGAGTCGGCCGCGTACAGGGCCCGTGTCAACCACACCGGCGCTGCGCCCACGCCCACCATGGCGAGGGCCGAATTGCGTAGAAAAATTCTCCTGGTATTCATATTCACTCCTTTCAGCGACCTTTACCTAGCACCTAACACTAGCACCTAACACCTGCTTTTCTCAGCGACGTTGAAAGTCGGGGGAGCCGAGGATCAGCCCCACGACCTGCGACGATGACGACCCGCTGGCGATGGTGGCCCTGGTTTGCTGGGAAACACCGCCCGGCAGCAGGGCATTGGCCACACGCAGGGGATCTGGTGGTTGCGTTTTGTCCAGGCGCCCCAAATCGACGTGGACGCCCCCGATGCTGTTAGCGGCGAGCGCCTGCGCAAAGTTCATGCGGGCCAGCAGCGCCGTGGAATTCAGCCATTCCTCACTGTTGTTGGAATACCCGGTCGGCTCCAGCTTCCTATAGAGGGGTTGCCCGATCTCCTCGAGTTTGAAAGCCAGGCCGAGGGCCGACTCGACCTCGGCGTCCAGGGCGCGCACAGCGCTCACCACCATCTCCAGCGGCGACTTCATCTTGGCCCGATACGCCCCCTCCGACCAGAACTCGCTGGCGGAGAGCATCGTCTTGAGCACCTCCCGGATGTCGCCCTCGGTCCGGGTGAAAGTCTGCGCCATCTTCTCGACCACTGGAGCGGGAGGGTCATCGGCCAGGAAGCGCTGCGCCAGCCGGCGGGAGATGAACCGCGCCGTCGAAGGATGGTGCGCCAGGATATCTAAGACCTTCCGCCCATCTTCGATTCCGCCGCCGGCGGGAATCTTGACGCCCAGAACCGTCTTTTCGTCGGGGTCATGCATCTCGGCGTTGAACTCAAATGTCATTGTCTGCGCGTCGAACTCATATCTATCGCCGCGCCGCCAGTGCCGGTACGTCCAACCGGTGAAACAGCGTGCCACCTCGATGATGTCTTGCTGGGTGTAGCCGCCATCCACGCCCAGAGTGTGCAGCTCCAGCAGCTCCCGGGCGTAATTCTCGTTCAGGCCGCGAGGCTCCCCTGGGCCCGGCTTCCGCCCCATCCGCGCGAACGCTTTGGGATCGACCGACAGCCAGTTGTCGAGGTATTCAAGCATGGCCGGGTGCTCAGCAGTCGCCCGCAGCAAATCTTTGAATTTCCCGAGCACGTGGGGGCGGATGGCGTCCCGCACGTAGGAAATGATGAACTGGGCGGTGCCGCTGTTATTCAGGTGGACGTTGAAATGGTTAAACCAGAAGTCGGTGAGTCCCTCTTCCAGTTGCCGATCGCTGTAGATGGCGCGCCAAAGTTTCCCTTCCCACGTGTCATTGTACCGGACGAATACCGGATACCACGAATGCAGGATCTTCCGCCGGAGTTCAGGCGAGCCGTACGGCAGCATGGTTCGGATTTTCTCCAAACGGTCAGTCCCCGGTAACGCGCGCAGAACCTCGTTCCGCCGGCCGACCGCAAGCGAGCTCAGTACCGACAGTTTCTGGAGTTCCGTACCGGCTTGGATGATGCGAAGCTGATCGGGGTCGAGCACCTTGGCGAGCTGTGCATCAGGATCTACCGGAGTGGGCTGCGGCGGCCGCATATACTCGGCAACAGCGAACTCCACCGCTCGCCGGTGCTCGGGATCGGCGGGGTAGGGCGCCCGGCCCGCGCCTAGTGCCCGGAGCCAAGCCCCGCCAGGGTAGATTTGCGCCATCTGGAACGAGCTCATCCGCAGCGACTCGAGCGGCCGGAGCTTGGCCTCCAGCGCGGGGTTCTCCTCGATGCGCTCCGGATGAAGCTGCAGGTCGATCCATTTCTCCAGCCCCATGGCGCGCACCCGCTCGATGTCGCCGGACCGCGCCCCGAACGTCAACCGGCTCAGGGCGTGCAGGATCTTCTTCTCGGCGGGCAGCTTCGCCGAAAAGGTGGACTTCACGTCGGCCGGGGCAGCGAATAAGCTCCCCACCGCGGCCAATAGGAATACGGTTGCTCGTTTCATCGTTTTCTCTCCTGTTCCAGCCGATCTGGTCGGCTCGCTCCCAGCTCGGGCAGGAAGTTCTCCATTACCCAGACCTCGGCCTTCGGCCAGTAGGTGCTGAAAGCAATACGTCGCCCGTCCGGGTGGACAGCGTGGTCGTAATACATTCTTCTCATGTCGAGCCCGAGCTTCTGGGGTTCGCCGCCTTCCGCCGGGATGCGCCATAGCTCGCGCTCCTCGCCACCAAGGCCCTTTGGGAACTTGAGGGCAAGCACGTAACGACTGTCGGGCGTCCAACGAGTCAAAAGGGAGCGCGCCTCATTGTCCTGTGGTAGTGGAATGGGCAACTCGCGGGCTTCTCCGCCACCGGCCGGCACGATCATGTTCACATTTCTGCCTGGGTGTGGCTTAAAGAAACGGAAGGTTAACCAATGGCCATCCGGCGAGAGTAACAGCGAACGTGGAGTCCCGGATGAAACCGCCCGATACAGTTCCTTCTCCTGTCTAGTTTCCAGGTCTCGCCGCACAATGCGCACAACCGGAGGGTTCGAATCGAGATCGTTGCGAAGATAGAAAATCGCCTTCCCATCGCGCGACCAGCAGGCGGGTGGGACGTCTTCGAATACCCTGGGGTTGCCGTACACGATGGGGGTCGCGTCGCCCGTCTTGCTGTCAACCTGAAATAGGCCGTAGCGGTTCTTGTCGTCTCGGCCCCCCACGAGGAAATATTTACCGTCAGGCGACCAGTGGAGGCCATAGTTTGTTCCGGCGTTGAGTTTTGGCAAAATTTCGCGCTCCTCGCCAGTCTTGAGCGAACGAATCACGATGAGGGTCCCAAACCCGCCGGGAAAAGCGCGCGGCTGCGACAGGTAGGCCAGGTACTGGCCGTCGGCTGACCAGGCAGGCCGGGCGTTTGTATCGCTAACTCGCTCGGTGGCCCGGGTCGGAGGAACCAGAACTTTGCCCGTCTCCGGGTCCAGCGTGGCGATGTACAGATCGAACCTCTCGGTCGAGAAGCCGTAGTAGAAGGACCCGTTGGCGCCAAAGCCCATCGGCCGGACCGCCCGCCCAATGTCTCGCTTGACGCGCGCCGGGGAGCCCTGAGGCTTCCCCTCGACCACTGGAACGACCCAGGCATCGATGGTTCCCGCGCGGTCGCTGGAAAACAGGATCCGCTCGCCATCCGGCGCCCAGCCCAGCAGCCGGTCATCGGCCGGGTGCTCCACCAGAGGAATTTCGCGACTTCCATCGGTTGCCAGCAGAAAGATGTCGCGCGCCGGAGAGTCCTCTTTCGGGGGAAAGTCGTAGGCAATGTAGCGCCCGTCCAAGGAAAAGCTCATTTTCAATGGGGAGCGCCAATCCAGGGTCTTGAGAACACGCGCGGAACCGTCCGCCGTCGAGACCAGCGCAATCTGGTTGGTGCTGTCGGGTTGTTCGACTGTTGCCAGGATGTACTTGCCGTCCGGCGACCACTGGTGAGCCCGGATGATCCTTACTTCTTCTCCCCGACGGCTGTATAGAACGTAGGGCTCGGAGGCCTTGACCGTTCCCGCCGGCCGCGCGTCAAACCGCACGATGCGCAGCTCATGCAGCCCCTGCTCAAGGTTGGACCAAGTATAAGCGACCTGCTTGCCGTCGGGTGAAAACGTGGAAAATCCGACATTTCGGCGAACGTGTGCGGTGAGACGGTGCGCCTCCCCAGTGACCAGATCGCGAATCATCACTTGCCGGGTCGCCATATCGCGGTAGGAGAAGTAGCGGCCATCAGGGGAGACCGCACCGTTCAGATTGTGTACAGTTTCGCCTGCCCAGAGCCGGCGGACGGCCATGCCAGACGCCGTCGTCACGCGGGCTGGCCGGCCCAGCGCCCCCAGCCGGACGCGGGCTTGCGCGGCGATTTCCTGCTGGTCGGGGTAGTCGCGAACGACGCGCTCGTAGGCCTTACGAGCTTCGGCGTTCCCGAGCTTCTCGTAACAGAGCCCAAGGTGAAATTGCGCCTTGGCCGCCAGCGGCCGGCGGTTAGCGTGCCGGGCCAGAAACTGCTTGTACGTTGCTATGGCCGCTTCCAGGTCGCCCTCAGCCTCCTGCTGATGGATAGCCGTGCCCAACAGCACCTCCGGCGAGGTGTCTTTCTGTTGCGGGCTGGCCAGTATCAGGACCGCACCGAATAGCAGACTTGCAAGAACTGGTTTCATTGGCTTCGTACCTCCCCAGTCTACGGATTCGAGCCTGGCGGCGGGTCAATTTCCGGTAAAGTTTGCGTCAATAATCGAACCGGTAACCCATGCCGCGCACCGTAATCAGATGGCGCGGCTTCTGCGGATCGGCCTCGATCTTGTTCCGCAGGTTGTTCATGTGCGTGTAGATGACTCGGTCAGAGATGAACGCGCTCTCGCCCCACACCTGCCGCGCAAGCTGATCGAGCGTGAGCACCTGGCCACGGTGAGCCAGCAGGGCGCGGAGCAACTTGAACTCCTGGGCGGTGAGGTCGATCGGCCGGCCGCCGCGCCAGGCCTCACAGCGGCCGAAGTCGATCTTGACGTCTGCGAATTCGTAGACTTGCGCCGGCTGATCGTAGGGCATGGCGGCGCGCCGCAGGGCGGCCTTCACCCGGGCTTGTAATTCCCGCCGGCTGAACGGCTTGGTGATGTAATCATCTGCTCCCAGCTCGAGCCCCAGCACCTTATCCACCTCCTGCCCTCGCGCCGTGAGCATGATGACCGGGGTGCCTACGCCCGCCGCCCGAAGCTCCCGGCACACGGTGAAGCCGTCCTTGGCGGGAAGCATGACGTCCAACAGGATCAGATCATATTGGCCTTGGAGGCCCTTCGCGGCGGCAGCCGCCCCATCGGTCACCACTTCCACCGAGTAGCCTTCCAGCTCGAGATCATCCCGCACGCCGGCGGCGAGGGTGGGCTCGTCCTCTACCAGCAGTATGCGTGCCATGCGCTCATTTCGCCGTTTTCAGATGGATGGTGAAGGTGCTTCCCTCACCCTCCTTGCTCGAGAAATCCACGACGCCCCCATGAGCCGCGACTATGTGTTGGACAAGGTTCAGGCCCAGGCCCGCTCCTTTCACCCGCTCTCTCAGCTCGCCGCCGCGGTAGAACCTCTCGAAGACGTGCGCCCGATCCTGCTCGCGGATGCCGACGCCGCGATCGCGCACCGAGATCGTGAGGGCATCGCCATTGGCGCTGGTTTCCAGCCAAACAGTCTTCGAATCGCGGGAGTATTTGACGGCATTGTCCAGCAGATTGTGAACCGCCGTGGCCAGCGCTTGCGGATCCCCGACCAGCGCGGGCAGGTCCTCCGGGATGCGGCTCTCGACGCTGAATCCCGCCGGGGCGACCTCAGTCTGGAACTCATCCGTCACTTGTTGCAGCCACGGACTCGGCTCGAAGGGCGCGAAACGGTACTGCTTGCGGCCTTCTTCCATCCGGGAAAAATCAAGGACATTTTCGATCAGGCGCCTGAGTCGCTGGCTTTCGTTCACGATCATCTCGTAATAGGCCTGTCGTCGGGGCTCATCCGGCACCCGCCCGTCCCGCAGCATCTCGGCCAACTGGTTGATGCCGGCCAGGGGGGAGCGGAACTCGTGGGAGACCGTAGAGACGAACTCAGACTTCATCTGCGCCATGGCCAGCTCTGTTCTGACGGTGCGCACGGTGAGATAGCCTCCGAAGGCCAGCAGCGTGACGACAATCCCAAGCATGCCGAGATAAAGATTCTGTCGCAGGCCCACTTTTTCCTGAAGGGCAGCCAAATCGTGGGGCCAGGTTTCAACTACCAGGGACAGTTCAGGCCTCGGTACGCTGCGACTGACCACGGGCTCGCGGTTCTCCCGCGGCGCGCCAAACAGCAATCGGCCGCCCGGGGCGATCAGCGAGTAGCGGAAACCCTGGCTTTGTGCATCGCGGAACGCCGACGGCCAGACGTCGGAGCGGAGAAAAGGCTCTGCCAGGAGGATGGCCACGAAAGGTTCCGCGCGCCACAAGGCGAGGCAGTAGGTCTCCCGGTTGAGCAACAGCGGCTGTGGTTCCTCTAAGAAACGCTCCGCGGCAACTGTCAAGGCCAGCTTCTGTCGTTCCGCCAGCTCGAGGCGCGACGTTTCTTCGCTTCGCGGAAGCTTTTCACGAACGCGCTCCGAGTAGAAAAGATAGCTCGGCTTCTCTAGTTGCCAGTTCCCGTTCACCAGGCCGTGATAGAGACGGAAACTCGCCCCGGTCTGCCTCGGCGAGTTGCTCCGCTGTTCCTCCAGCAGCCAGATTTCATAGAGCGCAAGCAGGTCCGAAGGGAGCGACCCGATGAGGACTCGGGGTTCCTTCTCGAGGAGACGAAAGGTTTCTAGCGCTTCCTGGATTCTGCCGGCCTTTTTCAGGCTTCGGGCCAGGCGATGGAGCACAATCGCGCGCTGGCTTGGGTGCGAAGTGGCGAGCAAGCGCCGGTAGCGCGCGATGGCCTGGTCGTAATCCTTGTCGCGCAGTTCGAGCGCCTCCGCCTCGGCCAGCAGAGGCGACGGGTGTAAGCTGGCGGAGCCCGCTGGCCGCGCAGAGGAGGCAAGAAACAGGAGTTGCCCCGATGGCCAGGCCTGGATCCGGCCTCCGTCTCTCAGCAGCACCACAGCGGAGCCCGGCGCTGCCACTGCCTGGCGCACCCGCAGGGGCCAAAGCGTGGCATTTGTCGAGCCGGCCTGGATGAGCTGGTCGGGGGCGCGTTGCCATTCTGAAAGCTCCAGCTCGAGACGGCGGGCCACAGTTTCCGAATACGCCTGCAAGCTTTCGCGGATCTGCTGATCCGCCATCCGCCTCTCCTGAATCAGCGCCCGCAGGCCGAAGAAGCCAAGCAGAATGCCCGGCAACAAAATGGTCGCCGCGAAGATGAGCATGAGCCGGTGACTGGGACGCAGGCGGAGGAAGTTCAAAACTTTCCTTGGCATATGGCTCACAGCTCTTCGCAAGACGGTTCGACCCTTTTCTGCCGCCACTGCGGGGGCATCGCTCCGCCGGAGGCGGAAACCGCACCCCTGGGTGCTCAGGATCAGTATAAGTCGGCCCGGCTGGCCTGGATCTCAAGTTCCGTCCAAGCCAAGTTCAAGAGCAGGTAAATTCTCAAAGGAAGCAACGCAAGGGTGGGCACCGTCGCTGTGGAGATCCCGGTCGAGCGACCCGGCCTCCCGGCGCAAGGCTTCGCTCGACTGCGCGTGGCTGGCCAGCAGCTCTGCGGGTATTGCGCCCACCGGGGTTTCGCCGAGCGCGGCCATCTGGGCATACACCTCGAGCGCCGCCTCCGCCTGGTTGGACTTCCGCAGCACCCGGCCTAGCCGCAGCAGCGCTCCGGCTCGAATCAGAGGATCCTTCGAGCGAGCCAGCTCGCGGAATACCTGCCCGGCGCGCGGAAGATCGTTTTCTCGAAACTCCGCCGCTTCTCCGGCGGCGAAGACCGTCGCGGGCGGTTCCGGGTGATCTGGCAGGGAGGGGTAGAAAAGCAGCCGGGAGGCGGGGAGCGCCTCCATGGTCTGGTGAGTGAAGATGAGCGTCAGGCCGTCTTTATCCGGAGGGTGGACCCGTTCGCCCAGGCGTTCCTCGGCTTCGGCGAGCAATCGTTCGAGGGCTCGAACCCCGCGGTCGGCGGCGTGCTCCAGCCGCTCCTGCTCCCGCTGCGCCTCCACGGCGCGGTCCTGCTCGAGCATCCGCCACCCTAGCCAGCTCAAGGCCGTGGCCGACACCACCGTAATCGCCACAAGCACCACCAGGAGATGGCGCGGAGGCTGGAACCACTTTCGAAGCCAGGCGCGCTCTAAGACCAACGATTCATTATAGGAACGGAATGTGTGGAGGGTGTCGGAGATTTGTCACTTTTCGGTAAGGTCCTTTCCGGCCACTCTCGGCGGGAATCCTTGGCAGCTCGCACCGGGGACAGGAAGCTCTCCTTCACCCAGGCTTCTCTCTTCTCCCTCCCCAGGGGGTGAAAGCGATGCGTTCCTCATCGGGAGGAACGCTCAGGCCGCCCTTAGGTCAATGGCAGCCCCAGGCTCTGGGCTTGTCCACCTTGCGCCGTTACGGGGGGGGTCGAGGATCGACACCGTTTTCAGCTCCGGGAGCTCCTCGATCAACCGCGCACCTGCGCAGTGGCGGCATGGCCCCTTTTGTCATCGACCCGACAAAACCCTCGGTCTTATCAGCGCCCCCGCTCAGGTCTGGTCTCCAAATGGAAACGCCGTCTACGACGCGCCTCACGCTCCCATTAAGCCGCGAAACTTCTCCGGCCCGCCGGGGTAACCGGGAAAGACAGCGCTGAGGTCGCGGTTGCCGAGGTGCGTGTAGACGAGTTCGCCAAGCACATCGCGAAAGTCGGTGGTGAGGTCCAGGTCACGGCCTTCGTAAAGCTGCTCCTTTTCCAGACCCGGCCACTCACCGTAGAGCTTGCCGCCGCGCACGCCGCCGCCCATGGCAAACATCACGTTGCCGCGGCCGTGGTCGGTGCCGCGATTGCCGTTCTCGTGCGCCGTGCGGCCAAACTCTGACATGGTGACGACTGCGATATCGGCCATGCGGTCCTCCAGGTCGTGCCAGAAGGCCGCTAAGGCTCCGCCGAACTCGCGCAGCAGGTTGGGCAAGGCCCCCTGCGAGGCACGCTGCCCGACCTCATTGACGTGGTGATCCCACCCGCCCATGTCGGCGAAGGCGACTTCGACCCCTACGTCGGCCTTGATGAGCTGCGCGATCTGCCGCAGGCTTTCCCCAAAGCGCCCGGGCGGGTACTTGGCGTTAGCAGCCGGCGTGTAGGGTCGCGCCTGAATCGATTTCAGGAGCTTGACCGCCTCGAAGGTGTCTTTGCCGGCGCCGTGCAGGAGCGTATCCCTGGTCTGAACGTACATGCTCTCGTACATGTTGGAGGCGTTAGCGTCCTGAACCCGAAACTCGACCAGGCTGTTCATAGCGATGGCAGCGTTGCGGCCTCGCAACGAGCGCGGCAGCGACTGCCCCAGGGCCAGCGCGCGCACCGCCGAGCTCTTGACGCGCTCCGGCACGAGCGCGCGATTCATCCAGCCGTCGCGGGTGGACTTCAGGCCGGGCGTCCCCGATTCCATAAAGTCCTGCGCATCGAAATGCGAGCGGCTCGGATCCGGGGAACCGGCCGGATTGACGATGGCCAGATGCTTCGCATCGTACAGCGGCTTGAGGGGCGCCAGCGCAGGATGCAGGCCGAAGAAGCCGTCAAAATCGATGGCGGAATCCTCCGGCGAAGAAGCAGAGGGTTTTGGGACGGCGATCGTCGGCCTTAGCTCGTAATACCGCTTCTCGCCGAAGGGCACCACGATATTGAGGCCGTCGCAGGCGCCGCGCTGGAAAATCGCCACCAGCGTTTTCTTGCGCCGGCTGGGCGAGTCGGCCGCGTACAGGGCCCGTGTCAACCACACCGGCGCTGCGCCCACGCCCACCATGGCGAGGGCCGAATTGCGTAGAAAAATTCTCCTGGTATTCATATTCACTCCTTTCAGCGACCTTTACCTAGCACCTAACACTAGCACCTAACACCTGCTTTTCTCAGCGACGTTGAAAGTCGGGGGAGCCGAGGATCAGCCCCACGACCTGCGACGATGACGACCCGCTGGCGATGGTGGCCCTGGTTTGCTGGGAAACACCGCCCGGCAGCAGGGCATTGGCCACACGCAGGGGATCTGGTGGTTGCGTTTTGTCCAGGCGCCCCAAATCGACGTGGACGCCCCCGATGCTGTTAGCGGCGAGCGCCTGCGCAAAGTTCATGCGGGCCAGCAGCGCCGTGGAATTCAGCCATTCCTCACTGTTGTTGGAATACCCGGTCGGCTCCAGCTTCCTATAGAGGGGTTGCCCGATCTCCTCGAGTTTGAAAGCCAGGCCGAGGGCCGACTCGACCTCGGCGTCCAGGGCGCGCACAGCGCTCACCACCATCTCCAGCGGCGACTTCATCTTGGCCCGATACGCCCCCTCCGACCAGAACTCGCTGGCGGAGAGCATCGTCTTGAGCACCTCCCGGATGTCGCCCTCGGTCCGGGTGAAAGTCTGCGCCATCTTCTCGACCACTGGAGCGGGAGGGTCATCGGCCAGGAAGCGCTGCGCCAGCCGGCGGGAGATGAACCGCGCCGTCGAAGGATGGTGCGCCAGGATATCTAAGACCTTCCGCCCATCTTCGATTCCGCCGCCGGCGGGAATCTTGACGCCCAGAACCGTCTTTTCGTCGGGGTCATGCATCTCGGCGTTGAACTCAAATGTCATTGTCTGCGCGTCGAACTCATATCTATCGCCGCGCCGCCAGTGCCGGTACGTCCAACCGGTGAAACAGCGTGCCACCTCGATGATGTCTTGCTGGGTGTAGCCGCCATCCACGCCCAGAGTGTGCAGCTCCAGCAGCTCCCGGGCGTAATTCTCGTTCAGGCCGCGAGGCTCCCCTGGGCCCGGCTTCCGCCCCATCCGCGCGAACGCTTTGGGATCGACCGACAGCCAGTTGTCGAGGTATTCAAGCATGGCCGGGTGCTCAGCAGTCGCCCGCAGCAAATCTTTGAATTTCCCGAGCACGTGGGGGCGGATGGCGTCCCGCACGTAGGAAATGATGAACTGGGCGGTGCCGCTGTTATTCAGGTGGACGTTGAAATGGTTAAACCAGAAGTCGGTGAGTCCCTCTTCCAGTTGCCGATCGCTGTAGATGGCGCGCCAAAGTTTCCCTTCCCACGTGTCATTGTACCGGACGAATACCGGATACCACGAATGCAGGATCTTCCGCCGGAGTTCAGGCGAGCCGTACGGCAGCATGGTTCGGATTTTCTCCAAACGGTCAGTCCCCGGTAACGCGCGCAGAACCTCGTTCCGCCGGCCGACCGCAAGCGAGCTCAGTACCGACAGTTTCTGGAGTTCCGTACCGGCTTGGATGATGCGAAGCTGATCGGGGTCGAGCACCTTGGCGAGCTGTGCATCAGGATCTACCGGAGTGGGCTGCGGCGGCCGCATATACTCGGCAACAGCGAACTCCACCGCTCGCCGGTGCTCGGGATCGGCGGGGTAGGGCGCCCGGCCCGCGCCTAGTGCCCGGAGCCAAGCCCCGCCAGGGTAGATTTGCGCCATCTGGAACGAGCTCATCCGCAGCGACTCGAGCGGCCGGAGCTTGGCCTCCAGCGCGGGGTTCTCCTCGATGCGCTCCGGATGAAGCTGCAGGTCGATCCATTTCTCCAGCCCCATGGCGCGCACCCGCTCGATGTCGCCGGACCGCGCCCCGAACGTCAACCGGCTCAGGGCGTGCAGGATCTTCTTCTCGGCGGGCAGCTTCGCCGAAAAGGTGGACTTCACGTCGGCCGGGGCAGCGAATAAGCTCCCCACCGCGGCCAATAGGAATACGGTTGCTCGTTTCATCGTTTTCTCTCCTGTTCCAGCCGATCTGGTCGGCTCGCTCCCAGCTCGGGCAGGAAGTTCTCCATTACCCAGACCTCGGCCTTCGGCCAGTAGGTGCTGAAAGCAATACGTCGCCCGTCCGGGTGGACAGCGTGGTCGTAATACATTCTTCTCATGTCGAGCCCGAGCTTCTGGGGTTCGCCGCCTTCCGCCGGGATGCGCCATAGCTCGCGCTCCTCGCCACCAAGGCCCTTTGGGAACTTGAGGGCAAGCACGTAACGACTGTCGGGCGTCCAACGAGTCAAAAGGGAGCGCGCCTCATTGTCCTGTGGTAGTGGAATGGGCAACTCGCGGGCTTCTCCGCCACCGGCCGGCACGATCATGTTCACATTTCTGCCTGGGTGTGGCTTAAAGAAACGGAAGGTTAACCAATGGCCATCCGGCGAGAGTAACAGCGAACGTGGAGTCCCGGATGAAACCGCCCGATACAGTTCCTTCTCCTGTCTAGTTTCCAGGTCTCGCCGCACAATGCGCACAACCGGAGGGTTCGAATCGAGATCGTTGCGAAGATAGAAAATCGCCTTCCCATCGCGCGACCAGCAGGCGGGTGGGACGTCTTCGAATACCCTGGGGTTGCCGTACACGATGGGGGTCGCGTCGCCCGTCTTGCTGTCAACCTGAAATAGGCCGTAGCGGTTCTTGTCGTCTCGGCCCCCCACGAGGAAATATTTACCGTCAGGCGACCAGTGGAGGCCATAGTTTGTTCCGGCGTTGAGTTTTGGCAAAATTTCGCGCTCCTCGCCAGTCTTGAGCGAACGAATCACGATGAGGGTCCCAAACCCGCCGGGAAAAGCGCGCGGCTGCGACAGGTAGGCCAGGTACTGGCCGTCGGCTGACCAGGCAGGCCGGGCGTTTGTATCGCTAACTCGCTCGGTGGCCCGGGTCGGAGGAACCAGAACTTTGCCCGTCTCCGGGTCCAGCGTGGCGATGTACAGATCGAACCTCTCGGTCGAGAAGCCGTAGTAGAAGGACCCGTTGGCGCCAAAGCCCATCGGCCGGACCGCCCGCCCAATGTCTCGCTTGACGCGCGCCGGGGAGCCCTGAGGCTTCCCCTCGACCACTGGAACGACCCAGGCATCGATGGTTCCCGCGCGGTCGCTGGAAAACAGGATCCGCTCGCCATCCGGCGCCCAGCCCAGCAGCCGGTCATCGGCCGGGTGCTCCACCAGAGGAATTTCGCGACTTCCATCGGTTGCCAGCAGAAAGATGTCGCGCGCCGGAGAGTCCTCTTTCGGGGGAAAGTCGTAGGCAATGTAGCGCCCGTCCAAGGAAAAGCTCATTTTCAATGGGGAGCGCCAATCCAGGGTCTTGAGAACACGCGCGGAACCGTCCGCCGTCGAGACCAGCGCAATCTGGTTGGTGCTGTCGGGTTGTTCGACTGTTGCCAGGATGTACTTGCCGTCCGGCGACCACTGGTGAGCCCGGATGATCCTTACTTCTTCTCCCCGACGGCTGTATAGAACGTAGGGCTCGGAGGCCTTGACCGTTCCCGCCGGCCGCGCGTCAAACCGCACGATGCGCAGCTCATGCAGCCCCTGCTCAAGGTTGGACCAAGTATAAGCGACCTGCTTGCCGTCGGGTGAAAACGTGGAAAATCCGACATTTCGGCGAACGTGTGCGGTGAGACGGTGCGCCTCCCCAGTGACCAGATCGCGAATCATCACTTGCCGGGTCGCCATATCGCGGTAGGAGAAGTAGCGGCCATCAGGGGAGACCGCACCGTTCAGATTGTGTACAGTTTCGCCTGCCCAGAGCCGGCGGACGGCCATGCCAGACGCCGTCGTCACGCGGGCTGGCCGGCCCAGCGCCCCCAGCCGGACGCGGGCTTGCGCGGCGATTTCCTGCTGGTCGGGGTAGTCGCGAACGACGCGCTCGTAGGCCTTACGAGCTTCGGCGTTCCCGAGCTTCTCGTAACAGAGCCCAAGGTGAAATTGCGCCTTGGCCGCCAGCGGCCGGCGGTTAGCGTGCCGGGCCAGAAACTGCTTGTACGTTGCTATGGCCGCTTCCAGGTCGCCCTCAGCCTCCTGCTGATGGATAGCCGTGCCCAACAGCACCTCCGGCGAGGTGTCTTTCTGTTGCGGGCTGGCCAGTATCAGGACCGCACCGAATAGCAGACTTGCAAGAACTGGTTTCATTGGCTTCGTACCTCCCCAGTCTACGGATTCGAGCCTGGCGGCGGGTCAATTTCCGGTAAAGTTTGCGTCAATAATCGAACCGGTAACCCATGCCGCGCACCGTAATCAGATGGCGCGGCTTCTGCGGATCGGCCTCGATCTTGTTCCGCAGGTTGTTCATGTGCGT
>Ga0247727_10011590_pt1 | contig 15339 bp, 13 predicted proteins | sample WisWelCaveWW1625_FD_202498 | JGI IMG/M metagenome (GOLD analysis project Ga0247727, IMG submission 202498) | Biofilm microbial communities from Wishing Well Cave, Virginia, United States - WW16-25 | ecosystem: Environmental > Aquatic > Deep subsurface > Groundwater > Cave microbial mat | place... | reverse complement strand
GCGACAACCCCAAACTGCGGCACCTGACCCGCCGAGAACTCGCACACAAAGCCGCCGCCCCCGACAACACGGCAAACGTTGCCTGACGATCCACTAGTTCGCCCGGGCCTGTGGAGAAGCTGGCATGAAGTCGTGGCGTTGTGTCTGACACAGCTGGACGCAGGGGCGCCACAGCGGTGTCTGACACCCGGTTGAGCCACGGAGCGACAGCGGTGTCTGACACCGTTCCGCGTCAAGCACACACACGTCGTTTTCTATAAAGTTTGGTCCTCGACGACGACCTGGAGGTTCCCGTGACCGTCTCCACCGAGCAAGCCGCCCTCGACCCCCTCGACTACCTCGCCCTCGACGCACTGCTCGACGAGGAAGAGCGGGCGGTGCGCGACACTGTCCGCCAATTCGTGCGAGAGCAGGTGTTGCCCGAGGTCGGCGACTGGTTCGAGCGCGGCGTCCTGCCGCGCGAGCTGATGGCCGAGCTGGCCAAGCTGGGCCTGTACGGCATGCACCTCGAGGGGTACGGTCTGCCCGGCGCGAGCGGCGTCGCCTACGGACTTGCCTGTCTCGAACTAGAGGCGGGCGACTCGGGCGTTCGCAGCGCCGTCTCGGTGCAGGGCTCGCTCGCGATGTACGCGATCTGGCGCTGGGGCTCGGAGGAGCAGAAGGAGCGCTGGCTCCCCGCCATGCACGCCGGCGAGTCGATCGGCTGCTTCGGCCTGACGGAGCCAGACGCGGGCTCCGACCCCGGCTCGATGCGTACCCACGCGCGGCGCGACGGCTCCGACTGGGTGTTGAACGGGGCAAAGATGTGGATCACCAACGGCACCATCGCCGACATCGCCGTCGTCTGGGCGCGCACTGACGCCGGCGACATCCGCGGCTTCCTCGTCGAGAAGGGCACGCCCGGCTTCACTGCACCCGAGATTCACAAGAAGATCTCGCTGCGCGCATCGGTCACGAGCGAGCTCGTGCTCCAGGACGTGCGCGTGCCCCAGGAAAGCATGTTCCCCGACGTGCGGACGTTGCGCGGGCCGCTCTCGTGCCTCAGCGAGGCCCGTTACGGGATCGTGTGGGGGGCGGTCGGCGCAGGCCGGGCCTGTTTCGAGGCCGCGCTCGACTACGCGAAGGAGCGGATCGTCTTCGGCAAGCCGATCTCGGCGTACCAGCTGACACAGCAGAAGCTCGCCGAGATGGCGCTCGAGGTGAACCGCGCAGGCCTCGTCGCCTTGCACATCGGACGGATGAAGGATGCGGGGACGCTTCGGCCCGAGCACGTGAGCATGGGCAAGATGGGCAACGTGCGCGGCGCACTCGAGGTCTGTCGCACCGCGCGCTCGGTGCTGGGCGCGAACGGCGTCACCCTGGAGTACCCGGTGATCCGGCACATGAACAACCTCGAGTCGGTGCTCACGTACGAAGGAACGCACGAAGTACATACCCTCGTCGTCGGCAACGCCCTCACCGGCACGCCGGCGTTCAGGTAGATGCCCTTGCGCCCCGTCCACCGTCCGGGACCGACCGCACAGCACCGCGCCGCGGAGGTACTGCGGGCCGCCATTCTCGACGGCGAGTTGCGACCGGGCCAGCGCGTGAACCAGGAGGACTGGTCGGCGCGCGCCGGGGTCAGCCTGATCCCCTTGCGCGAGGCGCTCAACGCGCTGGCCGGAGAGGGGCTCGTCACGCACCGACCGCGACGGGGCTACGTCGTCACAGAGCTCGCACTCGGCGATCTCGAGGAGGTGTATGCGCTACGGCGCTTGCTCGAGACCGAGGCACTTCGTCGGGGCGTCCCGGCCGCGACCGAGCGTGATGTTGCCATGCTGGCTCTCGCCGCACGTTCGTGTCGCACCGCGACCCGAGGCGGTGATCTCGCAGCGAGATTGGAGACGAACCGGAGCTTCCACGAGCGCCTCCACTCCCTCGCAGGGAGCTGGCCTTTGTCGAGGCTGATCGACCTGCTCTGGGACTCGACGGAGGCGTACCGGGCGCTGTACTACGCGTTGCCGGGCGAGGCGGTCGAGGCCGACCGCGCGCACGACGCGATCGTTGCCGCGGTCGCGGCTCACGACGTCGAGGCCGTGGTGCGGCTTCAGGACGCCCATCGTGACCGCGCCCTGGCCCACCTGCGGGTGGCCCTGGCCGCCTGATCCCCCGGACGGGGCAGGCATACCCGTCCGAAAGCGTCGATACCGAGAGCATGACCTGGTGCCTGCTGGAGGAGCAGTGGCTGCGCGACGGCCACCACGTCTACTTCGCTCCCGAGGACGACACCGGCATTGCCGCGTTCGAGCAGCACCTACGACGCAAGCGCCTGCAGTTCGTGGTGCACAACCGGTCGGACGTACCCGCGATCGTATTCGCACGTCCGTCGAAGCGAGCGAGGGCGATGGCGAAGCCGCGGCAGCGCCAGGCGCAGCCTCAACAGCACGCCGCCTGAGCCAGTTCTAGCCGGCGCAGACCGGAATCCGCTCGCGCAGGGGGACATGCTTCAGCTTGACCCCCTTCCCTCGCGCAAGATCCCCACAGGGCGTTCGCTTCGCTGCCGCGGCGCTCCGGTGTTCATCCAAAGCCCTCGCTGAGCGCTCGCGGAAGGCGCGCGAGCGCGCCCTGGTCGGCGGGCGCGAGGCCGTCGAGGACGGCGGCGAGAGCCTCGACGCACAGTGGATCGTGGTGCGACCCCGCCCAGGCGCGGAGCTCCTCGAGCGCCTCGGCTGCGGTGCGCGACGCCCGGTAGACGCGGTCGTGCGTGAGCGCGGAGTACGCGTCGGCGACGGAGACGATACGTGCCTCGAGAGGGATCTCCTCGCCGGCGAGCCCGTCGGGGTAGCCGCTGCCGTCCCAGTGCTCGTGGTGATGCCGGACGACGGGTGCGGCCTGCGCCAGCCCCGCGATGCGACGCACGATTCCTTCGCCGATCTCGGCGTGGGCACGCATGAGCCGCCACTCCTCCTCGTCGAGCGGCCCCGGCTTCGTGAGCACGCGATCGGGCACACCGACCTTGCCGAGGTCGTGCAGCCACCCGCCGAGCCGGCAGCGCATGACCGCGTCCTCGGTCAGTCCCAACTGGGCGGCAATCTGTCGTGCGAGCTCCGCCACCTCGCGCAGGTGCGTCTCCGGCATCCCCTCGCGGGCGCTGGCCGAGAGCGCCAGCGCCTCAGCCAGACGAAGCGCTTCGGGCTCTTCGGCGGCAAAGTCGTCAAGCGTCAGCTCGGTGGCGAGGACGACGCAGTTTCGCCCGTGTCGCTTCGCGGCATAGAGACCGCGGTCGGCAGCGTCGACGAGTGCCTCCACCGACCAGATTCCCTCGACGGCGAGCACGCCGCCGACCGACGCCGTGAGATGGATGAGACGACCGTCCCCGATCGCCACGGGTGCGTCTGCGACGGCGTGGCGAATACCGTCGGCGACGCTTTTTAGCGCCTGCTCATCGGTGATGCCCGATACGACGACGCAGAACTCCTCGCCGCCCCAGCGTCCCACAACGTCGTAGCGGCGCACGGAACGCCGGAGGCGTACAGCCAACTCGGTGAGCACTGCGTCGCCGGCAGCGTGTCCGTAGAGATCGTTGACGGGCTTGAAGTGGTCGAGATCGACCATCAGCACCCCCGGGCGGCCGGGCTCGCGTCGAGCGCGCTCGAGCTCGCCCGTGAGCACCTCGACGACGTGCCGGCGGTTGGAGAGGCCCGTGAGGGGGTCGGTGCGCGACCGCTCCTCGACCACCGCGCGCGCTTCGGCCTCGGTGGTGACGTCGCGGCCGACGTAGAACATCAGGTCTTCCTCGGGGTCGAACGCACCAGTCCACGACAGGTGCAGGATTCGGCCGCCGCGGCTCACGGCGCGCACGACCCGCGGCCCGGCGGCCCGTGCCCCGAACTCCTGGCCGAGCGCTTCGCGAGCGCCGGCAGCGTCATCCGTGTGGCAGAAGACGTCCCAGGTGTGCCCGAGCAGCCGGTCGGGGTCGCAGCCCAGGAGGAGGCGGGTGGCCGGGTTCGCGAAGCGGACGGCACCCGCGGCGTCGACGGCGACGATGAGGTCGTTCGAGAGCGAGACGACCCGCTCGAACCGCGCGACGGCGGCCAGGCGCTCGGTGCGCTCGCGCTCGACCTCCTCGCGGCGCTCCACCTCGTCCGTCACGTCGAAGACGACGCCGAGCAACAGCCAGCGCCCGTCGACGTGCCGGGGGATCGACCGCTCTCTCAGCCAGCGGGTCTTCCCGTCGACACCGCGCACCCGGTACGTCACCTCGTGCGCGACGCCCTCCTCGCGCCGTTCCATGTCGTAAAGCGCCTCGTACGCCGGGTAGTCCTCGGGGTAGACGCACGTGTCATAGAGACGGTTCGCGTCCTCGTAGGAGACGTCCGCCCCAAGGAGCCGGTTCATGCCGGGCCCGTGGAAGATGGGGAGGTACCAGCCGGACTCGATGTCCATCTCGCCCGCGTAGAGGAACGCGTCGACAGCGTCGGCGATCGTGGTGAGCATCTGGTCGGGCTCGTCGACCGGGTCCGGCATCGCCGGCATCGGGCTCGCGCTCGCACGGTCCTGCAGAGTGATGGCGACGCAGTCCTCAACAGGCGACACGGTCGCGCGAACGTCGAGGAGTGACCCGTCACTGCGCAGGACGGTCCACGTGCCCCGGCCTTGCTCGGACCAGTCGGCGGGGAGGTCTGCGAACAGGGCTGCAACGTCGGCGCCGGCGATTGCCTCGCGGCGTCGCGCGAAGATGCGCTGGCTGTCGCCGTTTGCGAAGACGACGATCCCGCTGCGGTCGACGACGATGGCCCCGTCGAGGACGTGCTCGAGGACGTGCTCGACGATCGAGCGGACGACGCTCATGCATGCGTCATCGACTGACCGCGCGCGGTTCGGTACCCCCTTCGAGGGATGGGTGTTGAAGGGTGTCCGAAGTGGTAGCGTCGCCTACCGCCTTCGGACGAAAGGAGCCCCGCCATGCGCCGTGCCGGTCTCGCCCTCGTCTGCATCCTCGTCACGCTCGGGGCGTCCGGCCTCTCGGCCGCGGCACCACCACAGGTGCCGCCGGAGCAGCTCTTCTCCGACGGCGACGTGTGGGAGCCGGTGGCCGCGGCCGACCCGTCAGGTCCATTTGTCTATCTCCTCGGCCGCGATCTCGGGTATCGCGACTGCCCCGGCTGCCCGTCCGAGACGCTGATGCTGCGGGTGTCCGCGGACGGCGGCGCCACATTTGCTCCCGCGCTGCCGCTGTGCACGCAGGGGTGCGCGCAGTCGAGCCGCGCGCAGTTCGATCCGGTGATCGACGTCGCGAACGACGGAACGGTGCTTGCCATGTGGATGGACGGCTTCAGTCCCGGCGCGGTGGTGTCGAGGTCGACCGATCACGGGCAGACGTGGTCGACACCGGTGGTCGTCCAGCAGTCGATGAACGGTTGGACGGACAAGCCGTGGATGGCGATCTCGCCGTCCGGGCAGGACGTCTACGTCGCCTACTACGGACAGACGCGGGCGTGGATCGCGGCCTCACACGACGGCGCACTCTCCTTCGCCCCGGCCGTGCAGGTGACGAACGACAACCGCTTCTGGTTCCCGGAAGGCGGCACGGTGACGCCGAACGGAACCGCGTACATCACGATGTCGAGCGAGGACACGAGCGGCGCGGGAGCGGTCGACCTCGTCGTCTTCCGGTCGACGAACGGCGGCGCGTCGTGGGCGAGCCAAACCGTCGCCACGAGCGAGGAGGCGCCTCCGTGCACCGCCCCGGGGTGCATCACCGACTTCTTCCAGGCGCAGCTGACGATCGCCAGCGACGCGAACGGGAAGCTCGTCGCCGCGTACACGCGGACGGCAGTGGCGCACGCGCCGAAGACCCTGTTCACGATCACCTCGACAAACGGCACCTCGTGGAGCGCGCCGACGGTGGTGTCGACTCAGGAGGACGCAAACTTCCAGCAGGTCGCGGCCGGCCCCGGCGGGGGTGACTTCCGCATCGCCTGGCAGGACAACCGCAACGGCGCGACGGCGTTCAACACGTGGCACAAGCGGTTGGGCGCGAACGGGAAATGGGGCAGCGAGGTACGACTGTCGAACGTCGGCACCGGCGCTCCGTACAAGTCTCCGGCGGGCTACGTGTTCCCATACGGCGACTACATGGGCCTGGACGTCGACGGCCAGGGTGTGAGCCACGCGATCTGGGGCGAGGGCACCGGCCGCAAGACCGGCGGCGGCAGCTGGTTTGTGCGTGTTGGATGATGCGTTGGGGCGAGGCCCGCCTCGCCCGCCCTCGCCCCTACGTGGGCATCCGCAGCTCGCGGCCGGCGTACACGCCTGACGTCTCGGACTCGACGTAGGGCGCCATCGCGCGACGCCGCTCGGTCTCGACGTCGGACAGCCGGTACGCCTCCCGCGAGGCGAGCGAGTCCCAGATCGAGATCCCCACCACTTCGCTGCGGTCGGCTGCGAAGCATTCGTACGCCCACACCATCCCCGGTGGGAACTCGGCCGGCCGCCACGACCGGCGGAAGTCCTCGTAGCTTCCCTCCTTGATGCGTCTGGTGGTGATCCAGACGACCTGCGATTCCTCGCTCATGCCTGCAACAGATACACCGAATCGGCCCGTTCTCCAAGCGCGCGTGACTGGCCACCGCGTTCGCGGTGGCCAGTCAGGGCTTCACAGGGCCGTCAGCCGCGAGTGAAGCGCACGAGCTCCTCGCGGTCGCTGCCGCCCGAAACGCCGATCACGAGCACCGGGCCGACACCGCGGGCGAAGAACTTGTACTCGAGGATCTTGGGCTTGAGCGGGTTCAGGTCCCTTGTCATGACGACGTCCTTGAAGTGGCCGAAGGGAACCTCTGCCTGCTCGCTGAGGCTGAAAATGGACGCCTTGTCCTCGGCCTCGCCCTTGTAGTACTCCTGCCGGTACGCAAGGCCGACCTTGGGGTTGGCGGGTATCGCGATTCCCGGCTGGGCGCCGTCGACACCGGCTTCGAACGAGCCGCCGGTCGACACGAGCTTGCCGTTCTCGTACTCCTTGGTGAGCTCGCCGAGGTACCAGATGTTGCCGGCCTTGTCCTGCGCGTACCAGTCCCAGGTGTCCTCGACGAGCACGCCGTCCTCGGTGACGGTGTCGCGGACGACGCGCGCCACGATCCCGTTCGCGATCTTCTTCGTCTGGTCGGTGACCCGCACCACGACGCGCAATACCGTCCCCTCCGGGTCGGTCTCCCGGTACACCCAGCGGTTGCCCGGCTTCATCGGCCAGTAAGGGTTGTCGATCTTCGTCGTGAAGTCGGCCGGGTCGAGGTTCACCGGCTCGCTCCCCTTCGGCAAACCCGATGCTCCCGCCATCGCTCCGGTGGCAACGACCACCGCGAGCGCTGCGCCGAGACCGCCCATCACGATCGCCCTCTGCGTCCTCCGGTTCATCTCTCGCTCCTCTCGCTGTCTGCCTGTCAACGTCCCTCTCACAGGTGTTGTCTACCGAGGGCGGATGAGAGGCCGATGAGAGCTCGGCGAGAAGGCACAAACGCCCCGATCGTGCTCGAGACGGCCACCCCTGCACCTGACTCCGAGCAGCAAGAAACCCGCCCTTTACAGCGGGTTTCCGAGTGGGCGGTACTGGGCTCGAACCAGTGACCCCCAGCTTGTCGAGCTGGTGCTCTCCCAACTGAGCTAACCGCCCCGGTCGAGGGAGCATTCTAGCCGGACACGGAACAGTCCGGTTGTGCCGGTGCGGCCCCGGCGGCGCGTCCGTCCGGACGGCGGACGATCATTCGGACGGCTCGGTGGAAGGGAGGTGCCGTCCGCGCTGTCCGGAACTCCGGTGCGCGCGCGTCGCGGGGTCGCACCTTCGCCCACGGGGGCACCGATATGAGCGCACCTCTCGAACAGCGAGCGCCAGATGGTTCCGGCGGCCGGCTGGCGCACGCGCCGGCGCCGATGCGGCGGCTGCTTGCCGCGGTCGGGATCGTCGACCCCGGGCGCCGCAAGGTGGCGGAGGCCCACCAGCCGAGGGATGAGCAATACCGCGCGCTCGCGCGTGCCTTCCCGGACGGCGCGATCGTCCTCTTCGACCATGACCTCCGCTACGTGATCGCCGACGGGGCCGCGCTCGCGAACGTGGGGCTCTCCCCCGAGCGGATGGAGGGGAAGACCCTCTGGGAGGTGCTTCCGCCCGACGTGGCGGCGGCGAGCGAGCCTCGCTACCGCCAAGCCCTTGAGGGAACGGAGAGCACCTTCGAGTACCCGTATGGAGGTCGCATCTACAGCGTTCAAGTCGTGCCGGTCCGCGGCGACGCGACGACGACCGTCACCGGCGGCGCCGTTATCGTGCTCGACATCACAGAGCGCAAGACCGCGGAACGGGAGCTGCGAGAGGCGAGCGAACGGTTCGCGCGCATCTTCGACAACGCGCCGATCGGCGAGGCGATCGTCGCTCCCGATGGCCGCTTCCTCGAGGTGAACCGCGCCCTCTGCGAGATCGTCGGCTACCCGGAGGACGAGCTGCTCGCGAGGACGTTCCAGGACATCACCCACCCAGACGACCTCGATGTTGACCTCGAGTTCGTGCGCCAGATGCTGTCCGGCGAGCGACGCACGTATCAGCTGGATAAACGGTACTCCCACGCGCTTGGGCGCACGGTGTGGGCGAAGCTCAGCGTTTCCCTGGTGCGCGACGATGCCGGGGAACCGCTCTATTTCGTCTCCCAGATCGAGGACATCACTGAGCGCCGGAATGACCAGGAGTCGCTACGGGAGAGCGAGGCCCGCCTCGCCGAGGCTCAGAGGACCGCACGCATCGGCTCGTGGAACTGGGACGTCGAGCCCGACGCTGTCACATGGTCGGAGCAGCTCTACTGCATCTACGACGTCGACAGAGGCACTGCCCTCACATACGGCAGCTTCCTAGACCGCGTTCATCCTCAGGACAGAAGCCAAGTCGAGCAGATCGTCGGGAACTCCATGAAGACCGGCGAGCCCTTCGTCACCGATCACAGAGTCATACGCCGCGACGGCACCGCAACCTGGATTCACGGACGCGGTGAGGTGACGATGTCCGAGGGACGGCCCACCCAGATGCACGGCACCGCGCAAGACGTGACCGAGCGTCGCGGGGCCGAGGAGCGCTTGCGCGACGCAGAGTTGCGCTACCGCACGCTCATCGAGCAGCTGCCGCTCGTCACCTACGTCCGGCCGCTCGACATGTCCGACGCGAACCTCTACTGCAGCCCGAACGCGGTCGGCGTGGTCGGCTACACGGCCGAGGAGTGGGAGACCGACCCGGGTCTCCTGTCGCGCATCGTGCACCCGGACGACCGTGACCGCGTGATCGCGGGAGCCGAGCACGTGCGACGCACAGGGGAGCCGTTCCGCGGCGAGTACCGGTACATCGCGCGGGACGGCCGCATCGTCTGGGTGCAGGACGAGACGTACCTGATCCGTGACGAGAGTGGCGCGCCGTACGCGGTGCAGGGGTACCTGCTCGACATTACGGAGCGCAAGCTCGCCGAGCAGGAGCGCGACGGGCTTCAGGCCGAGCTCTACCACGCACAGAAGATCGAGGCGATCGGGCAGCTCGCCGGCGGTGTCGCGCACGAGTTCAACAACACGCTCACCGCCATTACCGCGTACTCGAGCCTCGTGCTCGAGCGCCTCGAAGCGGACAGCCCGCTCCGCCATGACGTCGAGCAGGTGATCGGGTCGGCTGCGCGCGCTACCTCGCTGACGCGGCAACTCCTCGCCTTCGGACGCAAGCAGGTGTTGCAGCCGCAGGCGATCGATCTGAACGAGGTCGTGCGAACGAGCATCGACCTCCTGCGACCGCTCGTCCACCCCGGGATCCGGCTCGTAACGGAGGCCGAGGACGTCATCCCCACGACCGCCGCCGACCCGATCCAGGTTCAGCAGGTGATCGTCAACCTCGTCCTCAACGCGCGCGACGCGATCGTCGGCGAGGGGCTCGTCACGATCGGCACCGACCGCGTCGCCGTCGATCAGCCGTCCGCGGAGCAACACGACGTCGAGCCGGGCGAGTACCTCGCGGTCCGTGTGGTGGACACCGGGTGCGGCATGGACGAGACGACACGCTCGCGTATGTTCGAGCCGTTCTTCACCACGAAGGACGAAGGGAAGGGCACCGGCCTCGGTCTTTCGACCGCGTACGGGATCGTCCGTCAATGCGGCGGCTTCTTGACCGTCGAGTCGGCCCTGAGAGACGGCACGACGATCGCCGCCCACTTCCCGGTGCGAGCCGCATCGGTGTCACGGAAAGTCGCAGAGCCGCCCGCCAGGCCGCAGGTGGGCCGTGCTGGCACGGCTCTCGTCGTGGACGACGAGGAGGCCGTGCGAGACGTATGCGCTGCGCTGCTGGAACGGATGGGCTACACGGCGCGCACTGCGACGGACGGCGATTCCGCACTCGCGTCGCTCCGCGCGGACGGTACGGTCGACCTGCTGCTCACCGACGTCGTCATGCCCGGTCTCGGAGGCGTCGAGTTGGGGCGCCGCGTCGGTGTTCTCCACCCCACGATCCGGGTCGTCTACATGTCCGGTTTCGCCGACGACCTCACCGGAGCAGGTGACGACTTCCTCTTCCTGCAGAAGCCGTTCTCGCCGGCCGATCTGGAGGCGCTCCTCGCGCCGCGCGAGCCGGCACTCGTCGTGACTCCGTAGCGCCTTGCAAGGCATCAGAAGTTCTCGGGACACCACGGAGCGGCATCGGTGCGGAAGAGCGCGTCGGCACGGGCGAGGCCGCCCCGTGACGCTTCCTCCACCGCGCCGGCGCGAGCCAGCTCCGTGAAGGAGAAGCCGCCGAGGTAGGCGGCGCCCAACGCCTGTACGTCGAGGCGCACGTCCGCGCGACGGCGGCTGCGCCGGGCGACACCGTCCGCCACGGTCCACGTACCGACGTTGTTCGGGAACTGTGGGTCGGAGAGGACGTCAAAGGTGATCCGACGGTCGGTCGCGTACCCCCTTGCCGACAATGCGGCGCCGACGTCGACGAGCCGTACCCAGAGCCCGTCCCAGACTCGCGCGCGGAGGAGGTTGACCCTGGCTCTACGAGCAGCTGCAGCGGATGATCGAGAGGCAGCATGTACGCCTCGACGGCGTCGATCCAGTCGACGCTCAGGAGGTAGCGCCAGATCTCCCGTGTTGCGAGCTCGTCGCCGCCGAAGGCCTCTAGCACCCGAAGCGTCTTCCGCCGGTCGTCACCCGTGCCTTCACTCGCGACGCGGTACAGGGCATACCCGGCGGGCCGCCCGTCGAGCTCCAGCAGCACGCGCTGCATCGGCCCACCGCGACGGCGCTCCGGTCGATCGTCGAAGATCTTCTCCTCCCACCACGCGCGCGACCGGGAGAGGAACCCGACCGAGCGGCCACGGAGGCGGTCGTACAGAAGCGGGAACGCGTCCAGGGCCTCCTCGTGCGAGACGAGGCGCGTTCGGCCCTTCTTCGGCGGCAGCCCGAAGCGCAGGCCGCCGGCTCGCTGCTCGGTCTTCACGTTGAGGCAGAGCGAGGCGAGCCCGTAGCCGAAACGACCGTAGATCGTCTCCTCCGAGGCCCAGAGGGCTGCGATCGGCTCGCCGCGATCGCTGACGTCGCGCAGCTGCGTCTCCATCATCCGGCGCAGAGCCCGCGCCGGCGATGGGACGGCAGCACGCCGACGACCGTCACTCCGGCGCATGGGACGGTGCCGCCCGGAACGGTGAGCTCGAACGGAAACACCCCAGCCCCACCGACGATGGCACCGTCGTCGACCGCGGCGTGCAGCCGCTCGAGCGGCAGTACGCGCGCGAAGCGCTCCGCGTCCTCCTCGGTCGGCTCCCAGCCGAAGTAGTGGCCGATGCAGCCGACGGCGGCGCGGAACTCGCCGGGATCGCGAACGGTGCGGATGCGGACGGGCACCCGCCCGATGCTATCCAGCGCGCCGTCGGATCGTGAACCGGCACGGGGTCGCCACGCGCGACGGTTTCACGTGCCCGACCTCGCTGCAGCCCGGGTCGCGCTTCGCTCGGCCGATTCCTGAACAGTCGCCAGCGACCGCGCCACGGTCTGTACCCAGGATCGGGCGACGATCGCCGCCCAGGCACGCCCCAGAAACCAGAAATCGACGCCGAGCTCGCCCGTGTACAGGAGCTCCGTCGTGCCGTCGTGTTGTGTGAGCTCGAATCGCTCGACGACGTGCGGCACGGGACCGCGGACGAGCCGGAACGAGATCGAGTCAGGTCGATCGAAGATGACCGTCTCCACCGTGATCGCGGTCAGGGGGCCGGCACGTGTCCGGTGGGAGGCGAGCACCATCTCCGCGCCGCGCTCGAGCACCGTCACCTTCTCGCGCAAGGCGCGGGGCGGGTTCGACGACAGATACGGAAGCGCGAGCAGGTCGAAGACGGCCTCGCGCGGTGCCGCGATCGAGACGGTCAGCGGGCCCAGTGCCCGCGTCCGCCTCCCCACTCCGGTGTCGAGCGTAAGCGCGCCCGTGACGACGAGCACGTAGGAGGCGGCGATGAGAGCCGCCAGGGCGAGCGCGGTGGCTATCAGCGCGATCGAGCTCATGTGGAATGCCTGGGGGGAACCCAGAGGTCGAAGACCTGGCGCTTCGAGTCGAGTAGAACGAGCGCGTCCCCGCTCGCGGGCGCAAGCTCGAGGCCGACATGCGTGGGTTGGGTGCTGTCGGATCTCATCGTCGGTCGACGAGCCCCGCGAACGATCCGTTCGCAGACGGAAACGTCAAGTGCGGCCGAGGGTACTGATTTTCTAGTCGAGGGAAGACCGGCGCAGCGCCGCGAGCAACTCGCCGACCGGCGGCCGGTCGTCGCGTTCCTGAGACCGCGCGTAGACCACGATCCCCTCGCGGTCGATCACGAAGTCTCCGCCCAGCTGCAGCGTGTCGGATCCGGGCCGGCGGAGACGTTCGCCGCGGACGAGGAGCGAAGCGTAGCGCGCCCACAGACGCGGGTCGAGCCACACCCCGGCGACGCTCGACCGTCGCAGCCCCCACGCGCGGTACGTCTCCCGCTCGCGGTCGACGAGCACGGGGTACGGCACGTCGAGCCCCGCGAGGAGCCGCTCGCGCACCGGCTCGGGATCGTCGAAGGTGACGAACACCGCTGTCGCCCCGATCTCGTCGAGCCGGTGCTTGTAGCCGAGCACCTTCACGAGGTGCGCGCGACAGATCAGTCAACCTGCGTGGCGCAGGAAGCTGACGAGCGCCGGGTGCCCGCGCAGGTCCGCGAGATCGAACCGGTCGCACGCGAGCGTCGGCAGCTCGAGCGGCGGCGCCGGGAGACCGGGGCGGACGAGCCCTGTCTCCACCTCAGTCGACCTTCTCGAGCGGCGCGTACTCGAGCATCAGCTTCCGTTCCGAGCCGTCGGCGGCGAAGCGCACCGTGACGATCCCGCCGGCCTCGATGCGGGTGACGACGCCCTCACCGAGCGAGCCGTGGCGCACCGAGTCGCCGGTGCGAAGCGACGGCACTTCGCGCTCGGTACGCGGCGGCGTCTGACGCGGAGACGACGCGTAGCCCGACCACGACGCGGGCCGCAGCCGCTCGCGCTCGACGTCCGGGGGCAGCTCGTCGAGGAACCGCGACGGCAGGTTGTACTCGCGCCGGCCGAAGAGCGAGCGGGCGGTCGCGTGGGTCAGCACCAGCCGTTCCATGGCCCGCGTCATGCCGACGTACGCGAGCCGCCGCTCCTCCTCGATCTCGTTGTCCTCGATCGAGCGGGCATGCGGGAAGATCCCGTCCTCCATTCCGATCAGGAACACGCCGCGGAACTCGAGCCCCTTGGCGTTGTGGATCGTCATCAGCGTCACGAGCGATCCGTCCGCCGCGATCGTGTCCTGGTCGGAGACGAGGGAGACCTCTTGCAGGAACGCCGAGAGCGTCGGCTCCTCCCGCTCGCGGCGAAACTCCTGCGCCACGCCGACGAGCTCCTGGAGGTTCTCGACGCGGCCTCGCGCCTCGATCGTCCGCTCGGCCTCGTACGCCTCGATCGTGCCGGAGCGCTCGAGCACGGCCTCCACCAGCTCGTCGAGCTCGAGCTCCTGCGCCGACGACACGAGCGACTCCATCAGCGTGCGGAAGCCGCGCACGGCCTTCACGGCGGCCGTCCCGAGCCCCGCAGCCTCCGGGTCGGCCGTCGCCTCCCACAGGGTGATCCCGAGCGCGGTCGCGTTGGCGACGAGCCGCTGCAGTGACGTGTCGCCGATGCCGCGGCGCGGGCGGTTTGCGATCCGCAACAGCGAGACGGCATCGGACGGGTTGTCGAGCACCGCCAGGTAGGCGACCGCGTCCTTGACCTCCGCCCGCTCGTAGAAGCGCGGCCCACCGATCACCTGATACGGGATCTGCTGGCGCACGAGCACGTCCTCGAGCACCCGCGACTGAGCGTTCGTGCGGTAGAAGACCGCGATCTCGCTCGCCGACCAGTCGCCTCCCGTAAGCCGGGCGATCTCCGCCGCCACGAAGCGGGCTTCCGAGTGCTCGTCCTCGACCTCCACCACCTCGACGGGGTCGCCGAGCCCGAGCTCGGAGAAGAGCCGCTTCGGCTTGCGGTCGCGATTACACTCGATCACCGCGTTCGCCGCTCCGAGGATGGCGTTGGTGGAGCGATAGTTCTGCTCGAGCGCGATCTCCCGGGCGCCGGGGAAGTCCCGATCGAAGTCCAGAATGTTGCGGATGTCCGCCCCCCGGAAGTGATAAATCGACTGGTCCGGATCTCCGACGGCGAACACGTTGCCGTGCTTCTCGGCCAGGAGCTGGAGCAGCCGGTACTGCGCGTGGTTCGTGTCCTGGTACTCGTCGACCAGCACGTACCGAAACGCCCGCTGCCACTTCTCCCGCGCCTCCGGAAAGCGCTCCAGCACCTGCACGGTCAGCATCAGCATGTCGTCGAAGTCGACCGCGTTCGAACGGTGCAGCGTGCGCTGGTACAGCTCGTACACCTCCGCCACGGTCTGGTCCCAGAAGGAATCGACGCGCTCCAGGTACTGCTCGGGGGTGACGAGGGCGTTCTTCGCGTTCGAGATCTGCGCGTGGATGCCGCGCGGCGTGAAACGCTTCGGGTCCTTGCCGAGTTCCTCCAGGCAGTGCTTGACGACCCTGACCTGGTCGGCCTGGTCGTAGATCGAGAAGCTGGAGCGGTAGCCGAGCCGCTCTGCCTCGCGGCGCAGAATCCGACCGCAAGCGGCGTGGAAGGTGAGAATCCAGATCGCACGCGCAGTCGGACCGAGCATGCGCTGTAGCCGCTCGCGCATCTCCCCGGCCGCCTTGTTCGTGAAGGTGATGGCGAGGATCTCGTTCGCCTTCACGCCGCACGCGCCGATCAGGTGTGCGACGCGATGCGTCAGCACGCGGGTCTTGCCCGACC
>Ga0247727_10011589_pt1 | contig 15339 bp, 13 predicted proteins | sample WisWelCaveWW1625_FD_202498 | JGI IMG/M metagenome (GOLD analysis project Ga0247727, IMG submission 202498) | Biofilm microbial communities from Wishing Well Cave, Virginia, United States - WW16-25 | ecosystem: Environmental > Aquatic > Deep subsurface > Groundwater > Cave microbial mat | place... | reverse complement strand
TTAGGGAAAGAAAATGGAGGACGGCTGTGCAGCCGCCCTCACATCGAATAGAAAAGACGAACGAACAGGTGACTATTCGCTGCCTGCGAAGCCCTCTTCGCTTCCTGCTCCGCCGCTCACGTCATCGGGTGCGCTCTCTCCGAAGACGACGAAGCCTTGCTGATCGGCGGTGGCTTTAAATTTGCCGAACGCCGTTCCCTTGAATGGGAAGGATGTTTCTTGCGTCTGCGGGTTGAGGTGGTCGAATTTCATCGCGCCAGCTACGACGTTGTCACCCAACTCCCAGATGATAAGACCACGGGTGATGTCGGACTCGTAGATGCGTCCGTTATACCAATAGGTAGACCAGTCGCCGCCGAGTTCGATGGCGGCCGGGTTGTTCGGGTTGACCAGCGGCGCGGGGTCAGCATAGGCAGCTTCATATGCCGCGGCTGGATCTGTGAAGTCAACGACAGAGATCCCGGACTGGTAGTTGCCCGCGACGAACATATAGCGCTTGTTGGTCGGCACGACGTTGAAGTTGTGCCAGGTGCAGTTCTCTGTGTTTGTCTGTGGCCTTGGATGGACGATTGTGCCCAGCAATGTCCCGTCATCAGCCTTGAAGAAGAAGAGCGACCGGTTTGTGATACTGCTGGTCGCCTGGCACTGTGCCTGCCCGCCACCACCCGGCTCGTGGCCGAAGATCAGCACCTTGCCATCCCAGGTGAAGGAGGCAGAGTGCCCGATTGTGACGCCTGTGATGGGCCTTGAATAAAGTTGGACTGGGTCTTCGAGTGAACCTTCGGCAGGTGGATCGATGCTCGGGTCAAAACTCCAGACGGTGAAGCCGTTGCCGCCTGCACATCCCGCGAGGTTCACTTCGCCGAGTATGACGCCCGTATCATGGCAACTTCTGCCTGAAGGCTCCCGCCGCAGGAAGACCGCGCTGGCAGGGTCAGCCAGCGGGATTTTGACGATGTCAACGCCTGGGCAGGCACCGCTCGAGGCACTGTTGTAGACATAGAGGTTGCCACGCGCGACGTCCGGGACGAGGGTTGCTGTATGTGAGCCGCAGCCAACCGGAGTCGTATCAGCAGCCATCCGCAGGTTCTTAATGAGGACCGGGTTTGTTGGGTCGCTAATATCGAAGATGTTGAGACCCTCGAAGCCCAACCCCACAAGCTGGCCCCCACAACTGGCGGTCGCCGCATTGGCTGCCGAGACCGGCGAGTTCCATGAGCGGATGAGCAGGTTACCCCACAGAAGCACGTCACCCTGATTGCCCACGGTGTTTATCGGGCTCGAACACCCTGTATAGTTGATGATCTCGACCGGATTGTCTGGCTCGGTGATGTCGATGAGCCGGAAGCCCGCGTAGGTGCCCTGAGCGGCGACTTTGCCCCAGAACGCAAGGTCAGATGTGAAGACACCCGCCCCTGGCACAGTGTTATCCAGGGGGATGAACCGCTCCGAGAATCCTAAGGGATGCATGTTCTGCGTATATGTGAACGTGCTGACTGCGTTCTCAACTGGATCCGCCAACGTCGTGGCGGCGTACGCGCTTGGCACCATCATCGTCAAGATGAGAGCCAGCAGCACCAGCAAAGTGACAGGGTACCATGCGCGTTTTCGAGTTCTGGTCGTTTTCCCCGGGCGATTCTTGCGGTTGAATTTGTCTGACAGATACATCGCTTCCTCCATTTGAACTAAAGATTTGGAAGCCATGCCCCTGGGCCGATGTGTGATGTTTGTATGGTGGAGCATCAGAAGCACGGCGCGCCGACCCTCAATTTATAACATCGAATCCAATTTACAGATGCATTTTTTAAGGAGACTACTGCATCCCTGCCAAGTTGGGTTCCTCGGCTCAAAACGCGTTCCATGTTGCCGCCCTGTGCTGTACAGCAGTTGCGTTCCCCGCAGAGACGACTTATTACTTTTTCCGCGCGAAATGCGACGGTTCCGGGTATCACGATTTTTCCGAGACGTTTGAAGAGCATTTGGGGAATGGGTGTCAGTGAGAGAGCGCGCGGCGCAGGCGGGACGTCCACGCGTTCGAGCATATCCATATCGGTCACTTGCGGACGGAGGACGATCGCAGGCTTATCCACTTGCAGGCGATATTCGGTGACGGCGCGCGTGACAACATCCAGCGAACGCGAGAAGACATCCAACGCCCGGGCGTAACGAAGTTTATTGATGCGATCCCGGAGCGCGAGATTTCCAACATGGCGATCCGTCCGTTGCTAATCAACATGCCGTACATCACATGGCTCATTTGCTGCAAGATGGTTGTCGAAACGACTGGCGCTTTCGACAATCAATCCACGAACCCAGGATTGGAGAAAGGGTTGTAAGGATACAAAGCGATATGACTCAACAAGAGCGTTTCAGTACAACAGCAGAACAATAATCCTCCATTGATCGTCAACACTTGCAGCCATGCGGAATCAGATTCTTACGCTTATAGTTGCCGTAGCGGCATTTTTCCTTGTATGTCTGCTCCTGACAGCCGGCGCTCAGTCCGTCTTTGCTCGATCAAACTATCTCATTGCAAATGGTTTTGTCGTCAGGGCTTGCGCCGGGCTCGAATGGCAGGGACGCGTTCAATTCGGTCTCGGGTGGTACTGGCCTGGGGCGGCTTACGGGCTTCGACACGAACCGCCGTTTTATGGCGCGCCAATGCAGAATCATATAGCCTGCGCTTTTATTCCATGGTTACCGATCCTGCCGGGTTATGGAACAATCATTGTGCCGCCTTAGGCGTTTGCGTTATCCCCGATGGGGGATGACGCAAACCGTTAATAAATTGCCATGATAAGCAAAAAATCAAAAATGGATCGGTTAAAGCAAAGCTGGTTATTGAGGGCGAAAGCGCTCGCGGGAATTGATACCGCCGACCCAGGCGTGATCCCTCCGCCGGGCGCGGTACTGGCTGATCAAAACGAACTCGCGCACAACAACACGTACGGTCGTTTGCCGCGCTTCTACGTGGATAAAGCGATCGTCTGCCGGAATTGCGGCGCGGAGGAAGTGTGGCCCGCCGAGCGTCAGAAATGGCGCTATGAGGTCGCAAAGGGAAACATCAACACGCAGGCGGTCTTGTGCCGCGCGTGCCGCGAGAAGGAGAGACAAAGAAAGGCGGAGGCGCGCCGCGTTCACCTGGAAGGGATTGAGAAGAAACGCGCGCGCGACGCGGAGTAATGCAGATCGTATCTGGCTTTGAGACGAGTCGTCAGCCAGATAACTGTATTAAAGTGGATAAATATTCATACGCCGCCTCGAACAAAACGGATAATCCCTTTTGAGCGGGGCGGAGATCGTCCGACATCCGCCACTGGCCGCCCGACAACTGATCGGCAATCGCAAACATCGCCACCGCTGACAGATTCATCGAACGCGCCACCGCCAGCATGGCCGCGGCTTCCATGTCCACCGCAAGGACTCCCTGCCTTTGATGTTCAAGCACATCCTTACGCAGCTCACGGAACGGCGCGTCGGTGGTCCATGTGACGCCGAGAGTGTGAGGGCAGTTTTGTTTTGTGAGGACTTCACTTATTCCATGAGCCATCTCCATGGATGACTCAACGATTGGACTCGGAGGCAGATAATGTCCCGAAACTCCCTCGCCGCGCATCGCGCCCGTTGAAATGACGAGGCTGCCCGTCGTCAGTTCAGGCTGCAATCCGCCTGCCATGCCAATCAATACGAATTGTTTTACTCCCAGCGCGGCGAATTCATCTGTGAGACCTGCTATTACAGGCGATCCGATGCCGAAGTTTGTCGAGAACGCTGCCTGTCCGTTTGAGCGTTTGAGAAGATGGAACTCGCCCAGAAACCCTTTGATGCGTTTTGTTGAATATCGTCGCAGAACATGATCCGCCAGGCTTTTTTGCGGCGCGAAGACGACGGCGCGTGGCGCAGGGAAATCGGGCAGTTGTCCGTGCGCGCGGCGGTAGGCGAGGAGAGCGGAGGGTTTGAGGACGGGGTCTGAGTCGGTAAGTTGAGTCATGATTCTGCCTGAGCCTTCCGAAGTCTGATAAAAATAATCGCCTGCATTGTCTCACCTATCAAGGCGGCGTAGATGGCTCCGGTGAGATTGAGGAGGGGAATCAACCAGAGATATAGCGCCAGAAATATCACGAGAGAAATTGCCGTGGCTTTGACCAAAGTATGTTCCTGTCTACGCGCGATGAGGTCGTAGGAGATAAAGGAAGAGACCGTATAGGGAATGAGGCTCCAGCCAAGTATGGCAAGTAAATTGATTGCGGAGGCAAATTTATCTCCATACAGAATAATAATAACAAAACGCGAAAACATGGAAAGACCAATTGCCGCCAGGAGACTCAAACTCATAAGCGCGGCGAATCCTTTTTGGAAACTTTGTTTCGATTGCAAAGTCCCGCGTGAGATGACCGGCAGGAGCGCGCCCAGCGCGGCATAATGACCAAGTTTCAATCCGTCCACGACGCGGGTAATGGAGGAGAAAATGCCGGTTGCCGAGTCGCCTATCAATGCAAAGACAGTTAGGATTCCCAAACGCTGCGAAAGGACGAGCAGAATCGTCAACGCGGCGAAGGGGAGAGTCAATTTGAGGAGCGGAAAAATATTATTGAGCGGGAACAGGCTGAACGTCGGGAATGAGGCGGTGCAGATTAAGTAGGATAACGCGGCGGTGAGGAAATGTCCGATGAGGAGGAAAAGGCAGAGGGTTGAAATGTCAAAAGAAAAATACGCGGCGAGAAGTTGAATGAGTCCATTGGCAAGAGTCAGAGTCCAAACCAAATCCATGCGTTCAAAGGCGCGCAGGGTGGCGGTGGCAACGGAAAAAATTGCCAGGGGAAAGAGGGAGAGAGAATAGAGGAGGATTAGAGAATTGGGTTTGATGATGAGCGCGGTGAGGCACCAGATGCCTGAGAGTGTAAGTTGAAGCGCGAGCGCGCGGGGAACGAGCGGGGCAATTTGTTGTGTGCGCGCAACTTCACGGATGATATACGTGTCTGTGCCGAAATTTGTAAAGGCGTTGCCAATAAGCATGAGCGCGCCGATGAAAGTAAATTGACCAAACGATTCAACGCCAAGACGACGCGCGCTAACCGCGATGAAAAGAATCGCAAGACCTTGCGCGGTGAGGCGGGCGAGGAGGAGGTAGAGGGAGTTGCGCTGGAGCGAATTCATTTTTAAACACGAAGGACACAAAGTACACGAAGGTCTAAGGCTTTAAAACTTTGTATCCTGCGTGTCATTTCGACAAGCCCAGTACAAACCTTTGTAGTGAGAAGTCCTTATCTTTGTTTCAGGGTAACAATCGTGAAATCACCCCAATACTTGAATGGGTAACGCGACTCAACCGTGTCATCTAGTTTGCTCAGGAATTCAAACATACGCGGACGTTTGATCGCAAAATCCTTGTTCGTGGCGGGCGGCGTGATAACTGAAAGCGCACGGGCTGATTCGAGTTGAAAATCTTTGCCCCATGCTTGCGCGACTTGTTTGGGTGTGTAGTAATAAACGGGATAATTGAGTCCTTCTTTATAAACAGTTGACTTGCCCGAATAGCGACGCGTGGCGAGTCGGAATCGTCCGCGCAGGAGCATGGCGGATTCCCACAAACAAAACGGAGGCATGAGCGCCCAAATGATATAGGCGTTGGGTTTGAGAAGCGGGCGGACTTGCTCGGCAACCAACCTCAAATCTGATACGCAATTCAAGCCGCCGAAGTTGGAGAACGCGCAATCGAATTGATTCTTATCCAGTTTTCCCAGGTCAGTGTAGGAAAGATGTTCAAACGCGGCGCGGGATTCCAAACCGAGTTGTTTTGCTTTTTCCTGTGCACGCTGCAACATACCACCTGAAATATCAACGCCGTGAACTGTGTAGCCGTGCTGTGCGAACCAGAATGCGTCTGTGCCTGTGCCGCACGCCAAATCTAAAATGCGCGAGCCTTGCGGAAGTAACGCGGTCACATGGGCGTAGACTTTTTGCCTCATGCGGCTGAGATTAGGATTGTTCTCGATGAACTCGTCGTATTTGTCCGCGTTGCGGTTGTAGGCTTCGGCGACGGTTTCAAAGGATGTGTCTGATACGCTGCTCATTGATTCTCCGTTTTTGGACGCTAATATTCAGACCACAGATTAAACTCCGCCGTCAGTGGTCGGCGGTCAAATTGTTTCAATAAGTTTTGAACCACGAAGACACCGAGACACAGAGTTTTTTCTCTGTGCCTTCGTGTCTCCGTGGTTTTCTCGAAGTTAACCCTGCAAAACAAATCTTCTCAACTGCCGCTCGCTCCTCATCAAACCAAAAATATTCCTCGGCACATTGACCAGCCCTCTCAACGATGGTTGCCGCAACGCTTTGCGCGCCCGAAACTCATAATGGACTCGCCCGTGCAATATCCGATAGAACTCCGTCGGGAAGGGACCGCGATACAACATCGCCAAATCTTCCGAATCAACCCAATTTTGTTTCTCACCCAATTCCAATTTCACGCGCTCGTAAAATTTCGTCCCAGGCAACGGATACGAAACCGAAATGCCGATGTCATCGGGCGCGCACTCGCGCACCATCTTCAACGTCATTTGCACATCCTCCCATGTCTCGCCGGGGTAGCCAAATTGCAAAAAGAATCCCACTTCGATTCCGTTGGCGCGCAACGACCGCGCCGCGTTGTAAATATCCTCCACCGTATCGCCTTTATCCATTGCATCCAAAATCTTTTGCGATCCCGACTCCGCGCCGATCCACACGGTCTTGCAGCCTGCCCTTGCCAGCGCGGACGCGGTCTTCTCGTTGACCAAATCCGCGCGCTGTAAACACTTGAACGGGATTGCCGCGTCCGCTTCTTGCAACAATAAAGCGAATTTTTCGATCCAATTTGGTTTCAATCCCAAAATATCATCCGCGAACCATACATGATCGGGCGCGAAATTTTCCTTCAACCACTTCATCTCCGCGACCACATTTTCAGGCGAGCGCGAGTTATAGCGCTGACCCCAAATCGGCTTGGCGCACCAGTTGCAATGATACGGACAGCCGCGCGTCGTCGCCATGTTCATTGAAAAATAGCCATGACGCGACATCCAGATTTTTCGATAACGCTCAATATTAACCAGATCCCATGCAGGAAATGGAAGTTTATCCAGGTCAGTTATATCGGGTCTGCGTGTTGCGTGGAGCGTCCGATCCGCTTCGCTACGGGATAATATGGTACGTGAGGCGAGACCAATAACTTGATTCGCTTCACCCCCCGCCGACAACTGATTCAGCAATTCGATCAATGTTTCCTCCCCTTCGCCGATGATGCAATAGTCCGCGCCTGTTTCGAGATATATATTGTAATGATCAGTCGCGTCCGCGCCGCACAGGATGACAACACATCCGCGCGACTTTGCCATGTCAATCATCTTGAACGCGGCTTCACGCATCCGCAAGAGGCACATCTTGGAAAGATAATTGAAGTTATCTTCATAGATTATGGCATATTGCGGCTTGTGTTCATCGAGCGACTTCGCCCACTCCTCCTCCGACTCAGCCAGCATCGCGTCGAACAGCGCGACCTCGTATCCATGCGCGCGCAGATAACTCGCGGCGTACAATGTCCCCAATGGCGGATAGGGTTGCATCGCCTCCCAAAGCTTGGAGTCGAAGCGCAGGTAGTAGGATTGACCGAGGAGGATTTGAGTCATAATTCAGCCACAGATTTCACGGATTTACACGAATTCTCTAATTCTCTCTTTGGGCGACTCGAATTGACGAGTAAGAGCGTCAAGTTTCTCCTGGAATATTTCCCGCGTCCACTTGCGATGATGATGGAAATTTCCCTGACAGACTTCCGTATTGAAGACTGTCTCTTCGCCAAAGCCTGGCTGTTTCGAGAAACGCGCGATCTTGCGAGTCATTTCCCATGCTTCGAATGGATCGCCAAGAACTCCGCGCAGGGGAAGTTCAAAAAGCGATTTGAGCGTAGTGGCGACTTCAGTCGCTTTATTGCCACGACTGAAGTCGTGACTACAATTAGGCAGATATTGCTTTGCCCATTCATTGGCCATCATCAATTTGCGATACACACCCAGCCCCGCAATCGGAATCATCTGATACAACTCGCGCGCCGAATACAAATCATGCAGGGGCCACTCCAGCGCGGTCTCAGAGATAATCAGGTTTGGGCAAAGCGTATGACCGAACCGTCTCACGATGCGGTTGAAAAGCAACGCAAACGCGCGCGCCGTCCATACGCGTCCATGAGCCGCGACCAGCATGTAATCGAAGTCCGCGTTTTTTGAGACGTTCAGCGCCGCCAGCGAGCCGGTCAACGCGACCATGCGGACAAACGGTAAAGCGCCGAGTATCCGCCCATATCGCAAAGCGTATGGCAGTAATTTTCGCGACCGCGCCTCGCGTCCTTTGCGAATTTCGATAATCTCTTCTTGTCCAGTTAGAAAATAGCGATCGTCTTTCATCCCCACCTGCCCGCGCAGGGATTCGAGCGCGCCCGGCACCTCCTCAACCTCCGCGCGGATGGGAAGGTAACGATGCAGTTCATCCAATTGCAATGGATGATCGAAAATATCCGAGTAAGCCAGCGCTTCCAGTATGGCGCGCTCCATTGCGAGCGATGCGCGCGGGGCAGGTTGCGAGATCAAGACTGAGGGCATGGATCAGGTCTCTTAAGCGGGATCGGGCTCCGGCTTTGAAAAGAGGCGGCGACGGATCGCCTGTGTGATTGTAAACCCGGAGGTGAAGAATAGCCCCATGGAAAATATCAGGGCATAGATCATAATCAACCAGTTCGAACTTTGCCAGGCAAGCCGGACCGTCCACAAATTGAAAACCGCCAGAACGAGTTCAAAGATAACAAGCATATCCACTTTGACAGTATAGCGGCGGGCATCCCAATTTTGTTCGCGGCGGGTGATGCCGTATTTTGGCGTCCTTTCAAAGGCAGACTGCCGACCAAACCACACCTGCAGCGCGGCGCGCAAGGTGTTGAGCATCATGCCCGCGCCCAGGATGGAAGTCAACAAGATGGAGGGCAGGGAGAGAAGCCAGCGCCTGCCCAGCGAATGTTGGGCGATCGCAAAAAAAACGGTGGGCGCAAGACCCGTAAAGTTGAACAGGACGGCGATGCCGAACAGGCTGACCAACGCCGGATATTGCACGGACAAGAGCAATACGATTGGATAAAGAAGCGCAAGCGCAAACAATAATAAATGCACCGCGTAGCCGGTGAGGTGCAGGATTGCCTGCACGCGTTTCGGGAAGGGCTCGCCGGAGCGCCACACTACCGGCAGGAAACGGATGGCGCATTCGAAACTGCCGCGCGCCCAGCGATGTTGCTGGCGGCGGAACGCGGTAAAGCTGACGGGTAATTCAGCCTGCACTTCCACATCGCCGGCATAACGCGCAGTCCAGCCGCGCATAAAGGCGCGGTAGGAAAGGTCGAGGTCTTCGGTCAGCGTCTCGGCTTTCCAGCCGCCCGCGTCAAGGATGGCGGACTTGCGCCACACGCCCGCAGTGCCGTTGAAGTTGAACCAGAAGTCGAGACGGGAACGCGCCAACTGCTCGACCGCGAAATGCGCGTCAATAGAGAGCGACTGCAAAAATGTTAACAGCGAGTAACCGCGATTCAAATGTCCCCAACGCGCCTGCACAAAGGCGACGCGTTCGTCGTCGAAGCGGGGCAACATCTTCCTGAGAAAATCAGGGGCAGGGACGAAGTCCGCGTCGAAGATGGCGATGAATTCTCCTTGGGCAGACTTCAGCCCATCCGCCAACGCGCCGGCTTTATAGCCGCGCCGGTCAGCGCGATGGAGGTGATGGAGATTTGCCCCCTCCGCCCGCAGGCGCTTGACCGTTCGCGCAACGAGCGCAGCGGTTTCGTCGGTGGAATCGTCCAGCGCCTGAATCTCGAGCAATTCACGCGGGTAATCAAGCGCGGCGGCGGCTTCGATTAATCGTTCGGCGACGTACCATTCATTGTAGATTGGGAGTTGAACGGTGACGGCGGGCAAAGGTCTCATTTCCGCAGAGGGAGGTTTCGGCGTGAGCGCGCCGCGCTGTTTCCAGGCGTGAAAGGCGAGGAAAAAAAAATTCAAGCCGTAGAGAAACAACGCCGACACCACCAACAGGTACACGACGGCAACCGGAATGAAGAGGGTGTCGAGCCAGGTCATATTGATCCGCCCCCGCCTCTGCCTTCTCCTGAGGGGAGAGGGGGAACTTCCTCGCCCCTTGCCCTTCTTCCCGCTTCGTTTCCGCTAGCGCCCCGTTCAACGCCAATGGGAGAGGCGGACTCCCTTCCCCCAGCAGTGGAAGGGACGGGGATGAGGGATGATTCCATTGCGGCGGCGAATAGACCCCATGCCAGCCATTGCCACAATCTGCCGGGGGTCGAGGACCAGGTGTAGTAATCGAAGAAGCCGACCACGGTGACAGCCAGCAATAATCCCGCCGCGCCGATCACATTGGGATTTGACCACATTTGCCTGCGGCGCAGTAACACGATCCAAGGGAGCGCCATCAGCAGGAAATAAAACGCCGCGCCGAAAATGCCCGTTTCCAGCGCGACAACCAGCAGAGCGAAATGAGGCGGCTGGTAATTCATCGGGAATTCTGGATATTCGTTCTTCATCGCGACGGGCGAAGCGCTCAAACCGACCCCCGTCAGCGGATATTTGACGAAGATGCGGTTGGCGGATTCGTTCAGGAAAGCGCGCCCGACTATTGAGAGTTTTTCAGCAGGGTTATTTTCAAAGGAATTGCCCACATTCAAGCGCGCGCCCAGGTACTGCGAGTTTGCCGCGATGAACGGAGACACGACGAGCGACATTCCCAGCGCGAGCAATAAAACCGGTTTCAGGTTTTGACTGCGATACGCCCACGCGTCCATCCCCAGCATCAAGCCTGCTCCCGCGAAAAAAGCCAGCCACGCAGCCCGCGAAAATGTGAGCAGTAACGCCGCGCACAGCCATGCGAACAATATCGCAAGCGCGACAGAGTTTTTCCACCCGCCACGCAGATACGCGGCAAGCAGGACCGCCAACCCAAACGCCAGACAACCTCCCAAAATATTAGGGTGGTCGCTAAGTCCATACGCGCGCAGAAAACGGGTCGTCCCATCTGAAACGATGCTGATGCCAGACCAAAGCGGATCGAGTTCATATTCGCCGAAAGCCTGCAATCCAACGGAGCGTTGCAGGATGGATTGGGTGATCGCGACCTCCGCCTGGAGCGCCCCCTGCAACCCAATCGCCGCGCCGATCATGGGAAGGAAGATCGGTTCGTTCACGAGATAGAGATAGAACAGGAATAACAGCGCCAAGCGGATCGTGTGATACAAGGAAAGCGCGCGGTCCACGCTGACGACGACCGAGAGCGCGCCCGTGACCGTTAATCCTGCGAGCGGAACCCAAATATATGCGGGACCGAACTGCAGGGGATCGCGGCGCGTCCAGCGCGCGAGTCCCCACAACAAAAGAGTCGCTGTCAGTGCAATGTCGGGAAGAAAAAGGAGAAAGTCGGTGTAGTCGGCGTACACCGTTCCGTTTGGGCGCGCCAGCAACACGCTCCGCCAGCGCAGGGGCATAAAGACCAAAGTTGCAAAGAACGCAAATCCCGCCAGCGTTCCGAGGATATCCTGTACGCGTGAAGAGGGAGGAATCGTTTGATTCACGGTGTTTGCCAATTATAATTATGAATTGAACCAGCCATGTTCGATTTTGCGCTCTCTACGCAAATACTCATAATCAGCGCTTCACGAACGGAGTTCGCCACGGCGACTTCGGTCGCTCTTAACGACTAAAGTCGTTACTACTTTTTCGCGACCCATGACGCGTGAAATCATTGTCAACGGACGTTTCCTCTCCCGCCGCGTCACCGGCGTGGAAAGATACGCGCGCGCGATAACAAAGATATTTGAAAAGGAGTGTCGAATTGAAACGACGAAACTGAACGGCGTCGCGGGTCACGCATGGGAGCAGTTCATTCTGCCCAACAAATTGAACCCAGAATCCATCTTATGGTCGCCCGCCAACACTGGACCGTTGCTCGTCCGCAACCAAGCATTGACCATCCACGACTTGAGTCCGCTTGAACATCCTGAGTGGTTCAAAAAAAGTTTCTCGTTGTGGTACCGTTTATTTTTGCCGATATTGGCGAGACGCGTCCAAGTCATTTTCACGCCGTCGGAGTTCGTGAAACGAAAGGTCGAAGAAACATTTGGAATCAAAAATATCATCGTCACCCCGTCTGGCGTCGACTCGTCCATCTTTTGTCCCGGCGCATTTCTGAAGGCATACGGCCTCCCCGAAAAGTATATTTTGTTCGTCGGTTCGATCCAGCCACGCAAAAATTTGACCGGTCTGCTAAAAGCATGGCGTGAAATAAGAGATGGATTCAAAGATACGTGGCTTATCGTCGCGGGCGAAAAGGGGAATGTATTTCGTTCGGAAAATTTCGCAGACGAAGAACGCGTCCGCTTTTTAGGCTATGTTTCAGACGACGAGTTGCCGGGCATGTATGCAAACGCAAAATTGTTCGTACTTCCCTCTTTCGATGAAGGCTTTGGCTTGCCCGCGCTCGAAGCGCTGGCATGTGGGACGCCTGTGATCGTTTCAAACGGCGGCGCGTTGCCGGAGGTTGTGGGCGACGCGGGTATGATTTTCGATTTGGCAAAACCGGATGATTTAGCGTCGTCCATAAAAACCATCTTGAGCGATAATCATCTACGAAACACAATGAAGGAAAAAGGCTTATTGCGCGCCAAAACTTTTTCATGGCAAACGACTGCCGGGTTGATATGGAGCAAACTGAATGAGCGCATGTAACGCGACATGTATGCTGCCAGCGCGCCTAATGCGATATGAATATCGCATTACATCCTATGAACTCTGAACCCCGTGTTGCATTTGTGATTGACGCGCTTCCGTCTTTGGGCGGCGGCGAGAAGGTGTTGTTTGCCGCGCTCCGGGCATACCCGCGCGCCGACATCTTCACGCTCGTTTACAACAGGGATGTTTTCCTCAACACGCCCATCGCTTCCAAAAACATCAAATCGTCCTACATTAACGCCCTTCCGTTCGCCCACAAATATCATCGTTTGTTTCTGCCGTTGATGCCTCATGCCGTCGAACGATTCAACCTCAACGCCTATGACCTGATCGTCTGTTTTAGTTACGCGGTGGCGCATGGCGTGAAAAACTACAACGGCGCGCGCCATGTCTCGTACACGTATACGCCCATGCGTTACGCCTGGACTGACCTCAACCTCAACGGGACATACACGCGCAGAAATTTTCTACTCAATGGATTCATGCGCGGCTTTCGCGCCTGGGATAAAAAAGCCGCGGCGCGCGTCCATGATTTTGCCGCGATATCCCAAGCCGTTTCCAAACGGATAGCGGATTCGTACCAACGCGCCGCGCCGGTGATTTATCCGCCCGTCGAAGTGGAACGGTTTCATCCGGCGAATCGGCGTGAAGATTTTTATATTACGATATCGCGTCTCGTCCCGCACAAACGCGTTGACGTCGTCGTTCAAGCCTTTTCCAAATTAAATCTCCCACTCGTCGTCATCGGCGATGGGCCCGAACTGCCGCGCCTGCAAAAGTTGGCGGCGTCGAACGTCCGCTTTCTTGGTTATGAGTCGGATGAAAAGGTCGCGGATTTATTGAGTCGGGCGCGCGGCTTCGTCTGCGCGGCGGAGGAGGATTTTGGGATCGCCATCGTCGAGGCGCAGGCGGCGGGCTGTCCGGTCATCGCGTATAGTCGCGGCGGCGCGCTGGAAACAGTTAAAGAGGGAGAGACAGGTCTATTTTTTGAGGAGCAGGACGCGGGTAGTTTGATGCGGGCAGTCCGAACCTTCGAGCGGATGAAATTTAGCGCCGAGTCCCTCATCCGCAACGCGGAACGATTCAATTCATCCCGTTTTATTTTTGAATTTCAAAAGTTTGTTGAATCTAAAAGTTAGGGCTATACTCGGTCTGCACACTTGGCGCTGCCGTAGGCGTCTAACGCCAGAGAGCGCAACCAACGCAACAATTCATAAGGAGGCAGCATGTATCGAACTGACATGTACGAAGGCTTGCTGGCGGAGACCGTCACAATGACGGGCGCGAACGGCGACACAATCAACGCCTATCTCGCGCGCCCGCTTGGCGCGGGACCTTTCCCGGCGCTGGTGTTGGCGCATCACATGCCCGGCTGGGATGAATGGTATCGCGAGGCGACATATAAATTCGCGCATCACGGCTACGTGACAATTTCGCCGAACTTGTATTTCCGCGCGGGACACGGAACTCCTGAAGACGTGGCGGCGAAAATTCGCGGAGATGGCGGCATTCCAGACGATCAGGCGGTTGGCGATTTGGCGGGCGCGATGAACTATGTGCGCGGGCTTCCTTATTCGAACGGTAAGGTAGGAATCTTCGGAACGTGTTCAGGCGGCAGACATTCATATCTCGCCGCGTGCCGCGCGCCAGGCTTCGACGCGATTATTGATTGCTGGGGCGGGCGCGTTGTTATGACGCCCGACCAATTGAACAAAAATTTTCCCGTCTCACCGTTGGATTACACAAAGGATCTGCCCTGCCCCATTTTGGGCATCTTTGGAAACGACGACGCCAACCCCACGCCTGAGCAGGTGAACCAGCACGAGGCCGAACTCAAAAAACATAACAAGGCATACGAGTTTCATCATTACGAAGGCGCGGGTCATGGATTCTTTTATTACCATGCCGCCGCGTATCGTCAGGCACAGGCAGTGGACGGCTGGCAGAAGGTCTTTGCGTTTTTGGAGAAATATTTGAACGCCTAATGTCATTGCGACCCCGCCTCGCGAGGGAAGCAATCTCCTCGAAACAGGGGATTGCTTCGCAAAAAAACGCTCGCAACGACATCTGGAAAAGGAATTGATTATGTGCACAATGATCGTTGAAAAAGTCAAAGTGGACGGGAGCGGCAGGGGCAGGGACGGCTGGTTCAAACTGGAGCAAGTCAACGTCTCGTTTGATCATCCCTTCAACGCGCCGCTGGAACACGCGTTGAATATTGATTTCGTTGATCAATCGCAGGGATTGGAGAATCGCGTGGCGGTGGAACTGAGCGAACATGCCGCGCGCGATCTGGCGAAGACGATTCTCGCGGTGTTGGATCAGGCGGAGGCGGGAGGGCATTTGAGATAACTTTGATCGTTTAACGAGAACCGGGTCGCGCTTGCCCTGAAAGATGCATGCCGCCCTGGTCGTAAAAAAGAACTCGGAGGTCCCAAAGACCTCCGAGTTCTCGATTCTTACCAGCAGTTTTTTCCCCGTAGTGATTACATCGTTCGCGGCGCGTGGAGGCTTGTTATTATGCCCGCGA
>Ga0247727_10011588_pt1 | contig 15341 bp, 22 predicted proteins | sample WisWelCaveWW1625_FD_202498 | JGI IMG/M metagenome (GOLD analysis project Ga0247727, IMG submission 202498) | Biofilm microbial communities from Wishing Well Cave, Virginia, United States - WW16-25 | ecosystem: Environmental > Aquatic > Deep subsurface > Groundwater > Cave microbial mat | place... | reverse complement strand
GACGGTTTTCGGGATTACATTCTGCATGTGGAAGTGCCGTCCAGAGCCGAACATGACGAATTCGATTCGGAGCCGCGGTTTCTGCCATTTCTGGAGAAGTTTCAAGCCATGCAGCCCGAAGAGCCGAGGGTCTGGCTTGGGAATACATTGTTTCAGATTTAGCATGTATGAAGGACAAATCAGACAGCCACTGTAGAGAGACATCGAAGTATTTTATTATGACTCCCATTTTGAGACCGGGAGAATTATTCGTTGATGGATCTTTGCTGACTGTTGCAGAAAAAGGAGAAATTTATGACTCACCCACTCGTTGACCAATTCCGCTTTACCCGCAGTGAATGGCTGCGCGGACTCGAAGGCGTGACCGAAGAAGACGGCGCGCGTCACTTCGGGCAGATGAACTGCATCAGTTGGATTGTAGGTCATCTGGCATGGCATGAACAGCGTTCATTTTTGATGCGCCCGCAAGACATCATCCTGTTTCCGAAATTGAACGAAGTCTTTGCAAGCGGCGCAGCGATGAGCACACCCTCCTTGAAGGAGATGCTGGAAACGTGGCATGCCGTGACGAAAGCCGCCGATCCCTATCTCGATTCGTTGACGACCGAAATTCTGCTAACCGATCTTTTGCTCAACGGCGAATCGGTTGGGCAAACCCGCGGCTCCGCTTTGCGCCGCATCACCTACCATTACTGGTTTCACACGGGGGAGATTTTAGCCATCCACCAGATGATCGGTGGCAAAGACCTGCCCGAGTACGTGGGAGATATCGAAGGCGAAGCGCCGTACCGCCCTGAAAGGTAGGGTTGACCCGCCAGGATTGTTCAAGAATAATGACGACCCTGGCGGGTCGCCCCTACGCACAATTAATTTACAAATATGGAAATCACCCAAACCCTTTACGTCACAAACCCAAAAGACTGGCGCGACTGGCTAAAGAAACACTACAAGACCGAAAAAGATATCTGGCTGATCTACTACAAAAAAGCGACAGGCAAGCCGCGCATCGAGTACAACGACGCGGTGGAGGAAGCCCTGTGCTTCGGCTGGATTGACAGCATCGCCAAGAGACTGGATGAAGAACGAACCGCCCAACGGTTTTCGCCGAGGAAACCAAATTCAAATTATTCGCAAGCTAACATCGAGCGGTTGCGTTATTTGGTTGTGAAGAAAAAAGTTGTGAAAGAAGTGGCTGAGACGTTGGGGGATATTCTGAACAAAGAGTTCGTCATCCCGTCCGATATTTTGAAAGCCATTAAAGCAGACAAGGAAGCATGGAAGAATTTCAAGAAGTTTTCAGATTCGTACAAGCGGATTCGCATCGCCTTCATTAACGGCGCACGCAAACGCCCTGAGGAGTTCGAGAAACGGTTGCGTCACTTTATCGAGATGACCGAGAAGAATAAGATGTTCGGGTTTGGCGGAATTGAGAAGTATTATTAGACTCACCCCATTACGCTTTGCCTTTTACCTCCACGCGGACCACGTCCACGCGCTGGTTGAATCCATCGAGATTAAACGAATCGCTGAACGCAACTTTGCGGAACAAATCCATATACTCGGAGGTGTGCTTAATGGGGCGACCTGAGGTCAAACTGACGTAGGCGAACTCCACCCACGAGAGGCATTTCAAGCGCTGACCTTTGTGATCCAGCATCAAGCCTTCGACAACCAACTCGTTCTCTGTGTAGTGAATGAGGCGCGTTCGGATGCGGACTTTTTCCATGACCAGCACGGGTCGCAGGTAGGCGATCTGGGTCTTTGCGATGACCCAATTGGCTTTTGAATGCTCCGCGTGTTCGTAAATATTGATACCGTAAAATTGAATGATCTGGTCTTCGCGCGCATTGATGAAGTAATCCATATAGCGGGCGTTATTGAGATGACCAAAAGGGTCGCAATCTTGAAAGCGGGCGATGACTTCGCTTTCCAATTCCCTGGGTAAATTTTGTTCGGTGTTCATCCTGTTGATTATCCTTCTACACTCACGCTATCCACAATCCCTACAATAACCGAGATCACGCACCCGTCGGGGATTCCCAACGCCTGACGAGTAACATAGTCTTCGCGGTTTTACCCAGTCACTGTCGCGAGCTGATAAATAGCGGGACGGTATTTCGGTGCGGGAATGGATTTCCCCTCCTTTTTTGCTGCTTCCAACCATGCGGTTTTGGCAACCAGCGCTTCTGCCAATGCCTCTTCGGGGGTTTCACCAAACGCAGAGCAATGCGCCAGATCGGGAATATCGGCAATATAACCGCCATCTTCCTCGCTGTAAAAAATGTTGATGTGGTAATCCTTCTTCATTCTTCCTCCAAACTCAATGCGTACCGTTCGGTCAATTCCATAAATTGACGTACTTGATATGGTTTGACCTGACCTTTCACATTTTGCAAATTCACCAATTCCTTCACGGTTGGGTGGACATAGATATGGTGACTTCCGCTTATTCTCGAAATTCGAAATCCAAAACCTTCGACAAGCAACATAAAATCACTGAAGGAAATATTCTTTGAACCAGCTAATACTTTGGCAAGAGATTTCTTCGTTTTCGCCTTTGATGCTCAATTATACAACTCTTTGAACTCTTCCTGTAATTTCTTTTGGGCAGATATCCCTATCCTTCCACGCTCACGCTATCCACAATCCCCACAATGACCGAGATCACGCAGGCGTCGGGGTTTTTCAACGCCTGGCGCGCGCCGTTTCCTTCGCGGTTGTCCAGCACCGTATCGCCAATGCCTAACTGTGAATTTAATGGGTCGAAGATGGTTAAAAATTGGACGAGTCGTGAAACAGACCCGTCCATTATCAACACGGGCCGAGATCACCTTCTTAATCAGTAGCCTCTTTCACTGGTTGGCGAATCTGGTAGCCCAATTGTTTCATCTGTGCGAAACTGTCCTCGAGACCCCAGATATCGGTGATCTTGCCTTTCTTCAAGCGGTAGATTTCAATCCCGCTCCAAATCGCCGAGCGATGATATTCCGTATTGGTGCCGCCCGTCAGGTAATAACACGTCACCAGATCGCCATCGCCAAAATTCATTTCGATGTCCGTATGAAGGTCGGGCCAGTTTTTGAGTATATCGGCGCGCCAGACATCGACGAAATCCGCAAGCTTGAGTTCAAGCCCGTCAATGCGGCTGCGAGTCACAGGGATCGTCAAGACCTTCCCATCCCGATTCACAGTGAACGAAACGGTTGTGCCTGGAATGCCCTGACCCCACAGCCCGCTCTTCAACTGCTCAAAGGTCTCCCAGTTGTTTTCGTTATCATGCGCGCTCATCAACACGTCACCGACTTGCACGTGACCGAATGCGGATCCATGTGGGGCGACCTGCATGACGACCACTTTCTCGCCGGATGAATCATCTGTGTTGACGCCCGTACCTACATAAGGCGCAACATGTATGAGGCAGTTCTTATCGCAGAACTCGAAGATCGAGTCAAAATGCTTGCGATTCAGGATTTCCTCAACGTATTCGCGCACAATGGTTGTGTTTGCCTTGGTCATTTGGGGCCTCCTTTATATGCAGGGCTTTGACAACCGGTATCCTGCCCGGTAAACAAATAGCCGCTGGCAGAATTGCCAACGGCTATATTGAATCATCGAAAATGCGGTACCGCGTGTTTTGAATCTGTGATGCAAATTCATTGTACGACTTTCAAAGGTCCAAGTCAAGCATGATTTTAATCTTTTCAAAATTTATTTGCGGCGGGAATTTGCCTGAGGTCTTCCCTGTTCTCAATTCACTCTTCCAAACTCACACTATCCACAATCCCCACAATGACCGAGATCACACACGCATCAGGATTCTTCAACGCCTGGCGCGCGCCGTTTCCTTCGCGGTTGACCAGCACCGTGTCACCGATGCCTGCCTGCGAGTTATCGAGCGCGATGAAATCTTCGTCAGCCTTTTCGCCATCCACGAGCAAAGGCTGGACGACGAGCAGTCTGCGATTCTTGTAGTGCGCGTGGCTAATGGTGGTAACGACAGTTCCGATTACTTTACCGATAATCATTTTGTTTCAAAAATACTCCGCTGGTTGAGTAGTGGCGCCTCGCGCCACGTATCGAAACCAACAAGTTTCAAGGATAAATTTGTACCAAGATTTACTTTGCTTAGTGGTGGTCTCGATACGGGCTTCGCCCTACTCGACCACCGATTAAGTATAATAGTTTTGCCCTGCCTTCAAAGTATAGTCAAACGTGCCATCGGGTTTCACTTCCAACTCATCCACGATACCAACCAACGCCAAATCTATCGGCACGAACTTCTCGTCCTTCATAGCAAGTGCGGCTTCACGTGAACGGACCATCACACACAAATCGCCGGGACCAGCCTGCACCACGTCCGCTGCGACTTGCAGGATGCCGATTGGCTCCATCGTTTTGTTCAACGGCTGGACGACAAGCAACTTCACGCCCTCAATATCGGGATATTTGATCGTGCAAACCGCGTTGCCTTTTACTCGTCCGAAGAGCATGGTTACTTTGTCCTCACGAGTTTGAGCGTGCGCCTGATGATCGTGTCGAGCAGGGACGCGTCCACTTGATTCCCAAGTTTCGCGGCGACCTTTTCGCGGATCCGTTTTTCCAACCCCCCACCCCTCTCCCTTAAGGGAGAGGGGTGGGGGGTGAGGGTGGTCGCAGGCTGGGATAACGCCGAGGAAACAGAATCAACTCTAGGCTTTGAATGAAGCGTGTTTTTTTCCGAAAGATACGGTCGCACGGGTGCGGCAGGTGGCGTATCAGTACCATCCGCAAGCAATCCCAATTGCCGCGCCTTTTCATATGCGAGATCAGTCAACACAACATCGTCAGTCACTGCAAGTGATTTGACTCCGCTGTGAAAAAGTTCTTCGATATCTTTATCGGTATAAAATTTTTTTGTCATGATTTTCGGAAGACGACTTTTCCATCCACCTCAAGCGAATCGATCACCGCCATGATGACCGCATCCACAGGCGTATCTTTGGTGATGTTCGTTTGCCGCGCCGATGAGCCCGACGCGGTCAGCACCAGATCACCGACCCCCGCGTCCACCGTGTCCACTGCCACATACGGTTTGCCAGACACGGCGCCGGTTTCATCCGATTGCCGCAGGATGAGCAATTTTCGCCCATGCAACTTTTCGTCTTTTATGGTGGACACTGTTGTGCCGATCACTTTTGCGATGAACATAATTTCTCCATGCGAACGTCCCGCAGGTTTCTTCGAGCGATTCTGTCCTTCACACAAACCTGCGGGACGGTTGTTAATATTTTGCGGATGAACCTGCGGCCGCTTCATTCCTCGGGGACGCCTGATCGCTCGGACCTTGAATGATCTTCACCCCCGCGCTCGCGCCGATGCGAGTCGCGCCTGCTTTGATCATACTCGCGGCGTCCTCAAACGTGCGGACTCCGCCCGACGCCTTGACGCCCATCTGCGGACCGACCGCCTTGCGCATCAACTCCACATCGTGCACCGTTGCGCCGCCGCCCGCAAACCCCGTGGACGTTTTGACAAAGTCCGCGCCCGCCTCCTTCGAAATCAAACTGGCGAGGGTTTTTTCCTCGTCGGTTAATAAAACTGTTTCAATAATTACTTTGACAATTGCGCCGCGCGAGTGCGCCGCGTTGACAACCCCATGAATATCTTTTGCGACCGTTTCAAGATCGCGCGCTTTCAACGCGCCGACGTTAATCACCATGTCAATCTCGGTCGCGCCCTGCTTGATGGCAGTCTCTGTTTCAAATGCTTTCGTCTCTGACGATGTCGCTCCCAGCGGAAAGCCGATCACCGTGCAGACCTTGACATCCGATCCTTTGAGCAATTCTGCGCACAGGCTCACCCACGTCGGGTTCACGCACACGGATGCAAAGCTGTACTTCCGCGCTTCGTAACAAAGCTGGGCGATCTCCTGTTGGGTGGCGTCGGGTTTGAGCAGAGTGTGATCAATCATCCGCGCGATCGCCAGTTCCTGCGGGATGGCCCCCAGCGTGGACGAGACCCGCGCCGCCCCCGCCCTGACCACGTTCCCCACGTGATCGAAACACACACGCACGCACAGTCCGTCGGCGCAATCGAATTTGCATTGATAGGCTTCCGGGTTGCTGGGACGCGCGTCTTCTTCCATCATCGCGCCGATCACTTCATGCGTAATGATCTCTACGAGTTGTTCAACAAGTTTCGGGTCGGGTTTGGTCATAAGACTAATTGGGTGGTCGAGTAGTCCCGCCTCACTGAGCGGAGCCTTTGCTCAGTCGATGCGTCGCGGGACGTATCGAGACCACCAGTTTTCTAGTAATCACCTGTTTACAAGGTACCAGTTGGTCTCGATACGGGCTTCGCCCTACTCGACCAACGGATCATTTCAAATACTGCCTCTCCACCGATTTTATCTTATCCACGCGCTTTGTGTGACGGTCGCCGCCGAAGTCGGTGGTCAGCCAGACTTTCACAATCTGTTTCGCCAGATTTACACCGATCAAACCTGCACCGAGTGTAAGCACGTTTGTATCGTTGTGCTCGCGGCTATTGCTCGCGGACGAAACGTCATACGCCATCCCCGCGCGGACGTTGGGCACTTTGTTCGCAACAATGCAACTGCCAATTCCCGCGCCGTCAATCATGATTCCACGCCACGCGCGACCCGTCCCCACCATCTGCGCCACGGAGTGGGCGAAGTCGGGGTAATCCACAGGCTCTTTGCTGTTCGTGCCAGCATCCATGATAACGAAACCGAGAGACTCGATCTCAGTTTTCAGCACCCCTTTCAACTCGAACCCGCCATGATCCGCGCCGAGGGCGACGATTCGTTTCCCCGCTGGCGAGGCAGGTGCGGGCTCGGATTGAGGCGAACCTATCATCTTTTGTATCACGTTCTGCACGATCTGGCGGATTTCCTTATCGTCAAGCGTTGTCATTAGTTTGATTATCTTCGTGATGAGGCGTTGCGTCAAGTAAGCAAATCAAATACCCAAAACCTTCACGCCGCTTCGGGGTTATGAATGCAAAGGAGATTCATCATGACCTACGTACTCGTCCGATTTACAGTGGAAGATCTTGCAAAATGGAAGCCCGTGTTTGAGGAAGCCGCCACCCTCCGCAAGAGTTTCGGTTCGATGGGCGTCCGCGCTTTCAGCAGGGCAGATAGCCCGAATGAAGTCGCCATCCTGGGAGAATACGAAGACCGAGCAAAAGCCCAGCAGATGTTTCAATCCCAGGAATTCCGCGAATTGACACAACGCGGAGGAGTCAAGGGTCCGCCTGAGGTGAGTTTCCTGGATGAAGTCGTCAATCTGCCTGCATGAAGAAATCCCCTCCGGGCCAAACTCGGAGGGATTTTTGGCATATAATTTCCCTAATGAAAAGCATAGGAATTATTCTCTCCCTCTTCTTTATTTTTCCCCTTTTCTCGTGTAGTTCCATCAATGCCACTTCGCATGAAGATCCTTCGCTCGTCACAATCCAAACCGATAAGAATAATTATTCATCCAACGAAGAGGTAACGATCACCATCCATAACGGGCTAAGCGAGACAATCGAATACTACGGGTCGTGTTCACTGACTATATGCCAGTCTATGGATGGAGAATGGATATGCGCGATAAGAGACTGCTTTGCGCCGTTGGATTTATTGGCTTCGGGTTCTTCCACTGAGTTCAATGAGGTCTTCACAAGCTCAGCAGAGGAAGTGTTTAGATATCAGTTCGAGTACTTCCTTCCATCCGCAGAGGCGCTTCACACAGTGTATTCAAACGAGTTTTTCGTCAAGCCGTAATGGATCAAATTGTGAACAAACTTACCCTTCCCACCCTTGACGAATACGCAGAATTCTACGCGGGCTACATCCAGCGCTCACAAGCAAGAGGCGATGTGCTTGCCGCGCTCCCTCAACAAATTGACGAAATCAAATCCGCGCTTGGCAGTCTTTCGGACGAACAAGCCTTGTTCCGCAACGCGCCGAAGGAATGGTCCATCAAGGAAGTGATGGGACACCTCAACGATGTGGAACGCGTCTTCTCTTACCGACTCCTGCGCGTCTCCCGTAACGACGCGACTCCACTCCCTGGCTTCGAGCAGGATGACTATGTCCGCGAGGCGGGATTTGATAGTTACCCGCTGAAAGAGTTGATTCAAGAATTCGAACATCTCCGCCGCGCAAACATCCTTGCGATAAACAACATGAGCGACGAATCCACGCGGCGGGTTGGGACAGCCAGCGGATACCCCGTCAGCGCGCGTGCGTTGATCTATATGCTCGTTGGTCACGTGGATCATCACATGGAAAGTTTGAACGAAAAATATTTGCCAAACATCGAATGACACGCTCATCCTATTTCATCGAACCTTTTGTGGACACAGGACTCGGCAACTCCGCGTACCTGATCGGATCGCACGAGTCCAAAAAGGGGATTCTGATAGACCCGCTTCGCGACGTGGACCGGTACCTATCTGCCGCCTCCGAGCGCGGACTCACGCTGACGCATGTCCTCGATACCCACCTGCACGCGGATTTTGTTTCCGGCAATCGTGAGATCGCGCACCAAACGGGCGCGGTCATCGGCGCGAGCGCGGAGGCAAAGCTGGGATTCGATCACAACCCGCTCGATGAAAATTCGGTCATTGACCTCGGCGCGTTCCAACTCCGCGTGCTGACGACGCCTGGGCATACCCCTGAACACATTTCATTTCTCGTCACGGACGCTGATGGTAAAACTCCATCCGCACTATTTAGCGGCGGCGCATTAATCGTCGGAGGCGCTGCGCGCACAGATTTGCTCACGCCCGAACTCACGCATCCTTTGGCGAGTCAACTCTTTCACACCATCCACGACAAGTTATTGAAACTTCCCGATGAGGTGAATGTGTTCCCAACTCATGGAGCGGGCTCGTTCTGTGTCGCGCCTGTTTCGTCCGAACGCACGTCCACGATCGGGCATGAACGCAGGACAAACAGGCTTGCACTTGCACGTGACGAAGAGGAGTTTATCAAACGTTCCTTGACGGGTTTGCCGCTGTACCCAACCTATTACAAATTTTTGCGCGAGGTCAACGAGCGCGGCGCGAAGATTCTGGGTGGTGTTCCCTTTTTGAAGCCATTATCAGCAAGCGAAGTCAAAGCATTAATGGATGAGGGAGTCGTTGTGTTGGATGTCCGCCATCAAAAGGCGTTCGGTGCGGGGCACATTCCTAACTCATATGGAATCCGCGTCGACGCGCCGCTGATCGTCTGGGCGGGTTGGGTGATTCCGTTTGGGAGCAGGATCATGCTCCTCGGAGAGTCAGCAGACGATCGGGAGGAAGCGACGCGGCAACTCATCCGCATTGGGTACGATGAGGTAGTCGGTTATCTCGATGGCGGAATCGACGCGTGGGCGCGGGAATATCCTGTTGAGACGGTTCAAAGCATGGATGCCAAAGAGTTACGCGAACGATTGAACGAGGTGACGTTGATAGACGTGCGGAGACTCTCCGAATGGGAAAGCGGGCATATCGCGGGCGCGGTCCATTTTGAGGGCGGGCGAATCCCGTGGGAAGAATTGCCCTTCCCGACGGACAAGCCGCTGGCGATTCAATGCGCAAGCGGGAATCGTTCGATGGTGGCGATCTCTGTGTTGAAGCGGCGCGGCATTCATAACGTGATTCAAGTGGACGGCGGAATCAGCAAGTGGAAGATGAACGGTTTTGAGGTCGTAAAAGATCGCCCCAATTTGATCACCTTATGATTGGCTCGGAATCACATGGCTAACTATCGCACCACTGTAATTTTGAAAACAGACATCGTGGACTCGACGCCGCGGCTGGCAACACAGACTCAAGCGGAGATGAGCCTGCAGAGAAAGCAACACAAACAATTTATCGCGGAGACCGCTGCCAGACATCACGGTTCCGTGTTCCAGGAGGAGGGCGACGCGTACTGGATCGAATTCCCTAGTGTGACCAATGCCAGTCTCGCCGCAATTGAAATGCACCAGAGCCTGCGCATTATGCAGGCGGGCAGGATCGAGAAGCAGCGTCTCGCAATTCGAGCGATCATTACAGTGGGAGATATCCTTCATCAGGACAACGACACCATTGGCACAACACTCACTCTGACCACACGAATCGAAAAGATCACTCCCCCCGATGAAATTTACCTGTCACATGCCGCGTGGCTGATGCTAAACAAGGCGGAAGTCCAAACGGCGTTCGCGAGCGAGTTTAACTTTAAAGGATTCAACGAACCAGAGAAGGTATATAGGGTTGTTCAAAAGCACAAGACCCGTGTGCTTACCAATCAATACATTGTGTTCACAGATGTGCGTTCCTGGATGTGGTACACAGCATCCAAAGGTATTGAAGAAGTTGAAGATTTTCTGCTGGAATATGACGATCTGATGAACGAGATCTGCGATTCGTATGGCGGGATTATCCGCAACACATCCGGGGATGAATATTTTCTGACATTTTCAGAAACAAATGCCTTTTTTCCGGCAATGGAGCAATTATGCTCGTCATGGAGGAACATGCAAGTCCGCTTCAAACTGGGAATCTCAGTTGCGGCCCATAAAGGCGATCTAAATGTCCTGCGCTCCTATCTATATGGGAGCAATATCCATACAACATTCTACCTGGAACAATTAACAAGGATGTTCTACCCTGCCAGGGAATCAATATCCGTTGCAATTAGCGGCAAGGTAAAGGAGAGCGCTCAAGGAACAATCTGGGAGCCGGCAATTCGAGAAATGGACAAGAGCAAAATTACCAGTGAGAGACTTCAAGAATGGATTGAAGAAAATGGCGCACATTGGTTCATCGCAGAAGGCGCCACAAAGGTGACTTAATCCCCCTAATGCCCTCCATAGAAGTCAATCAACTGCAAAAGACTTTTCAGACAAAACGCAAAGCTGCGGGCTTGCGTGGTTCAGTGCGCGCGCTTATCAGGCCGGAGTACAGCACTGTTGAAGCTGTGCGTAACCTTTCCTTTCAGATGGAAGCAGGCGAATTGCTCGGCTTCATCGGTCCGAATGGCGCGGGGAAATCCACCACGATCAAAATACTCACAGGTATTCTGCATCCAACCGGCGGCGAGGCAAAGGTACTGGGCTTCGTCCCGTGGAAGGAACTGCCTTTCCCGATGGACGAACCACTGGCGATTCAATGCGCGAGCGGGAATCGTTCAATGGTGGCAATCTCTGTGTTGAAGCGGCGCGGGATTCATAATGTGATTCAAGTGGATGGCGGAATCCATAAATGGAAAATGCAGGGGTTTGAGGTGGTAAGCGATCATTCGAATTTAATCACGCTATGAATCTTCCAGCCTTCGATGATCGTTTGCCGTTTTTGAATCAGTTCATCCTTGCATTGGTGAACGGGTATCACGCGGGCAGAATCGATTCGTGGGATGCGCTCGACGAAAAAGTGAAAGCGTTCTTCACGCCCGAACGCATGGAGCAAACCGAGTCGCTTGTGCCGGGCTGGAAGAAGATGACTTCATATTCAAACGGCATCACACGGACACACGTGATGTGTGTATTTCTCGGGGTGTTTATGTTGCCTGAGTTTGAGGCGCTGACACACGCTGAACAACAAACGGCAAAGTGGATTGTTCTCCTGCACGACGCGGATAAAATCCACCTGCGCGGCAAAAAGGATGCCATGCACGCGTTCCGTTCGGGAGTAGTTGCCGCGAAAATTCTGCCGTCGTTTGGTTTTCCTGTAACCGACAAATATCATGATTTGATTCAAATCTGGAGCGAGTTGACTCTTAATGCTTTCATCGTGCGCGACGACGATGCCACGCCAAAACCTGACAACCAAAAACTGCCTGAGATTCTTTCGGGCATTGACCAGTTATTCGGCTTGGATGCGCCTGCAAGTTTGATCGCAAAAGTTGTTTTGTTGCACATCTCGCTGGATGTTGATCCGTTTTATCCCACGCCCGCGCCGCTGACCGATGAAGAAATCAAACGCTTCATCACTCCCACTCTGCTCCCACTGATGAAAGTCATGATGATGGGAGACAACGAAGGCTGGTCGTTATTCGATCCTGACACAAGACAAAGGCAGAAGAGGGACGCACTCACGGCATTTCAGAAATTTTATAAAATCATCATTGCCTGATTGCAAGAGGTTGATACACGGGGGAAAATTAGAGCGGGATACGCAAAGCGTCCGGCTCTACACATCAAGCCGAAGCGCCTGAATAACTTCGCAAGCCCAGAAGCCACACGCCGCGCGCAAGTACTATCAGAAACAACGTTAACCCAACAGCGAACAGCATGGTCTCGGTTGTCAGGCGGTTCGTCACCGCTTCGGCGGGCATCGTCACCGCGAACGCGACAGGCACGAGAAACGTCATGCCCGTGCGAAGCCAGTCGGGGTACACACTCACGGGCCAGCGTCCCGCCGCGAACAACCCTTGAAACAGCTCAACGATGTCGCCGACTCGGATCACCCAAAACGCAAAGGACGTGACCATCAGCCAGACACAGTACAGCATGATCGAGCCAAGCAAAAGCGCGGCAAGGAAAAGGATGACTTGAATCGCCCCCAACGAAGCCGACAACTGATTCACCGCTACGATCAGGATCACCAACCCGACGAGGACATCGGTCAACTGCCAGAATCGGAATTCGCGCACACTGACGAGCGCCTGCGCGTCGGCGGGTTTGGTGAGGGCGAAGTCCAATGTGCCGTTGAGCACGTCGTTCATCAGCCGCTCCATGTTGGGTTGAATCGCCGAGCGGATGACTCCGCCCATCAGGATGTGTACTCCCATTACGGCGAGCAGTTCCGCACGCGACCAGCCCGCGAGATCACTGACTTGCCCGAAGACAAGCGACAAGCCGATCAAGCCTGTCCCGACGGCAATGGCGGACTGCAATATTTGTATGAAGAAATTTACGCGATATTGAAATTCGTTCAAGACGCCGATACGGAGGTAGGACCAGGCAAGTTTAAATGGGTTCATGATTCCCTCGCATTCGGCGGCGGCTGGAGCAATAAAATGGCAAGTTTGAGAGGGTTCATTTCAAACCTGCTATTTGCATGGAGATTGCTTCGTCGCAAAGAGCAAGAACGCTCCTCGCAATGACATGATGTTTATTGAATGGATTCATGTTTTGACTCCTATCCGCCTACAGCGGAGAATTGCTTGAGGGCGGCGCGCCAGACCAAAGCGAGGAAAGAAGCGCCGATGGTTATCCAAAGAATCTGCATCCCGACGCCGATCCAAAGTTCACTCGTGGACATGTTTCCGACGAGGGCGTCAATCGGGAAAAAGAATGTCCATTTGAATGGCAGGTAATTGGAAAGGTTTTGCACCCACTGAGGCATGAGCGTCATCGGCACGAGGCGACCTGAGAGAATCAATTCGAGCGCGAAGTACAACTCGAAGATGGCGCTGACGCGGGTCGTCCAGAAAGTGATCATGCCGAGCAGGGAGAGCAGTATCGTGCGGATGAGGAACGCGCCCCAGATGGCGATGAAAAACACGAGGGCTTTCATGGCGGTGAATTCGATCACGGGCTTGAAGACGAGCGCGAGGAAAATCGCAAGCGGAATCCACAACAAGATGACGACAATCTTCCAGCCCGAGAAATACGCGATGTCGTTCATGATCGGGTGGATGGGACGCATCAACTCCATCGAAAGGTTGCCCTCGCGGATACGCCACTCCCAGCCGAACGGCGTGAAAACGATGTTCATGTTGCGGACGAGAGTCCACACGATGTAGTACGCAGCGAACGAACCCGCCGTGTACCCGCCCACCGTCCCGCCCAGTTGATCCGCAATCGTTGACCACACCACGAGATAGATGACAGGCTCCGCGATCATGCCGATCATGTAAAAGTAATTGGCGACACGGTATTGAATCTGACTCAGGATGGAGACGCGCGCAGAGGCAAGGAAGAATTCGACGTAACGCCTCATGCTTCCTCCTTTTGCGAGAAGACCTGGTCAATCACGTCGTCCACGGGCGCGTCTTCCACGGTGAGGTCGTCCACTTGAAAATCGGACAGCAACCGCGCCGTGACCTGCGACGTCTGCGCCTTCGGCACGCGCAGGGTGACGCGCCCATCTTCCCGACTGACCACTTCACCATACTTCGAGAGATCGGCATCGGGATTCTGAAGCGACAGGCTCAACGTCTTGAACGACGAGAATTGATTCACCAGCGCGGTCAGATCGCCGTCGAAGAGGATACGTCCATGGTGAATCACGACGACGCGCTTGCACAAGGCTTCCACGTCTGCCATGTAGTGACTCGTCAGCAGGACGGTCGCGTTGTAGCGTTTGTTGTATTCCGCGACGAACATGCGGATTCTCCTCTGCATGGTCACGTCCAAGCCGAGAGTCGGCTCATCGAGGAACAGCACCTTCGGCTTGTGAAGAAGCGCGGCGACGATTTCCATTTTCATGCGCTCGCCGAGCGAAAGGTTGCGGACGGGTTGTTTGACCAACTCCTTCAAATCGAGCAGTTCGATAAACTCGTCGCGGGCGCGCTTGAATTCGTTCACGGGGATGCCATAGACCGCGCGTTGCAAATCAAATGAATCGAGGGCGGGCAGATCCCAGGTCAGCTGGTTGCGGTTACCCATAACGAGCGTGATCTGCCGCAGGTAATCGTACGGGCGAAGGCGGGGTTCAAATCCCAGCACGCGGACGTCGCCCGAGGTGGGATGCAGAAGTCCGCTCAGCATTTTGAGCGTGGTGGTCTTGCCCGCGCCGTTCGGCCCGAGAAAGCCGACGACTTCCCCAAGTTCGATGTTGAACGAGATACCGTCCACCGCTTTGGTGGTTTTGTACTTGCGATGGAACAAACTGGTGACGGCGGCTTTGAGACCGCCTTCGCGTTCGGGCACCTGGTAATACTTGGCTAATTGCGAAATCGAGACAACAGAAGACACAATAAACTCCTTGCGCAGAACGTCCCGCAGGAATCATTCTGCAATTCAGAATTAAGGATCAAACCTGCGAGACGGGGACTTGTGAAAATAAAAGCCGCAGGCATCGAGGCGCCTGCGGCAGAATCCTGACCCAAATAAATCAAGAAATCAACCTGCAAGAAGGCGCGCTCGACATTGGTGTGAAATTCTTTGTTACTGGCATTGAGGGTACCTCCTTTCAGTTGATGTGTGGCAGTGTATCACAATTTGTCTGTCGTTGCGAGAGGGCGAAACCCGGTGGCGCCCGCACCTGCGCCATGCGCAATAGGGCAATCTCCATGACCGTGTGAGAGATTGATTATATGAAAGCGTTGCACGACCGGACTTATACTTGGGATAAGACAAACCCCAAAAAGGAACGGAGGTGCAACATGACGGATTATAAGCTTGGATTCGATGTGCATAAACGGTACTCTC
>Ga0247727_10011587_pt1 | contig 15342 bp, 19 predicted proteins | sample WisWelCaveWW1625_FD_202498 | JGI IMG/M metagenome (GOLD analysis project Ga0247727, IMG submission 202498) | Biofilm microbial communities from Wishing Well Cave, Virginia, United States - WW16-25 | ecosystem: Environmental > Aquatic > Deep subsurface > Groundwater > Cave microbial mat | place... | reverse complement strand
AAAGCGGTGGTGAGGCTCATAAATTAAGCTCCAAACAACCTATTCAAAACAAGAGTTATTTTTCGTGAAGACGCTCCCCAGTCGTGGCCGGCTGGGTTACATACGGCACGCGCAGCCGTTCCACCGGTTTGCCGCCGATCACATGGCTCTCGATAATCTCGTTGACGTCGTCGAGCGTCACGCGGCCATACCACACGCCCTCGGGATAAACCACGAGGGAAGGGCCGAGTTCGCATTGATCCAAACAACCGGCTTTGTTTGCACGCACCCTTCCTTTCAACCCGCGCCGATGCAACTCTTCCTTGAATTTCGCCGCGATGGCCTCCGAACCCTTGGCCGCGCAACAACCTTTCGGATTATCCGGCGGCCTCACGTTCGTGCAAATAAAAATATGTCGCTCAAACCGTGACATGATGTTGTTTGCTTTTTTCTTTTTGCCCTTTGCCTTAAAAGAGGGGCTTGCCGATCATCTCAAAAACCATGTACACAATCGCGCCCAGCGTCAAAATGCCAAACGGCGCGGCCAACGCGAGGAATTTGAAATTCTCCGTCATCACCTGGCCGTATTCCATCGCCGGCACCGTGTTGACCGTAATATCGCCCTGAATTTTAACCTGGCACGCCAAACGCTCTTTGGCTTTGTCGCCCAATTGCAGCTTCTCAAAAAATGAAAAACCGCTGACGCATTCAGCCGGTTTCACCGTGACTCTGTCCGTGCCGCACAAACCAAAACCGCGACAATTCACGATTCGATTCACGCCGCCATAAACGCTGATGCCGGCTTGTTGCGCCGCTTTGCGCAATGTCGTTCCGGCCGCAACTTCCACTTTGCGATTTTCCGCTTCAAAAAAAACCGTGGGCATAATGCGCTTCCTCCTTGGGTAAATGCAATTAAACGGTCAAAACTTCGTCGGTGATTAAAACAAGATTTTGGCGTTTGTCTGTCAGTAAAGCCATTTGGTTTAGAAAATCTCGGCCTAAAAGGCTGGGGATTATTTTTTCATCCGTGCTCAACGTTCGTGAACTTGATTTAAGAACAAAAAGATGGTTGATGTCTGCCTTATAATTTCCTGTTTCACTTTTAAAAATAAGTTGCGCATCCGGCATCAAGAAAGTCTTGGCTCGTCCACCCACGCCGCTCACGCCACGACGAATTTTCGTGAGGCGATCATAAGGAATGCCAAGACGTTCAACATCGGGCGGGCCAATAATCGTGACCGAAGCGCCAAGATCGACAAGAAAAACTATGGTATCGTCGATTCCGAGCCGCTTGCAGATGATTCTTGCTTTTACGTACGGTGCGTCGAATTGCCCAAAGTATCCCTGAATTCTCATACAACGAGTATCACCTCTTCTGTAGAAACGAAACGCACAACAATGTCCCCAGCTCCTTTACCATATTTTCTCCGAAGTCGTTTCATCAAGGTCGTCAGGCTTTTACCATGATCGATAATGGCCTTGCCATAAACGGCTACCCATTGATCCGGGTATTGCTCTTTGAACCCTTCGTAATGTCGATCCAACCAAATTGAATCGGCTTGGAAATGATCGAGTTTTTGTGCCAAAGTTTTTGCTTTCATGGTTCACCTCAAATCTTGCAAAAGACTACTCCTCTTCTGTCGCTTCAATTTGCTCACATACTCTTTTCCATCACTTTGCCCTCAAAAAGTTTTTTAAAAGACAAGTATCCCTTCTTCTTTAGGAATGAATTCCACCACAATATCTCCGGTTTTTTCGCCGTATTTTTTCTGAAGCCGCCTCAATAGGGCATCAAGACTCTTGCCATGGTCAATGAGGGTTTTGCCGTAAACGGCCACAAATTGATCCGGATATTGTTCTTTGAACTTTTCATAATGCTGATCAAACCAGATCGTATCAGCTTCAAATTGATCGAGCTTTTGCTCTACTGTTTTCGTTTTCATAATTCACCTCAAATCGTGCAAAATTTACTTCCCTCCCGCCGCTTGAATTTGCTCGCGCGCTTTTTGCGCCAGTTCGACGTTGAAATTCGTTTCCATCATTTTATGCCGCCCTGTTGAATAGAAACATGCAGCAATCCAGCGCTTATAATTTTTCCCACTCCTCTTTATCAATTCCGGCTTCTCGAAGAATTCTAAAGAGCAAATTTTTGCCGATATCGCCACGATGAGGATTTGGGATGCGAACGCGCCAATGCCCTTTGAGCATGAATTCGTGTTTGCCGCCTGAATAGGGGCCGCTAAATCCGGCTTGCCGCAAAAAATAAATCAAATCTTTGCGTTTAATTGGGCCCAATGTAGGCATTAAGCCGCCTTCTTTTCCATGGTCAATTCGATGCCGTCAAGTATCGGAATCGGCGTTCCCATTTTCAAACCGATAACAATCCATTCTTCCAAAACTTCTTGCAGTTCTTTGCGGCAAGCTTCCAATGTATCGGCGTTTGCCCAAACGCCTTGAAGTTCTGGAACCCTTCCATAATACCCTTCGTCATCTGGCAGTATTTCATAATGAGCTTTGCTCATCGCGGCGTTTACATAGTTAGTCAACATGCCTTGAATTCTCCTTGCAAAAGATTACTTCCCTCCCGCCTTCTGAATTTCCTCGCGCGCCTTTTCTGCCAGCTCGCCGTTGGGATTGGTTTCCACCACTTTGTGCCACCATTTGATGGCTTCGTCCTTTTTACCTTCGGCGAGATAAATGACGCCGAGATTGAACATGGCATAATCATAACCGGGGTTATACTTCAGAACTTGCTGGAGTTCGTTCAAAGCCAGCGGGCGTTGCGCGTTGTTGTAATACACGCCGGCGAGGCTCATGCGCACCGCGGCGTTGTTCGGCATGACTTCCAGATAACGTTTGAAGTAATCCGCCGCTTCCTCAAAACGGCCGGCGATCTCGTACATGCCGCCCAATGCGAGCAGGGCGGTGGTGTCTTTGGGATTGGCCTGCAAATCACTTTTGTATTTATTGATTTGTTTGGAAACGTTTTCCATCGCCGCCATATCCATACCCTGACCATTGCCCTCAGCAGGCGTGGCGTTGGGCGCTCCACTCTGGCTCATTTGGCTCTGATTCATCGGCGCCGGGTTCTTTTGTTTATAGGTCAATAAAAAAAGAATGCCAATAAGCACCGGAATACCAATCAACGGCAGCAACACGGCATTCCACGAACGCGAGGCCGGAGTGGGCGCGTTCTCAATCGTTTCGACATGATCATCGACGCTTGCTGCCGCATTAACACCGCTGACGGATTGCCCACAGGCTTGGCAAAACTTAGCGGCAGGTTTAATCTCGGCGCCGCATTCACGGCAATAGCCCGCCGTGCGTTCGGCGACGGTTTTAGTCCCGCAATTCGAACAAAACTTTGCGCCCTCTGGTAACCCGGAGCCGCAATTTGAACATTGAGTCATGTTTTTCCTTTAAGTGTTTTCAAACATATTTAGAATTCGGCTGAAGCGCTCGATTTGCTGGTGATTCTCCTGGTGATGATAAATCACCAGCAAATTGCGGATCATCCGCGCCATAATGTCGCGCGCTCCCGCGGGCGCCAGTAAGCCGTCATGAAATGGTTGGCGAGCCTGCTGCACCAGTTTCGCGCATTCCAGGCGCGTCAGCACCTGGCCTTTATTAAACGGGTCAAAATAAAATGACTCCGGCGGCGAATGATACTGGCAAATAAAACGCACCGGCATATTGATGCCGCGAATCGGCAAATGCAATCGCCGGCCAATCAACAGATAAATCACCGACAGCGTAATGGGAATGCCGGTGCGGCGCTCCAACACGCAATTAAGAAAGGAATTTGCCGGGTCGTAATAATCTTCCATGTTGCCGGAGAAACCCTCTTCGTCAACGAGCACCTGATTCATCACGCGCAACACGCGGGTGCGGTCGCGATGGTGATGCAGTCCGGCAAGGCGTTGCGCCATCTTTTGCGCCAGTTGATCTAATTGTCGCTGATAAGGCGCGAGGTCGAGATCGGGAAAACGGAGCCGGGCCAGCAGAAAAACCGCTTGCTCCAGATCGATTTGCTCATCGGGAAGCAAGCTGAACAAATAAAACGAACTCGTGACGTCTTCCTGCTGCATCTGCGCGAGCACGTTTCGCGCCGCAATCCGGACTTTGCCGTCGCCATCGGCATTGCCGGCCGCGCGTAAAAACGTCGTCGCCGGCTCGCCAATTTGTAACAGCCGCTCGCGCGCGACGTTGTGTACATGAGCGTCGTCGTCGCCGAGCAAAGTAATCAACGCCTGAATCTCACCGTGTCCGAGCATGTTGTCAAGTCACTGATGTTGAACAAATCACAAAAGCTGCAAGCTTTTCGTTGTAAAAGGAACCGGCCTCACGACGTGGCTTCGCGGGGTTTGCCAAAACGGTTTTCCGTGCCTTCAATCAACCGGCGCACATTTTTGCGATGGGTGAAAACAATGAGCGCGCCGACGAGCAAGCTGAATTGAAACAACGCGTCCGGCACTTCATTATTAAACAGTTCCTGCATCGCCCACAACACCACCGGCAAACTGAGCGCCGCAACCATTGAGCCGATGGACACATAGCGCGTGAAATAAACCACCGCCGCAAAAATGGCCAAACAAACCAGCGCAGCGATCGGATATAACGCGATGATCATGCCGCCCGCCGTGCCGACGCCTTTGCCGCCGTGAAAATTGCCGAACACCGTCCAGATGTGGCCGCACACGGCAGCTAAACCGGCGATAATTGGCATCACCGTTGCGTCAATATACGCCGTGCCAAACGGCTGCCATTGCGAAACCCATAGCGTCGCGACCATGCCTTTGAAAATATCCACGAGCGTCACAAACAGGCCCGGCCTCCATCCCAACACGCGAAAGACGTTCGTGCCGCCGGCGTTGCCGCTGCCCTCGTTGCGAATGTCAAAATCGCGACCGCGCAACAGCTTGCCGACGAGAATCGCCGTTGGAAACGAGCCGACTAAATAACCGAGCAAAAGCACTGCGATCAATGTCAACATAAAATCTAAATTTTTCTTATAGTTTTGATAAGGACTCAGTCACGGGTGGGTGGTATAAACATCTTGCGCGCAGCCAAGATGGCTGCGCTACGTTTTCCAACCGTGCGTGAGGCATTACATAATTTGCTTTTTGCTATTTGCTTTTTGCCGTTTGTTTTTGCCGTTTTCATTCCCCCAGAAACGCCACCGCTACCGCACCCGGGCCGGCATGCGCGCCGAGCGCCGGCGAGACGCTGACGATCTCGACCTCCGGTACTTCGAAATATTTCCGGATCCATTCCGCCTGATAGCGCGCGCCCTCGAGATTATTCGCATGAGCCACGAGAAAACGCAACTTTCGTTTGCCGGTCGCCTCGCGTTTAACGATGGCCGCCAACTTCCGCCGCGCGTGATCGCCGCCAAAGGTTTTAGACACGACTTTAACTTTACCTTCGGCGTCAAACGTTAAGATCGGTTTCAATTTCAACAGCCGGGCGACCGCCCCGCGAAAGCGCGAGACCCGGCCGCCGCGCACGAGATATTCCATCGTCTCAAAACTGACAAACAGCCGAACGTTTTGAATCGCCCACTCGACGTGGTTTTTCAATTCTTCAATATCATTGACGCCGGACTCAATCGCTTCGGCGGCGGCACGCACCACCAGCGCCTGACCGAGGCAAACATTTTTGGAGTTGACCACGTGCACGTCGACTTGCGCTTTGACGGCTTTGGCCGCGCGCTGCGCTGATTGAAACGTGCCGCTCAACGCGCCGGTGAGCGTGATCACCAACGCCTGTTTATGGTTGGCTCCGGCCTGCTGAAACACCTCCTGAAAATCCGCCGGCGCCGGCTGCGAGGTTTTGGGATGATGCGGCGAGGTTTCCAACATGCGATAAAAATCGCGCTCCGTCATGGTGATTTTATCGACGTAACTTTCTTCGCCGAAAATCACCACCACCGGCACGACGCGAATATTGCGGCGAATAAATTCCTCCGCCGGCAAATCACACGCGGAGTCGGTGATCAGGGCAATCGTCTGCGCGTCGGGATCCTGATGCGCGCGCGAGTGCTGCTGGCGCATATCGTCTTTCTTTTTATGCACCAGTTCGCCATAGTTTTGCGCAATCGCAAAGACCTGCTCCGGCTCGTTGGTGTGAATATGAATTTTCACCCGCTCATTCGAACCGGCGACGATCATGGAATTGCCCAACGGCCGCAACTTTTCTTTCAAACTGTGGCGATCGATCTTTGCACCGACAATCAACGCCTCCGTGCAAAATTGAAACGTGATGTCTTCCGGCGCTTCTTCAACTTTGGCTTTGGCATTACCAAACGTTAATCCGGCGCGGGCAATGCGATCAATTTTACCGGATTGGGCAAAACTAAAAACGCCTTCCAGCAAATGCACGAAACCCTGCGCGCCGGCATCAACCACACCGGCCTTCGCCAGCGCTTTTAATTTGCGCGGCGTGTCTTGCAGCGATTGCGTCGCCGCGCGCAAGGAGTCCGCAATCAATGTTCGAAAATCCGCGTTCTTTTGCCAGTTTGCATGAATCGCCTGCGCCCAATCGCGAATCACCGTGAGAATGGTGCCTTCTTGCGGCTCGGCAATCGCCTCGGCCGCGTTGGTGGAAGCGCTTTGTGCAGCTAACGCAAAATCTTCCAGCGTCGCCCGGCCGCGCCCGTGAAAACCTTCGGCCAAGCCCTGAAAGAACTGCGCTAAAATTGCGCCGGAATTGCCGCGCGCGCCCATCAGCGCCGAATCCGCGACCGCCCGGCTAATGCCGTGCACCGAAATCTCCTTGCACAACAACGCGCCTTCTGCCACGCTGCGCATGGTGAGCGCCATATTGGTGCCGGTATCGGAATCCGCCACCGGAAAAACATTGATGTTATTCAGGTGCTCCTGCATCTGAATCACGCGCTGGGCGCCGGAAATGACCGCGCGCTTGAGTTGCAAACCGCTCAAATGAGTGATGGGCATGCAGAGCTTTTACCTTTCGCGAAAATCATGGTCGTTGATCGCGTCCGTGCTAGTCGCTTTCGTCCATATCGTAATAAAATAAAAAGCGCAACCGCCGCGTTGCGTTTTGATTGATCAACTCCGTATTTGTTCACGATCTAAATGTACTCGTGCCGGCGGGAAAAGTCAAGCAAAAAAGGGAAGCGGAACGAGCCTTCAAAATAAAATTTCGATTTGATTGACACACGCAAATTAAATGGCAACTGGAGCGCCGCCTTCATCGCTCGCAACTCTGAATGCCAAATAATTTGTTGATCCCGCAACGCTTGGTGATCAGGTTCTGTCCGATTACACCCAACACGATGAGGCCCAACAACACCGCCATCCAGCCCCAACCCCAGCCGGCCAACAGCATCATCACGCAAGTGGTGGGAATCAACATGACGCCCGCGAAATGCGTCTTTTGCGAAAAGACTAAACCGGCCATGAGTAAAATCGTGCCGCTCATGCTTGCGAGTAAACTAAAAATCTTCACCGTGCTGTAAGGCAATCGCAAGGGCGGGGCCATCGCGATCGTGAGCAAAAAAATGATCGTCGCGGCGAAATAACGCGTCGGCAAATCGCCGCCGGCCAAACCGACATTGACCGGGATGTGGAAGCGATCCTGCAAAACCGCTAATTTGTTGTTTGATTCCATAATATTCTCTAACATTGTAAGTTAGAAATCTCATTGAAATGAGATTTCCCAAAAACGCTTTTCGACAAACCAGCGAACGAGCCAACCGTCGTTAATCCCCCTCGTCGGATTGTTTGGATTTTTTATCCAAATCGACCGGACTCTTCAAACCTTTGAGCGAGCGCAATGACACTTCGATAATCACCGCCGAGCCGTTTTGCTGAATCGCGTCGATGAGCGCCGCCGGCGTGGCTTCTTTCGGCAAACGCCCGACGTATTCCAACGTGCTGCGGCCCGGCGTTTCGGAGGAAATATTGGCGAGCTGCCACTTGCCGCCGTAAGCGTCCAGCGCTTTATCGACTTGTTCGATGGCAACATACGCGTCGCTCGCTTCGATGATCAACGCCGCGTTGGGTTTCTTTTTGCCTTTCTCTTCGTCGCGGCGCATTTGCGCCCATTGCATGAGCCGGACCTGCTGCTCCAGCTCGCGTTCGAGATGCTGCAACGCCTCGCCGGAAGTTTGCGCATAAATTTTCTGCACGTCTTTTTTGCCCGGCGCTTTGGCGACGCGGCGCAGGCTCGCACCAAATTTAAATTTCCAGAGAAAATACATCGTCAGGCTCATGATCACCGACAGCCAAACGGGGACGTGATAAACGCGCGTGCCGCATCCCATGCCGATGGCGACGGCGATGAAAATATAAACCGAGTCTTTCGTGTCTTGCAGCGTGTTGCGGAAACGCACGGCCGCCACCACGCCGGCCAGGGCAAAAGCGCGCGCCGTCACGTCGCTAACCACCACCATGACGCCGGCGACGACCATCGCGAGCACGACGACAGTTTGCGCCAGGGACGAATCGAAATTCTCTTCATCGGTCGTTAACGTGTAAACCCATGCAATCGGCAAGGTAAAAATAAAGGAAAGCAACAGCGAAAAGAACGTGTACACCAGATCGTCAAAGCCCATTGAGAACGTGAAAGCCTCGTCGATGATGGTTTTTATTTTTGCGAATTGCTGCAGATCATAATTGGCGCCCAATTCACGCAACAACAGGCTGGTTTGAATAATGAAAAAAAAGAGCAGGGCATAATAAGCCACCAACCGTCCCGGATGCGCCTGCATGTCGTTCTGCGTTTGTTCTTTGCGTTCGGATTCGCTCACTTCCTCCTCCGTGGTTTCGGCGTTTTTGCAGCTTTAAGATATTCTTCCAATTTTTCCGGCACATCGCTGCGTTCGACGTCGATAAATTCTTTCGCGCGAGCGCGCAAATAACGCACATCCAGTTTTTGCCGGTTTTTGGGAACAAGCACCTGAAGATCGCCAATGTCCTTCGGGCGAGCTGCGACGAGTTTCATAATGATGAGATCCTCAATCGTGCAGACGTTGAGCTTAATTTTGGCGTAGGACAATCGCTTGCTTCTTTTAATGGCTAATCGTTCAAAGCTGCTCAAGGCGGCAGCGACATCGACACGCATTTGGGTGACACGATGTTTCAACGGGACAAAAAGACAGCGTTGAAAAAAAGCCAGCGAGTTGGCTTTCATGGAAATATAATCGTCGGCAAACAGCTCCAGAATTTGCTCGAGCGTGTCAATTTCGGCGATGAGGGAAACATCGATGTCCCCGGTTGTTCGCACGTAACCATGAATGATCGTTGCCATGCCGCCGATAATGGTGTATGGAACCCCATGCCGACTGCAGCGCTGGTCAATATCTTTTAACGTTTCCTCAAACTCCTTTGTCATAAACCTCTCGCCACTTTTTGAAAACTTTTTGCATGGCAATATGGTGCGCAAGGTCTGCTTCTATGATGGCCGAGGTTTTGCCGGATTTTAACCAGTTGCGGTATACTGAGTTCATCATGGAATAAAACACCTCCGGCGGCGTGGGGAATTTCTCCTCAAGCTCGGCTTCCATTGCATTCATGACTTCGTATTTGCGCCACCATTGTTCGATATATTTCTTGCGCGCTTTAGTCATATTGTCCTCGCTTTTATTCGTTAATAAACTAAAACATTTCCTTTCCAAAGTCAACTCCATTTTTCATTAATAGTATGAAATGTGTTTGACTTTCACCGTCGGATGAAGTATATTGAATGCACAACAGGAGATTCTACCATGTCCAAAGATGCTCAAATCACCATCCGCGTCAAAGGCCGCTTGCGAAATGATGCAGAAAAAATTTTGCGGCAATTGGGAGTTTCGACCAATGAAGCCGTCAATATTTTCCTTTGCCAAGTGGTCTTGCAAAAGGGATTTCCATTTGCTGTAAAAATTCCCAATCAGAAAACAATTAACGCCTTTCGACAGACGGAACTTAATAAGGATAAATTGAAAACCTATACTTCCGCCGAAGAACTGTTTACAGAAATGGATAGGTGGTGAAACGCCTTAAACTTGGCAAGATCAGCGGCATCGGCGCATTGAAAATAAAGGAAGGTTCATCTTTCCGTCTTGATGCACAGTGGATGAAAAAGCGGGGTAAATCACTCAATACCCTCAAGAAAGTAATTGAGATTTTGGCAAGTGGGCAAACGCTGCCCGGTAATTTTAAAGATCACGCTCTGGCGAGAGAGTGGGCCGAATACCGTGAATGTCATCTTGAAGCGGATTTTCTTCTAATTTACAAAATCAAAGACGAAGTATTAATTCTTGAGCGCGTGGGAACCCATTCTGATTTATTTCAATAGACCGGCAGAACACATAAAGCCAAAATAATTGAACCGCTTTTTATCATTTTGACTTGTTGCTTTTTACGTCACGGCATCGTCGCCACCACGCGGAAGCCCAGGTTGTTGCTGCGAAACGTCGGCGGGGCGCTGCGGCGATGCGCGATGCGCAGTTTCGCCGGCGTGTCGTTCCACGAGCCGCCGCGAATCACCTTCTCCGTGCCCTGCGCCGGCCCGCTGGGACGATCCCAAACCTGTTTCTGATAATAGCTGCCCTCATACCAATCGCTGCACCATTCCGCAATGTTGCCGGTCATGTCAACGACGCCGAGTTTATTCGCGCCAAATTTTCCCACCGGCGCCGTAAACGCGTAATTATCATTGTAAGCGCGCCAGATGACGGGCCAATCCGGAAAAACTTTTTTTAAGGCTTCATCGCCAACATTGCCGCCGCGCGCGGCCAAAGGCGCGCCGTTTCCCCAACTGTATTTGATTGTGTTGTTGCCGCCACGCGCCGCCAACTCCCATTCCGCTTCGGTGGGCAAACGATATTGGTCCGGGCCCTTGAGCGACAACCAGGCGCAGTACATAATCGCATCCTGCCACGACACTCCGACCACCGGATGATCGAGATTATAAAGCGCGGGGCCGAGTTTTTTATAAAACGGATCGGAGCCGATTTGATAATGATACTTGCTGTTTGGATTCATCCATTCCGGAAAATTGCCGCCGGTGTCTTTAACAAACACGAGATACTCGCGATTGGTCACTTCATGCGCGCCGATACAAAAATCTTCCACGCGCACCAGATGCGTCGGTTTCTCATTCGGATTGCCGTCGCCAAATAAGTCGCCGCGTTTAAATTCCGCGCTCCTGATCAACACCATGCCGGCGGGCGGCGCCGACAAAATTTTCGCCGCCAGCGGCTTGGTTTCAACCCTGGCCGGCGGCGCCACTGTGGCGCGCGAATTATTATCAGCGACGAATTTATTCTGCTTTTGGGCGGCACGGCGCTCCACGTTGTTGCGACGCGTTTCAGTTTCTTTATTATTTCCGGCCTCCGAACGCGAGCCGGTTTTTATTCCCGCTGATTTTGCCAGGTCACGCGTTTCGGGTGAAGCATTGGATTTCGGGGTCGTTTCGGCATTCGCCAAAGCTGCCGGTGAATTAACTGCCGTTGGCGGTAGCACGCTTGATTCCGTTTGCAGTGGACGCGATGGTATTGATGGAGCAGATTTACGTTGAGATGCTGACCGCGAATTTTCCCCAATCGTTTTCCACGGCGCTGGAAAATTTTTAATCTGCAGTGTGAGCTCCTGCCAACCGGCCGTAAAATATTTTCGCGCGATGGCAAACTGCGGCACTTTCCACATCGCCAGCGATGCCGCCAATAAACTCAAAGCCACCACCGCGCCCAAATAGCGCGAGCCCAAGCGTCGCGGCTTTTGCCGTTCTGCACCGGCGGGCTGGCGCGACGCAGCGAATTTTTCTTTCTTCGTTGCCGGTTTGGCGGCGGCGCCATTTGCCGGTACAAACTTTTCGTTGAATGCGACATCGTTGGGCGTAAAATTTTTTGTGTTCGCCGCCGCCCTGGCGCTGAGGGGTGAAGAAGCCATCGCCGGTGAGCTCGGCGACGGGCGCTGGCCGTGCCGTAAATTATTCAGCCATTTATTCACTTCCGCCGCATGAGGCGGGCGATCATTCGGATCTTTCGCCAGCAGCCATTGCACGAGATCCGCTAGATGGCCGCTCACCTGTTTTGCTTTGCTATCGAGCCGCGGCGGCATTTTATGCAAAATCGCCGCGCGCAATTCGGTCTCATTATGCGCATTAAACGGCACGCGGCCGGAGAGACATTCATAAAAAATAATTCCCAATCCGTAAAGATCGGTCCGATGATCGACCGGCTGTCCGAGATATTGCTCCGGCGAGCAATAAACCGGCGAGCCGATGCGCGCTTGATAACGCGTCAGCCGCGCATCCGCTTCGAGAATTTTGGCGACGCCGAAATCCACCAGCTTCACTCTCTCGCCCCCTCGGCCATCAGGAATCAACATGATGTTGTCCGGCTTGAGATCGCGATGGATGACATTGTTTTCGTGCATGCAATGCAGCGCCTCGCCGATTTGCAGACCCAACTCAATCATCTGGTCGGACGCCAGCATGCCCTTTTTCTTCAGCAATTCCCCGAGTGACATGCCCTCAAGCAACTCCATGACCAGATAAAGCATGCTGTCGGGCGTCTCGCCGAAATCGTAGACCGTCACGACATTCGGATGTTTAATCCGCGCCGCAACGCGCGCCTCTTGATAAAAACGCTCGCGAAACTCCGGATTGGTCAACACCTCCGGCCGCACGAATTTGATGGCGACAAAATCGTCGATGAACAAACGCCGCGCGCGAAAAACGCTGCCCATGCCGCCTTCGCCCAATTTGTCTTCCAAACGGTATTTTTTGTCAATCACCATACCGCGGTTGGGTTGCGGCAGATCAAAATTTCTCGGCGTCGACGACGGCATCAAACAAATATGGGTCAACGCGGTTTCATACGGCGAGTTGCAATGCGTGCAAGTTTTAATCGTGGTTTTCACGATCACTTAATTCTTTCCAATCCCAAGACTCAGGCCGGTTTGCAAAGTTAAATAATGAATTGCCGGCCCATCATCCAGAAAAATATCGTATTCCACACTTGATTTCAACCACGCCGCCGGTCCGAGCGGCAGAAAATGCGCGACATTCGTCGCCACGCCCAAACGGCGCTCCGCCGCGGTAATTGACTGGCGGCTGTCTTTCACCGTCGCCTGCGGCATGATCAGGCCGGCGCCCAGCCCCACATGAAATTGCCGGTAAACGCGGCTGTCCAGCGCCGCGCCCAGCTTCACTAACGAGGCCGAAGCTTTTTTACCATATTTCAGCAGAGTCGTTTCCACGCCGCTTTTTACATTCAACGGCAGGTAATCGAAACTTAAATTGACGGACAAGCGATTTGACAACGGCAGCGTGCAATAAGCCTGCAACCCAACGCTGGTGGTATAAGCATGCGTCATGTCGACCGCCCGCGTTTTGTCGTCCGAAGTTTTGAATTGCACCCAAAAATTCAATCCCAACGATTGCGACGAGCTTTTAATCGGCTGCGCCAAACCGGTGGTCAGGCCGAAAATAACTTTCTTGGTGCGGAACGACAACGTCGCCGCGTCATTCAATTCCACCGGTTCGATTTTGTTTGCTGACCGTTCGATTTTTTTGACGCTCATCGTTGCAGGATTTTTTTGCTCCGGCGCCGCTATCGTTTCGCGTTGGCGCAACTCCAGCACATCACCCGGTTGGATCGTGGCATTTTCCGCCTGCGTCAGCATTTTCACCCCGGCAACTTTGGGTTTCACCACAACCACTTCCACGCGCCCGATCCAATAAACGAAATCGCCGGAATTGCGATTGACGTCGAAAACCTCGCCAAGATGCAAGCCGGCGTCTTCACCTTTGTCGATGATGCCGGTGTTCTTTTCAAATTGCAAAATTTTAATCACCGATTGCGCCGACGCCGCAGAGAACAGCGTCAGGATCGTCAAGGCGGTCAGTTTAAACATCCAATTCATAAATTCCGAGAGGTGTTGGTTGTGAAAATTTTTCGCAGTCGTTTTAGATGATTTACTGCTCATATGCAAACCTCAGCCCATCTTGTTGATTTGGGCGCGTAAGCTTGAGAAACAAGCAAAAAATTTGCCAAGCGCGTTTTTCCTGCAAAAAACGCGCGGTGTTTTCGCGATTTTTTGAATTTAAAAATTAAATTTGCTCAAAATTTAAGCGCTGCCGGACGCTCGCGAGGTCTTTAATTCGTTTCCCGTTACGATTTTGGCGGCTGGACATACCAATTACGTAAAATGTAATTCGCAAGCCATAAAAATATCACCCCGACTGTAATGAAAATCCCCCGACGCATTTTACAAATTTAAGTTCAATAGTTCGACAGGAGAAGTTATCATGCCGCGAATACTTGCTTTTAACGCCGCGTTGATAATTTTTGAAATTCTTCAACACTGCCGATGCGCATCGCGCAACCATGCGGGCAGTTGTTGACGCAGGCCGGACCGTGATTGCTTTTGTAACACAAATCACATTTGCTCGCCAACAATTGCGGTTTGCCGCGCAGCAATTCGGGGATCATGTTCTCGCCCCACACGCCGCCGGTCTCGTGCATCACGATCGCGTCATAAGGACAATTGTTGGCGCACGCCTGGCAGCCGATGCAGAGGTTGTCAACGATTTCGACGACATCGCCAAAACTGGCGCGGCGAATGGCGCCGGTCGGACAACCTACGAGGCAGACCGGATCGTGGCAATGATAGCAGGATTTCGTGATCAACAAATTTTCATACTTGTCGCCTTCGCGCACGAAACGCGGCCGGCCGGCGTGCGTATCCGCGCAACCGCGCACACATTCATCGCAGCGCGTGCAAACATTCAAATCAATCACCAGAATACTGTTGCCCTGCACCAATCCCTTTTCCAGCGCGGTTTGAATAAATTGCGAGCGGCCGATGTTTTTTTTGCTGCCGCCGATTTGCTTGAGTCGCGCCACCGCGGTCTCCCAGAGCTGCTTGCCGATCGTCGAATATTTTTTCGTGAGCGCCAAAAAATCTTCGCGGGAGATTTTCACCAAATCGGTGAACTCCACCGCAGCCGCCGTGCAATTCCACCCCGGCGTCCCTTCGACCAAAAGCTCGGCTTCGCCCAGCGTCATGCCTTTGGAGAGATATGAAACAATGAGATCGCCTTCGCCCATTTTCTGCGAGAGCTTCACAAACCCGGAGCGCACCAGATAAATCGCCTCGACCGGCTCGCTTTCTGTCGCAATGATTTCGTTGGGTTCGTATGAAACCAATTCCACTTTTTGCGCCAGCGCTTCGAGGAAACCATCATCGCAGGGCCGCAACAGCGGCGTCGTGCGCAGTTGCGCCAGCAACGCGCGCTCGCGATAAATCTTGTCGAGTCGTTGCTTCAGCGCCGGCGATTTGCGCTTCATGCGCCGCAGCGCCGGCACGCGAATCTGCACCAGCACGCAATCCGCGATCGCGCGCGCCG
>Ga0247727_10011586_pt1 | contig 15342 bp, 12 predicted proteins | sample WisWelCaveWW1625_FD_202498 | JGI IMG/M metagenome (GOLD analysis project Ga0247727, IMG submission 202498) | Biofilm microbial communities from Wishing Well Cave, Virginia, United States - WW16-25 | ecosystem: Environmental > Aquatic > Deep subsurface > Groundwater > Cave microbial mat | place... | reverse complement strand
CCACCAGGATTTGGCGATAGAGCCGGCGGGGAACCTCGGCCAGGACCCGCCCGATCGAGGGTTCCTCGTTCCAGGCCGGGATGATCAGGGCGGCCCTTGCCGGCTGGTTGCCCTTCATGTTAAAAGAAAGGTAGCAGATCTCTCCGGTAGCGAACGTGGTCGATGGACGAGCCCGAACGGTTTCCGTGGAACGCCCCGCAGGATCAGGCCCGCGCCGAGGTGGAGGCCTGTCCGAACGAAGCCGGGCCTGCGCTGGAAACAGCATCCCCCGCCCCCGCGGTCTCTCCGGCCCGCTGGCTCGACCTGCGCGTGTGGGTTCGGGATGTTGTCGTCTCGGTGGTCATCGCGGCGGTCGTCATTATCTTTCTTTACCAGCCGGTCAAGGTGGAAGGGACCAGCATGATGCCCTGGCTGACCGACCAGGAGCGAATCTTCGTCAACAAGTTTGTCTATCGTTTCGGCGAAATCCGCCAGGGCGATATCGTGGTGTTCTGGTTTCCGCTGGACTCCTCGAAGTCCTACATCAAGCGGGTGATCGGGCTGCCGGGCGACGTGGTCGAGATCGACCGGGGCACGGTCATCGTCAACGGGAAACCGATCCAAGAAGACTACGTGCCTCCCCAATACCGCGACCACCTGATCTACAAGCCGGTCAAGGTCGAGCCGGACAGCTACTATGTCCTGGGAGATCACCGCAACGCTTCCAACGACAGCCGGAACTGGGGGACAGTGGAACGGAGGCTGATTTACGGCAAGGCGGTGTTCGTCTACTGGCCGCCAGCCAAGTTCGGAGCTTTGCCGTAGGGGATGGCGGCCGTCCGCCCCGCCAGCTATACTATGAGTGGTGTCCCTAAGTGCGAAGGAGCCGGCCTGGTGACGAACACCGAGAATCCCGAGCCGTGGAAATACTGGTACTGGATTCGCCACCGGCCGGCGGCCGTTGTTTCAGGTGCGGTCCGGCCAATCCTGTGCCAGCACTGTGGAGGGACCGGCCGTGATTTGAAAGGAGAACTGAAAAAATGAACCACCAATCTATTTTCGCCGCTCTGCTGCTCGTGCTCGGGCTTGGTGTGTCCGCCGAGCCCGAGCAAGAGTGCCGGTTCCTCGGCGCGTCGGCTTGTTTCCTGGACGCACCGGAGTGCTACAGTGCCCGAGCTTCGATCCATGCCTGGTACTGCCCGGAAACCGGCGAGCTGGTTTTAGATACGCCCTGCTGTGTCTTCACCATAGAGTAACAGGAGGAGGATCAATCATGTTGAAACTGCTGCTCAGATCAATCTGTTTTGCTTCAATCGCCCTTGCCCAATGGGTTCCCGTGGTCGGGATCAAGGTCACCACCGTACTTGAACAAGGAAACGAAAACCGCGTCGAAGTCGGGCAATTCTCTCGCTCAAGCGATGGGATCCAGGTCGAGACGACACCGAGCTCCACCCACTGGCGCAACCTGGCCACCGGGGACTGGCTTGAAAAGCACGGCAACCGGGTCCGCACGATTCCCGGTGTCCCCTGGCCGCCGGACTATTGGCTCCGCACCAAACGCAAAGCGGCTGGTGAGCCGCGCCTGATTCAGAACCTCGAGTGCTACCCCTTTGCCATCCGCGATCGTCGCGGCGCTCGCATCGGTACGGCCTGGCGATCGCTTGACTACGGGCTGGAGGTCCTCTGGCAAACGCCGGCGTTTCGCATCGAGCTAACTGAAATCCAACTGGGAGTCGAGCCGCCACCAGAAGCGCTGGAAAAGCCCAAATGACGACGCAACTCATTCAGCTTCCCGGCTGTGTCCGCTGTCCTCACTGCAACCCGATCCCTTCGTGCCGTCCTGCCCTTTTGGTTTCCACCCAATCGGTTCACGGGTCAGGACAAGTTCCATTCGGTGGGGCGGCCTTCAGGCCGCGGCCGGGCTTTAGCCCGGCCCTGGCGGGGACTGAAGTCCCCGGCGGGCTGAAGCCCGCCCCACAAGCTGCCTGGAGACGACCAAATGAAGCGGATTCGAGTTAGTCGACGCGCCCTGGGATGTCTCCTGCTGTCGGCGATCGCGGCCTTCGGCCAGACCCAAGCCACGCCGGGGCCGAAAAAGACGGACCGGGCGGCGGCGTACTACCACTACGCCATGGCTCATCTGTATGAGCAGATCGCCCGCGAGCACCGGAGCATGGATCACGTCAACAAGGCCATCGAGGAATACAAGCTGGCCATCCAGGCCGATCCGTCCAGTGAATACCTGACCTCGGAGCTGGTGGACCTCTACCTGATGGCCGGGCGGCTCAACGACGCCGTGGCCGAAGCCGAAACGATTCTCAAGCGCGATCCCAACAACATCCAGATCCGCCGCATGCTGGGCCGGATCTATCGCGGCTACCTGGCGGATCCGGCGCAGTCGCGGGCCAACGAGGATTTGGTGCGGCGCGCCATCGAGCAGTACGAAAAGATCATCGAGCTTGATCCCAAGGACGCCGAAGCCCACCGCTCCCTGGCCATCCTCCATCGGGTCGCCCGCGATTCGGTCAAGGCCGAACAGGCCCTGAAAAAGGCTCTGGAGATCGACCCGGACTCGGAGGACGCGCTGACCGAGCTGGCCGCCCTGTACGGGGAAATCGGCGACACGGCGGGCGCTATTGATATGCTCTCCCGCGCCTCCCGGAAGCGCCCGAACGCCAAAGTTCTGGCCGCGCTGGGCGGCGCTTACGAGCAGGCCGGGCAGGGCGACAAGGCCATCGAAGTGCTGGAGAAGGCCATCCAGCTCGACCGCCAGAACCTGGAAGCGCGTCGCTCCCTGGCGCGGAACCTGCTGCTGGCCGAGCGCTGGGATCGCGCGCTCGATCAATACCAGACCCTGGCCAACAGCGATCCGCAGGATCCGCAGAATTTCCTGCGGCTGGCCCAGGTCTACCGCCAAAAGCGGGATTTCGCCCAAGCCCGCGCCAACTTGCAGAAAGCGGCCGCGCTGGCCCCCGCTGAAATGGTGGAAGTGCCTTACAATGAGGCGCTCCTGCTCGAAAGCGAGGGCAAGCCGGATCAGGCCGTGGCCGCGATGCAGAAGCTGATCGATTCCACCGCCAAGTCCAAGGGCTCCGACTACACCCCGCGCGAGCGCGCCAACCGCGCCTTCTTCTTCGAGAAGCTGGGCATGATCGAACGCTCCCGGGAAGCCTACCAGGAGGCGGAGAAGGCCTTTCGGAACATGGCCGAGGCCGACCCCGACAGCGCCGCCAGGGCCAGCGTTCAGTTGGTGGAGACTTTCCGCGCCAGCCGGGATTATCGCCGCGCCCTCCAGGAATCGGATGCGGCGGCGAAGAAACATCCCGCCGACCGCTCGGTGTCCGTGATCCGGGCCTCGGTGCTGGCCGACAACGGAGACGCCCGCCAGGGCGCCGATCTGTTGCGCGGGCTGCTCAAGAGCTCCGCCGAGGATCGGGAGTTGCTGCTGGCGATGGCCCAGGTCCTCGAGAAAGGCAAGTTCTACCCGGAGGCCCGCGAGGCCGTCGAGAAGGCCCGTGGCTACGCGCAGACCAAGGAACAGAAACGCGCCGTCTACTTCACCTTCGGTTCCCTGCTCGAGCGTCAGAAGCAGTATGACGAGGCCGAGAAGCAGTTCCGCCTGGTCCTCGATCTGGACCCCCAGGACGGTGGCGCTCTGAACTACCTCGGTTACATGCTGGCCGATCGCAACGTCCGGCTGGAGGAGGCCTTCCAGCTCATCCAAAAGGCGGTCGAGCTCGAGCCGGACAACGGCGCCTATCTAGACAGCCTGGGATGGGTTTACTACCGCCAGAACAAGCTGGAGCAGGCTGAGCAGTTCCTGCAGCGCGCCCTGGGCAAGGCCTCCCGCGATCCCACCGTTCACGACCACCTGGGCGACGTCTACTACAAGCAGGGCAAGATCCGTCTGGCCCACGAGCAATGGCAGCGGTCGCTCCGGGAATGGGAACAGAGCTCGAAGTCGGAAAACAATCCCGACGAGATCGCCAAGATCCGCCGGAAGGTCGACGGAGTCAAAGTCCGCCTGGCCCAGGAGCAGGCCGCGCCGAAAAGATCCCGTTAGCGGATGGCCCGGCGCCTGCGCCACGGCGGGACGCCGAGGGGCCGCTCTTCTACACCGGGTAGGCAGGGTAGCCTTTCCGCCCCAAGTGTGCCAAACTGTCTGCCATGAGGAAATCACTCCTTGTCCTGGCCCTCGCCGCCCCCCTGCTCGGACAGGTCCGGCTGACCCGCGCCGACACCCAGATTGACATCCAGGTCGACGGCCAGCCGTTCTCTACGCTTTTCTTCGGACCCGAGGCGCCGAAGCCTTACATGCATCCGCTGCGCTCGGCCTCCGGCAAGGTCGTCACGCGCGGGTACCCGATGATCGACGTCGCCGGCGAGCCCCGAGACCACCCGCACCACCGCGGCTTGTGGTTTACCCACGGCGATGTCAACGGCGTCGACTTCTGGGCCAACGAAGGTCCCGGACCGAAAAAGGGCCGGATCCGGCTCAACCGCGTCGTCGAGGTGCGCAGTGGGGATAAGTCAGGGACTCTGACCTTGGTTCTTGACTGGAACAGTCCCGACGGCAAGACCCTGCTCACCGAGACCCGGACCACCACCATCCATGCCGATCCCGCCCTGCGCCTGCTCGATCTGGACATCGCGCTGCAGGCCGGATCCGAAAAAGTCGTCTTCGGCGACACCAAGGAAGGCGTCTTCGCCATCCGCCTGGCCGCTCCACTCAACGAGCCGGCGGGCAAGGAGAAGCCGGGCATGGCCTCGCCCACCGGCAAGATGACCAGCGCCGAGGGTCTGGAGGGGGAGAAAAAGGTGTGGGGCCAGCGTTCCGCCTGGGTCGACTACTCCGGGCTCCTCGACGGCGAGAAGATCGGCGTCGCGATTTTCGATCATCCTTCGAATCCCAAGCATCCCACCTACTGGCACTCGCGCAGCTACGGCCTGTTCGCGGCCAATATCTTCGGCGAGCACGATTTCCACGCCGACAAGAGCCGCAACGGGAGCGTGACTGTCGAGCCGGGCGGCAAGCTCCGCTTCCGCTATCGCGTGGTGATTCATCCCGGCGACACCCGAGAGGCGCGCGTCGCCGAGTTGTACCGCAAGTACGTCGGAACCTGACCCGATGTTTGTCAAGGTCCGTCACCAGGTGCTGGGGATGCTGTTCCTGGTCTCCATCATCACCTACCTGGACCGAATCGCCATTTCGGCGGCCGCCCCGCGCATTTCCACGGACCTGGGTCTCAGCCCCAGCCAGATGGGCCTGGTCTTCAGCGCGTTCGTCTTCGCCTACGGAATCTTCGAAATACCCGGCGGCTGGATGGGCGATCACTTCGGTCCGCGCCTGACCCTGACCCGGATCGTGGTCTGGTGGTCCATCTTCACAGCCGCCACCGGGACCGTGAAGCGCTACTGGACCCTGCTGGCCTGTCGTTTCCTGTTTGGGGCCGGGGAGGCGGGGGCGTACCCGAATTGCTCCTGCACGATCTCCCGCTGGTTCCCGTTCGCCGAGCGGGCGCGGGCGCAGGGGATCGTCTGGACCGCCAGCCGCCTCGGCGCGGCCATCGCTCCCCTGACCGTCCTGCCGTTGCAGGACGCGCTCGGGTGGCGGACGGTGTTCTACCTGTTCGGCGCCATCGGCGTCGTCTGGGCCGCGGCGTGGTACGCGTGGGCGCGCGACTATCCGCGCGAGATGCCGAAGGTCAGCCCGGCGGAGCTGGCCGAAATCGGCGAGAGCGCCCCTCCGGGTCAGGGGGGGCTTTCCTGGCGCCGCGCCCTGGCCAGCGGCAACCTGTGGGCGGTGATGCTCATGTATCACACCTACTGCTACGCCGCCTATTGGTTCTTCTCCTGGATGCCTACCTACCTGGTCAAGGCCAAGGGGATCGAGGCTTTCGCCACCTACGTCGCCGTGCCTTACCTCCTGGGCGCCGCGGCTAATCTCGCCGGCGGAATCACCAGCGACCTGCTGGTGAGGAAGATCGGATTGAAATGGGGACGGCGCGCGATCGGAATGGCCAGCATGGGCAGCGCCGGCCTGCTGATGCTGGCGTCGATGGTTATCCAGAACCGGTTCCTGGCCATCGCCACCCTGGGCCTGAGCTTCGCCGTCTCCGACTTCATGCTGCCGAACTGCTGGGCCGTCTGTCTGGATATTGGAAGAAGATACGCGGGCACCGTCACCGGGGCGATGAACATGGCCGGCCAGATGGGCGCGACCATCGCCTCGGCCGCCTACGGAAAGATGGTCGAGAGGTGGGGATGGAACCCGCCGCTGGCCGGACTGGCCGGTCTGTCGCTCCTCAGCGCTCTAATATGGCTCCGTATCGATGCCACCCGCCTGCTGATCCCCGAGCCGGCGCCGGAGGAGGCGGGGCCGGCGTTGAGGAGCCGCTAGTTTCTACCAGATCACCTTTGCCCCGAACTGGAAGTACCGCGGCGCGCCAAAGCCGTTTACCTGGCCGAAGGCGCGGTTGCCTAGCTGCGTGTTGATCCCCTCCGCCGCGAGAAGCGAAGGCCCGACCAGGTCGCGTCGATGGCGCACACCTTGAAGTCGACCAGACCGGCCCCCAGGCCGGCCCTGCGCACGCCGGCTTCCGACAAATCGCCGGCGATGCTGGAAGTCTTCTTGGGCCAGGCAATCCAGAGTCCCCCGTGGTCGGCCAGGGCCGCCATGGCCTCGATGCGGCGCTCGAGCTCCCTGCGGGAGCGGACGAACCAGACGGTCAGATCGGGCCGGAGGCCGGTCTGGCGGCGCAGCGTTGCGCCTGCGGGCAGCTCGCCGAGAGTCTTTTCGAATCCTGGCGGCGCATCGATCAAGGCGACTGCGGAGCTGGCCTTGATGCCGAGCTTTTTCGGCAGCGGCGTGCCCGAGTAGCCGGCCAGCAGCGACGCCGGCGCTACGCTCACCGCCGGGGGGTGGGCCAGAGCCTGCCGCAGCGAAGCGCGGACCCGGCTCCAGGTGGTGTAGACCGCGTCGGGCACCTGCCGCCGGATGCTCGCGGTTTTCTCCGTGTCGCCCTCGACGAAGATCACCGGCAGGTGGCGCGTCGTCTTGTAGTGGCGGACGGCCAGGGCCACGTCGCGTCCCTGCATGGGAAGCCGGCTCAGATCGATGACCACCGCGGCCGGAGGCTCCCGCCTCAGCTCGCGCAGGCTGGCGGGGTCGAATGCTTCCCCAGCCACCTCATAGCCCGCGGCCCGGAGCCTGGCCGCCCTCTCGGCGGCCTCCGGCTCGTGCCAGTGGATCAAGCGTATCCGGCGCATCGGGCTGCTCACGTCATCTTCCCTCCGCCGAAACTTCTCCCCTCCGCTGCCGCCTGGCCTCGAACAACACCACCCCGGCGGCCACGGAAACATTCAGGGAGGCGATCTGCCCCGCCACCGGGATCCTCACCAGAACGTCGCAGCGCCGGGCCACGTGCTGGTGAAGCCCCTTGGCCTCGCCCCCCAACACCAGGCAAGCGCGCCCCTGATAGTCGATGCGGTCGTATCTCCGCTCGGCCCGCTCATCGAGGCCGAAGATCCAGTACTGTTGCTCTTTGAGGAAGGCCAGAGCCTGGCTCAGGTTGGTGACGCGCACTACCGGAATGTGCTCGAGAGCCCCGGCGGCGGCCTTGGCCACCGTTTCCGTCAGCCCCGCGGCGCGGCGCTCGGGAATCACCACCGCATCGACGCCGGCCGCGTGCGCCGTGCGGATGATGGCGCCCAGGTTGTGCGGATCCTCGACGCCGTCGAGAATCACCAGCAAGCTGGGCGCCGGCGGCGCGGCCACCACCTGTTCGAGCCGTTGGTAGGGGCGCGCGCCGGTGAGCGCCACCACGCCCTGATGGCCGGCCCCGGCCAACCGGTCCAGCGACTCGCGCGACTCGAACCGCACCGGAACATCCGCGCCGCGGCATCGCTCGACGATGGCCTGCAAACGCCGGTTGCGCGAGTCTCGCGCCACCAGGACGCGCTCGATGGCGTTGCCGGCGCGCAACGCCTCCTCGACCGCGTGGATGCCCGCCAGCTTCTCCATGCCGCGCCGCCGGAAGACGGCTACCGCCGCCGCGTGGCTCCTTCTCCGCCCTCGGGCGTGCGGATGCGGGTCACATGGTCCGGACCTTCCTGGGTGCGGGGCGATTCCCGGGGCGCCGGGGTCTCCCGAGGCCGCGAAGGAGGCGGCGTGGCCGCTGGCGGGGGCGCTGCCGGGGCCGGCGGCGCCAGAGCCGGCGGCCGAACCGCGGGAGGCCCGTGCGGCCCGCCTCCGCCCCCACGACCTCCTCCGCTGCGTCCGCCCCGCTCGTACCGGGGCGACTCGACGACCACCACCCCTGGATAATACACCGGAGCGGGCTGGTAGATGAGCGCCGGCTCCGCCGGGGGCGCGGCCGACGGCGGCGGCGCTGGAGTGTAGTAATAAGTCACTCCGCTCGGCGGGCTCGCAGGAGGCGCCGGTTCCGGCTCTGCCCCGATCACTCGGATCCCTTCCGCCGGGGCCGTCGTTCCGCCTCCCTCCACCCTCCGTCCGCCGTAGGCAATATCACCCGCGATCGGCAGCACCCGCGTCGTTCCCACCCGGGTTCTCCGGCGGCGCGCGGAGGCCAGCGCCGGCTCCGGCGGCGGACCCGGCAACCCGGCCGCGAACTCGGCCCCCACCATCGGATCCCGCGGCAGACGCGGGGCTCGCGCCGGATCCACCACCCGCGCCCCCGCCTCATACGCCGCGAAGCTCGTCCGCGCGGCTGAATACAGCGAGGGCGCCGATTGCCCCCGCCATTCCTCGCCTGGACCCAGCGGCCCCCACCCCACGTACGTCGCCGACCGCAGCCAGTAGGCCGCTCCGCCGTGGAACTGGCCCTCCTCGCCGCCCGGAATCCACACCCAGCCCGCTCCGGCTACCTCCGTCCAGCGGCCGAAGTGGTAAGGCAGCCATCCCCATGGCTCTCCTGATACCCATACCCAGCCCGGCGAGCTGTGCCAAACCCAGCGGCCCGACCGGAACGGCGCCCAGCCCTCGGCTACCCGCGGCTTCCAGCCCTTGCCGGCGCCGGAAACCTCGATCCAGGCGCCCTGCGCGTCCAGCTCCCCCAGTCCGAAGGGGAACGCCGCGACCTTGGTTCCCGCCGCCCGCGTCGCCGCCTCCTTGTCCGCCTGCTCATTCCAGCGATCCAGCGCGGCCGGGATCACCTCCCGGAATAACTGGAACCGGTCGTCGGCTTTCGGGTCGACCCGCACCGTGTGACCCTCCCCCAGATCGAGCTCCGCGACCGCCGACGTGAAGCGGACCCGGCCTTCCAGGATCGCCACCGCGCTGGTCTCCGGTCCCGCTTCCAGGCGCACCCGGGATCCGGCCAGGAAAGTGACCTGCAGTCCCGGCGCCACCACCGCGAAAGCGTCCAGACCGGCCGGCTGAGCCGTCACGTAGAGCGTGCCTCGCTCGAGCGACACCAGCGTAATCCGCTGCCCGGTGGACAAGCGCGTCAGGTCCGACAATTCCGCGAGCGAGCCGGGCCCCAGCCGCAGCGTCCCGCCTTCATCCAGCTCGACCTCCGCCCGCGCGCCGTCGGCCGTCTCCAGCCAGAACCCTTGCCCCAGCGCCAGATTTCGCTCGCCGGCGAGGCGCTCTCCGGTGGCGCCGTTCTCCACCTGCACGCGTCCCTGCGCCAGCGCCAGCCGTGCGAACCGCTGATGCATATCGGCGGCGGGCAGCGCGCCGCTCAGGCCCGCCATCAAGATCCCGAAGAAAAATAGCCGCATGATCGGGGGATCCACCCCCAGGTTTAGACGGTAACATAGTGCCGAGCGTTGCCCCAGCTTCCGAGCGACCGCGATGAAAGACCAACAGGTCTCCGGACGAATCAGCCGTCACCGCGACGGCTACGGCTTCGTCATCCCCGACCGCCCGATCCCTGAGCTCGAAGGCGACATCTACGTCGGCGCCGAAACCGCCGACCAGGCCATGCACGGAGACCGCGTGCTGGTGCGGCTCATCCGCAAGCCGGGCGGGCGCGCCGAGGGCCGGCTGGTCCGGATCCTGTCGCGCGCGCACCAGGAGGTGGTCGGGCTTTTTCGCTACAGCCGGCGGGGCTGCCATCTCGTGCCCTACGACGTTAAGATCAGGGAAAACATCGAGATTCCCCGCCAGGCCGCCCTGCCGCCCAAGCCGCGCCGGGAACGGCTGGGCGACGTCCCGGAAATCGAATTCGACAGTCCTGAGCAGCTCGACGGCGCCGTCGTGAACGTGGAATTGACCCAGTTTCCCACTTCCACTCAGCCCGCCCGCGGCCGCGTCATCGAGGTCCTGGGCCGCCCCGGCGACTTCGGCATCGACATCGAGATCCTGATCCGCAAGTACCACCTGCCCCATCGCTTCCCGGCCGAGGCGCTCGAAGAGGCGGAGCGGGTGGAGACCGTCATCTCCGCCCAGGAGATCGCCCGCCGGACGGATTTTCGTCTGCTCGACACGGTGACCATCGACGGCGAAACGGCCCGCGATTTCGACGACGCGGTGTGGGTGGATCAGCTCCCCAACGGCCATTACGCGCTGCAGGTCCACATCGCCGACGTCGCCCACTACGTGCGCCCGGGGACCGCCATGGACCGCGAGGCGCGTCTGCGCGGCACGAGCGTCTACTTCCCCGACCGCGCCGTCCCCATGCTGCCCTGGGAGCTGTCCGCCGGAGTCTGCTCGCTGCTGCCTCGGGCCGATCGCCTGACCGTGTCGGTTTTGCTGGAGATCGACCCGCGCGGCGAGATCGCCGGCGCCGATCTCCGGGAAGGCGTCATCCGCTCGGCCGAGCGCATGACCTACACCGACGTCAACCTGATCCTGAGCGGCGACGCCGGACTTCGCGAGCGCTACGCCGGCCTGGTTCCCCGCTTCGAGCTGATGGCCGCGCTGGCCCGGATTCTGAACGAGCGCCGCCAGAAACGGGGCTCCATCGACTTCGATCTGCCCGAGCCGGTGATCGAGTTCGACGAATCCGGCTGGATGACCGGCGTGGTCCGGGCCGAGCGCAACGTGGCTCATCGCCTGATCGAGGAGTTCATGCTGGCGGCGAACGAAGCCGTGGCCTCCCGGCTCGAGAAAGGCCCCTCGCTCTACCGGATCCACGAGAAGCCCGACTCGCGGCGGGTGATGGAGTTCGAGGAGGTGGCGGCCGGCTTCGGCCATTCCCTGGGAGTCGGACCAGTCCGGGCGCGGGACTTCGGGTACACGGTGCGCCGCCGCGACCACAGCAAGGGTCGGCGCGCCCTGGTGCTGCCCGAAGGCGACCTGCCGATCACCTCGCGCCACTATCAGAAGCTTATCGCGCGAATCGCCGGCCGGCCCGAGGAGCGCATCCTGAGTTACCTGATGCTCCGCTCACTCAAGCAGGCCCGCTACCGCGAGTCGAACGAAGGCCACTTCGCCTTGGCCTCGTCCTGCTACACCCACTTCACCTCGCCCATCCGCCGGTACCCGGACCTGGCCGTCCACCGTTTGCTGAAGGCGGCGCTCTCCGGCCGCCCGGCGCCGGCGACGGAATCCGTCCTGCGGGCGGTTGCCGAGGAATGCTCCTACACCGAGCGCCGCGCCGCCGATGCCGAGCGTGAGCTCATGGACTGGAAGAAGGCTCGCTTCATGGAGGAGCGCCTGGGAGACGAGTTTGCGGCCATCGTGGTGAGCGTCACCCGGTCCGGCCTTTGGGTCGAGCTGGTCGACATGTTCATCGAAGGCCTGATCCCGATCGAAACCCTGCCCGGCGATCGTTACACCTTCCGGGAAAGCCAGCGCGCCGTGGTCGGGGAGAGGAAGAAGAAGAGATTCGGGATCGGCGATCGCTTGACGGTGCTCGTCGACCGGGTGGAGGCGGCCGAGAGAAGGGTTCTGTTCTGCCTGGCGCCCCCGGGCGACGCCTGACTGACCACGATGGACGATTGGGCGATTGACGTCGAATCCACGCCGCCAGTTCCTGCTGGCTCAGCGCCCCCTTGGCGAGATCTAGGATTGTTTCAACACGCGCCATCGGAGTATTTGCCAGCTCTCCCTCCGCGTCCAACTCCTCTGCTGCCGGATACTGTTGACTCAATCCGTCGGAGCCGACTGGGCCTCATGCTCCAAGTCAACCGCCCCTGGTCACGGGGCGTTCTGCCGGAGCCAGTGATAGATGACGTGCCTGTAGTCAGGGAATTTCAGCTTAAGAATCTGTGGGTTCAACTCAGACTTCTTGCAGATGGCCGGCAGCTCTCGTTGGAATTGACTGAAGCGACGCCAAACGACCGCGCCATCCGGTATATCGACACGCTGAGATTCCGTCCTCAGCCAGTCCCGCACGTGCAATACAGCGGTCCGCGGATCATCCTTATGCGCGTGAACGTTTTGACCTGCTATGTCGGATATGAACTTCTGATATCTGTACGGCTCGCTGTCCATGACCAGGGAGGCCTTGAGCCGGTGGCGCCCGCTTCCAAAGTATTTGCAGCCAAGGAAAATCCCTAGTTCCAGCGGCATATTGAACCGGGGGAGCCGGTTCTTGCGGTCGGGCTCCGTCCGCGATATGTCATGAATTCCATACCGACATTCCATGATGAGCCGCACAATTCCTTGCAGACGGTTTTCTGAAGCGTCGCCGAGTTCAAAGGCGCATCTCGGGTAGAAGCCCGCATCGTAGACGGCAAAGACTATCGCGTTGAATATGGTCTTGTACTTGGGATCAAACGGGCAATTTATGAATACGCTGCTCTCGTAGCTTGGCCGAAGCCTGGCTTCTCTGCGAGGCATTCTTTCATTTCTTCACTGCTGCCCTGATTTGATCGATTGGGACACTCGGGCGCCCTGTGGGGGCTATCAGAGCCCGTGTCGCCCGAGACGCCTGTCTTGCAACTCGGAACTTTACGGCGTGTTTCGAGGGTATCTTGAGTGGCACACCGGTGGCAGGGCGGCGGCCCATGCGGGCCTTACGATCGACGCGAACCAGTCTCCCGATCCCCGGCAGCACAAACACGCCGGACTTCTTGGTTTCGCGGATGGCGATGTTGGCCAGGGACTCGACCATGCCCTTGGCCGCCTTGTTGTTCGTCCCGCACGCCTCCGCCAGTTCACGTACCAGTTGAGTTTGTGTCATTCTTCGTGCCATGTTGCACCAGCCCAGCCTCAGTATACTCCCGGGTGGACCCCATGTTCAAGGAGCGTTCGTTTAGCGGCCGCTGTCAACCCGCCAACCCTTGGCCGTTTCAGGTCGGTCAGGCACGAGGCCAGAGTTTTCTCAGTCTTTCCCAGATGCGATCAAAGATGATCTGCTTGCCGTCCGGGGTGATATCAAGACTTTCTGTGGCATTCTGTTGCTGCTGCGAGTCCGGGCATTAACCGGGCCGGTCGGCGGCAGCCTAACATTGATTATAACACGGACTCGCCTCGCCTGGCGCGAGGGCATGTCGTTCCGGAGCAGCCGGGGAGTTAGGCCAGCAACTCCCGGATCACGTTGCCGCTGACGATGGTCGGCCGCTCCATGCGGCCGTTGTGCTGGTAGACGACCTTGTGGTGATCCAGGCCCATCAGGTGCAGGATACTGGCGTGCAGGTCGTGCACATGGCAGGGTTTGTCGACCGCGCGCAGGCCGATCTCGTCGGTCGAGCCGATGATCTGCCCGCCCTTCACCCCGCCGCCGGCCAGCCAGGTGGTGAAGCCCCAGGGATCGTGGTCCCGGCCGCTGCCCTTTTCTGAGAACGGCGTTCGTCCGAACTCGCCGCCCCACACCACCAGGGTCGACTCGAGCAGCCCGCGCGCCTTCAGATCGGCCAGCAGCCCGGCGACCGGAAGGTCCGACACCTTGCACATCTTGCCGTGGTTGCCTTCGATGTCGCTGTGCGCGTCCCAGCCGCTGCCGCTTCCACAATACAGCTCGACGAAACGCACCCCGCGCTCGACCAGCCGCCTTGCCAGCAGGCAGTTCGAGCCAAACCGCGCCGTCAACTCGTTGTCCATCCCGTAGAGCTGGCGGGTCGCCTCAGATTCCTTACCCAAATCCACCGCTTCCTCGGCCGCCGACTGCATCCGGTAAGCGAGCTCGTAGGAACTGAGGCGGGCCTCCAGCTCCGTGTCTTCGCCCTTGTCCCGCGCGTAGCGGCGATTCAGCTCGGTCAGAAAATCCAGCTTGTGGCGTTGCTGCTTCTCCCCGATGGTTTCCGGCGGCTTCAGAAACAGGATGGGATTGTCGCTCTCCCGGAACTGCGTGCCCTGGTAAACGGCGGGCAGGAAGCCCGAGCTCCAGTTCTTGGGACCTCCCACCGGCTCCTTGTCGTCGCACAAAATTACAAAGGTGGGCAGATTCTCATTGGCCGTCCCCAGCCCGTAGGTGACCCAAGCGCCCATGGACGGCCGGCCGGCCAGGATGTCGCCGGTGTTCATCTGGCAGACGGAGCCGACATGATTCAATCCGTTGGCCCAGCAGGACCGGATCACGGCCAGATCGTCGACGTGCCGCGCGATGTTCGGATACCAGTCCGAGACCGGGATCCCGCTCTGCCCGTGGTTGGTGAAGGTCCGCTTGGTGGGCATCAGCGCGTTGTTGGCCGTGCCCATGGCGGTGATGGGACGGCCGAAAGAGGCCGGCATGGGTTGCCCGGCCAGCTTCTGCAGCATGGGCTTGGGATCGAACAGATCGACGTGGCTGGGCCCGCCTTCCATGAAGAGCCAGATGAGGGCCTTGGTCCGCGTGGGGTGATGCGGCTGTTTGGGAGCCAGCAGATTGGGAGTCGCGGCCGCCAGGGCGCGTCCCATCCATCCGTCCTGGGTTAGCAGATACGTCAGGGCCAGTGATCCGACCCCGCTGGCGCCGCGCAGCCAGTCGCGGCGCGTAGACAGGCGCGGGAAGTGAGGCTGCGTCATGGGCGTAGTCCTAATTCAAATACACAAACTCGTTGCTGTTGAGCAGCATGTGGCAGAAGTCGACCAGGGTGGCGGCTTCGGCCTTCTCCATGCCTTCGGGAAGCTTCGCCGGCAGAGCCAGCGGCTTGTTGGCGTCCGCCCGCTCCTGGACGATCGGGCGGTGAGTGGCCAAGAAGGTCAGGGCCGTGTCGCGCTCGGCCGCGCTGGGCAGCCGGGAATAGGCCAACTGATAGGCCAGATCCACCTGCGCTTTCCGACTGGTTCCCACCCCCTCGAAGAGACGGCCGGCGAGGGACTGGGCCGCCTCGAGCGTCTGCCGGCTGTTCAGCAGCGCCAGCGCCTGCGGCGCCGTGGTCGTGGTGCTGCGGCGGGCGCAGGACTCGTGGGTGTCGGGCATGTCGAAGGCCTCGAACATCGGGTAGCGCATGTTCCGCCGGACGAAGACGTACACGCTGCGGCGGTTCCGCTCGGAGGCCTCCGCGCTGGCCTTCCAGCCGCCCCGCGGC
>Ga0247727_10011585_pt1 | contig 15343 bp, 14 predicted proteins | sample WisWelCaveWW1625_FD_202498 | JGI IMG/M metagenome (GOLD analysis project Ga0247727, IMG submission 202498) | Biofilm microbial communities from Wishing Well Cave, Virginia, United States - WW16-25 | ecosystem: Environmental > Aquatic > Deep subsurface > Groundwater > Cave microbial mat | place... | reverse complement strand
CGATCGCCTTTTTCTTTGCCGATCAAAATTTTCCCGATTTCGTTGCCTTGTTGCTTCACCGTCACCGTCAAACGCGGCTTATCAAGGCCGTACGTTTTTAAATCCGCCGCGTTCTCGTCCGCAAATGCCGCGGCTTCCAGGCCGGTGATGGCGCCGGTGATATTCGAGACTTCCCAGCTCTTCGCCTTTTTCTTTTCCGGCGCGGTGATTTGCCAATTGCTGGCCGTGTCTTTCTCACACACGATCTTCAGCGTATCGGCATAATTTAACTCAATCCAGTCGGCATTCCAAGACTCAAATTCGGCGATCTTCTTGTTGCGCAAATCCATCGCGCTCACGTTGAGATCTTTGACGAGGCTGGTATCGACTTTGAAAACCTGCGAGCGCGCCGGATCGAAAGCAAAATAATTCGCGCCGTCTTTTTTGCCGAAGTTGAGCGACTTCTGCACATCGTTGGCGCCGAAATAAACGGTAAACTCGTAAGCCGGTTTATCCAGGCCGTACGTTTTCGCGTCATCCATTTGCTCGGTTGCAAATTCGTTGATGCGGCCGTAACGCACGCGGCTAAGAATACTGGAGATTTTCGATTCGTCCGCCGCGGCTTTCATCGGCGACTGCATCTGCCACTTACCGTTTTCTTTTTTCAACTCGAATTTCTCTTTCGGCGTTTTAAGCACCAACCGATTCGCGGCGTTATTGTCGAAAATAAGCAAATCTTTGTTGCGCCAATCGAACAACGATTTCTGCGCATTCGTTACTAAATTATTGTTCGTCAGCACCACTTCGGGATCGCTGTTCACGCGCGCATAAACGAAAGTCGCGGTCGCATTCGTATCGCCGAGATAAAGCGTGTCTGCTTCGCCTTTTTCGTGGCGCACGATCAGCTCCGTGCGCGCGGGCGCGAGTCCGAAACCGGCATGATCGCTCGATGATTTCGTAAGGTCTTGGCGATCGCGCTGCGCCGATTCGACCGCCGACAACAACGAGTTGACGGTGCCGTCATCGGCTTGATATTTCACCGGCGCGACGAGTTCCCACGTCGTGCCGATTTTTTTCAATGCGATGCCGTCGGGATTGACGGTGATCGCGGAAACCGAATCTTTTTTAATATCGGCTAATTTGCCGGCGGCGGCTTTATCTTTCTCGCGTTCTTCGCCGCCTTTGATTTCATAAAAATAAACATACGCGCCCGCGGCTGCCGTGACGAGCAGCATGAGCAAGGTGTTGCGAAACTTCATCTCCACTCCTTCGTGGAACGTGTAACGTGTAACGCTCTAAAACGCTAAACCATTTTTGCCAATCAGACCGTTACACGTTTTACGTTGCACGATTTTATTTTTGTTCAAAAAATCGATCACTCAACAGATGCCGCGCTACGTTTAACGCCGTTTCACAAAGATCGCGATTGCGGCGCCAAACGCGGCGAGCGGCATCAGGAAAAGGCTCACGAGCAGAATAACTTTCGAGCCGGAGGCCGTCAAGCTGATGCGGCGATCTTCCGGATTCTTTGGCGGAATGGCAATCAAATCTTCTTCTTCGGCGAGCCAACTGACGACGTTCATGAAGAGGTCGCCATTTCGCTGAAAACCGAAGAGATAATTCGCGGCAAAATCGGAATCGCCAAAGGCGACGAGCCGGCCGCCTTTCGAGCCGTTGGCGCCGTCACCGGAAGCGCTGGTCGTGGCGGCCACCGCGAGCGGCAACGGGCCGCGGCGATCCGGCGGCACGTTCGGGGTGACGCGGCCGCTTTTCAACTCGGCCATATCCGTTTCGCCCCAACTGTTGCCGCTGGTGCTGGCGAAGGCGTCAACCGTAACGCCCGGTGGCTTCTCGCTCATCAGCGTAAACGAGCGCGCGTTCGGATACGCCGTCATCGAACTGCTGAATTTTTCCGTGATCGCGTGTTTGGAATAAGCCGTCACCACAGGCATATCCGGCCCCGCGCCAAAGAGTTGGCCGATGCCGGAAAAATCCAGCAAGAAATCATCATTGGCTTGAATGCCGTAATCCGCCAGCACCTCGCTAAAGGCCGGCGCCGGAAACGCCTCGAGCAGAAAAAGGCCGGCGCCGCCTTTTTGCAAATATTTTTTTATCTTCTCGATTTCCGGCGGCAGGAACGGCGTTTGCGCGCCCGCCACGACTAAGACGGAGCAATCTTCCGGAACGCCGGTGGTATCGAGCAGTGACAGCGAGGCGATTTCATAATTCTTGTCTTTGATCGCTTTCTGCGCGCTGCTCAGGCCGAGGCGCTCTTCGCTGTCAATCGCTTTCTCGCCGTGATTGGTGGTAAAATAAATTTTCTTCTTTTTATCCCGCGTCACCTTGATGATCGTGTTGGTCAAATCTTCTTCGGTCGACGTCGTGATTTTTTCAGCCTGGCCGCGAAACGCCACGACAGTCGTGCCGTACGCCGTCACACCGTAAAGCTTCGCCATCTCCGGTTTTTTATCCGGATCGACGAACTCGTATTTGAATTGCGGCGTCACCGAGGCAAACTCTTTGAGCTGATCCGCCAGGCGTCCCTGCTCGTCCGGCTTGTAAAAAGCCAGAATACGGAGTTCTTCTTGCAAACCGCCCAAAACTTTTTTCGTTTGTTCGGACAGGCTGAATTGCCGCGCGGCCGTCGTATCGTGGCGCCACGTGTGTTTGCTCGCGAGATAGTTGGCGAAGCCCAACAAGCCGAGCACCAACGCGCACATCACCACCGCATTCGCCGTTTGCAGCGCGCCGCGGCTGGTGATAAAATCCACAACGGATTTGAAATTGAAAACAAGATAGAAAATCAACAAGACGCCGCCGAGGCTCAGTGGCACAATTTCCTGCCATTGCCACACGGAACGAACATAATAAATGAGCAAACCTGCGGCGATCAAAATCAGGCCGAGCGTGCCGGCCATCGAGCTGTATTTCTTCATCGCGCTCCTCTCCAACGGCTTGATTCAACGGTCACAAAGGTTAGGAAAATACCGCCAAACATGAAGCTCAAATAAAAGATCAAATGTTTGGTGTCGATCACCCCTTTGGAAAAATCATCAAAATGCTCCAGCGGCGAAATGTTAGTGAAAAAGGCCGCCAGCGTCGGGCCGGAAAAACTCGCCAACCAGCCGAGCGCCAGAAACATCAAATTCACCGCGAACGCGCTGACAAAAGCGATGATTTGATTTTCCGTAAAGGCGCTGAACAAAAGTCCGAGCGAGAGAAAAGAGCCGCCGACGAGCAGCAGGCCGAGATAGCCGCTGAGAATCGGCTTGATTTCCGGATTGCCGAAGAAGAACAACAGGCCGACGAACACGCCGGTGGCGAGCAACATGACGAGATAAAACGCCCACGCCGCGGCAAATTTTCCCAGCGTGATTTGCCAATTGGAGAGCGGCGAAGTGGCGAGCAGCTCCATCGTGCCCTGCTTCTTTTCTTCCGCAAAAAGCCGCATCGTCAAACCGGGCAGCAGGAACAACGCGATGATCGCGACGTTGTGCAGCAGCGGCCGGATCGCCATCATGTTGACGTTCATCGGCTGCGGCGCTTGCCGATATTGCTGCGCCATCATCATCGACTGCATGCTCGTGCGGTCGAACCAATTTACGATGCTCCAGAAAAACAAGCCGGTGGCAATGATGAAAAAGCCAAGCACCACATACGCCATCGGCGAAAGAAAATAACTTTTGAGCTCGCGTTCAAGAATGGCTAAAAAATTTCTCATGCTTTTGCACCTCCCTCTTCCGTCGTCAAATTGAGGAACACTTCTTCGAGCGTGAAATCTTTGGCGCGCAATTCCAGCAAGCCCCAGCCGTTTTGCACGACGGCTTGCGCCAACTCACGGCGCAGGTCGCGGCCGGACTCGCATTCAATGTCGTAGCGGCCGACGCTGTTGTTCACGCTGTCGCCTTTGACTTTTTTGATGCCGCTCAACGACGCCAGCTTTTCGCGCACCGACCCGATGGGGCCGTCGACTTGCAGAACGAGGCGTTCGGCGCCGCGTTTGCGATGCGTGAGATTTTCGATGGTGTCTTGCGCGACGATGCGGCCGCGGCTGATGATCAACGCGCGCGCGCAGGTCATTTCAACTTCGGGCAGGATATGCGTGCTGAGTATGATGGTGTGATTGTGCGCGAGACTTTTGATCAGCTTGCGCACTTCGATGATCTGGGTCGGATCGAGTCCGACGGTCGGCTCGTCGAGCACCAACACTTCGGGATTATGCACGAGCGCTTGGGCCAATCCGACGCGCTGCTTGTAGCCTTTCGATAGCTTGCGGATAACGTCGTTTTGACGCTCCGTTATCGCCGTCTTTTCCATGACGTCATTCACGCGGTTTTTGCGCTCGCGCGGATCGACGCCTTTGATTTTGGCGACAAAGTTGAGATAGGCTTTCACCGTCATCTCCACGTACAGCGGCGGCTGCTCCGGCAAATAGCCGATGCGTTTGCGCACGTCCATGGATTGATTGAAGACGTCAAAACCGGCAACCTGCGCGGTTCCGCTCGTGGCCGGCATAAAGCAGGTCAAAATCCGCATGGTGGTGGTTTTGCCTGCGGCGTTCGGCCCGAGGAAACCTAAAATTTCTCCCTTTTCCACTTCAAAGGAGACGTCTTGAATCGCCGGTGTTCGTCCATAATATCGGGTTAGATTTTGGACCTGAATCACGTTTGTTTTTCCTCCGTAGTTTGTGTTAGCATAGGGCAAAGCGCATGGCGCATGGCATTTAGAACGCTAGGCTCTACGCCCTCTGCGCTCGGCGCGGTTAGCGACGAATACTGAGTTCTGCGATGATCGAACGATAACGGCTGACATCTTTTTTCACGAGATAATCCAACAGGCGGCGGCGTTGGCCGACCATCAGCAGCAAACCGCGCCGCGAGCTGTGGTCTTTCGGATTCTTTTGAAAATGATCCGCGAGGCCGTTGATGTGCGCGGTCAGCATCGCGATTTGAACTTCCGCCTTGCCGGAATCTTTCTCGCTCGCGCCGAATTTTTTTACCCATTCCTGTTTTTGTGCTGAGGTCAAAGGCATAAATCACTCCAAAATGATTTGAGGTTGTTGCGTTGTTTGCTTTAATTTTTTCAGAATTATGGCGAAGTCGGACTTGGCCACAAAGATTCTTTAAAATTAGAAAACCTTCCTGACCAAGTCCGACTTCACTTTTCTCACTTTTTTAACACTTTATTCGCCGCGGCTTTATCCCGCTGCAACTGCGCGCTCAACGCCTGTGGCGAATCGAATTTCTGCTCGTCCCGCAAGCGCGCGGCAAAATGCACCTGCAACGTCGCGCCGTACAAGTCGCCGGAAAAATCCAACAGATGCACTTCGAGCGTGCGTGCTAATTTACCAAAGGTCGGGCGCATCCCGATATTCATCATGCCGGGATATTTCGTTGGCCCGCCGGCTTCCACATTAACCCAAACCGCGTAAACGCCGTGGGCTGGAATCAACTTGTGCGCGTCAGTTGGGCGCAAGTTCGCCGTCGGAAAGCCGAGGAGACGGCCACGTTCTTCCCCATGCTCAACAACGCCCTGCAAAGAGTAGGGCCGTCCGAGGTATGCCGCGGCGTTTTCCACTTCGCCTTGCAGCAGCGCTTCGCGAATTTTCGTGCTGCTCACCACGACGCCGCTCAGCTCGAACGGCGGAATTTCGCGCACGGCAAAACCCAACTCGCTGCCGAGGCGTTGGAGCGTCGCAAAATCGCCCTCGCGATTTTTGCCGAAGCCGTGATCGTGCCCGATCACCATCGACTGCATGCCGGCGCGCTGCAAGAGCATCTCGCGCACGAAGATCTCCGAAGCGGTTCGCGAGAAATCTAAAGTAAACGGGATGACAAAGAGCCGATCGACGTTTTGTAGCTGCAGCAGCGCAATTTTCTCGGCGGTCGTCGTCAAAATTTGCACCGGCGATCTATCGGGGCGCTGTAAAACGATTTGCGGATGCGGATCGAAAGTGACGACCGTGGTGCTCGCTTGCCGCGCTTGCGCGTCTTTTTTCAATTCTTCGATGATGGCTTGATGGCCGCGATGCAGACCATCAAAGGTGCCCACCGTAATCACACTGCGGGGGTCGAAGCGAACTTCTTCGAGGCGGCGATAAAGCTGAATGGCCATACTTAATCTGTGAGCCGCTCCGCGAATTGCTCGATACTCAGCGCGGCATCGACATGATATGGCCCGACGCGAGTCCGGCGCAGCGTTTTCAGAAACGCGCCGCAACCCAAATCGTTGCCGAGGTCGCGGGCTAAAGCGCGAATATACGTGCCGCGGCCACAAGTCACTTTAACTTCAATTTCCGGCAATTGCACGTGAAGAATATCGAAAGCATAAATTTTTATAGGGCGCGGTTCGCGTTCAACCTCTTCGCCTTTACGCGCCAACTCATACAACCGCCGGCCCTCGTGTTTCAGCGCCGAAAACATCGGCGGCGTTTGCAGAATGTCACCGATATATTTTTGCGCTGCTGATTCGATTTGCGCCTTCGCTAACTCCGGCACCGGATGCTGCGCCACGACTTTGCCAGTGACGTCGTGTGAATCCGTTTCCGCGCCAAGCGCGATCATGCCTTGATACTCTTTATCCAACTCCATCAATTGATTGACCAGCTTGGTGGCGCTCGCAAAACAGATCAGCAGCACGCCGGTGGCAAACGGATCGAGCGTGCCGGCATGCCCGACTTTTTTAACCTGGCTCAAGCCCCGCAGCTTATTGACCACGTCGAACGACGTCCAACCTGCGGGTTTATCGACGGCGATAATTTTGCCGGCTTGTAATTCGGCGCGGCGGATGGCATTTTTGTTTTCTATCACAAACTCAGTTGGGAAGATTTTGCGTTGTTTCGAGCTTGCTCACGCGTTTTTGCAAATCATAAATGATTGCATCTTTAACTGACTTGTCGTTTTTGAACTCTTCGAATTCTTTTTCTAAACGCGTGATAATCTTTTCGTCGTCAGCGAGTCTTTGGCCATTCTGAGTGACGTTTTGCCGAATCCCTTCCCAAATTTCCAACACACCTCTTTGATGTTCCAGCCACTCCCGGTGTGAATTTTCAATTTGCGCAGCAACTTTTTGTTCGCCATGACTAATCATGCGCTCAAGATGCCTCCAGGTTTCCTTGGAAGCCTCATGAAATTCACGCGATTCCTTACGGGTAGCTTGAATTTCGCTTGTCAATTTTTGATCAAGTAGACGAATTTCGCCCGTAACTTTCTGATCAAGCTGACCAACTTGTTCACGGGCAGACTGGATCTCGCCCGTAAATTTTTGATCGAGATTGTCAATCCGGCGATTTACAGATTTAATTTCACCGGTAATTTTCTGATCCAGTTGCTCAAACCGGTCTAGAATTTTTTTCAGCGCGGCATCGCTCACGGGCTTATTCGGCATAATTGAGCCTCGAAATAAAAATCGCTGTTCGAATCTACAACATTATTTTAGTATTATCGAACGCAAAACTCAGTTGCCCAGGTTGTATAATTTCTCAAGCCTATTGAAACGCCATGGCAAATCGTTACTTAAAGCTATTCCTTCGGCGGCTCATTCGCATGAATCTTCTTAATCAAATTCTCGATATTCTCCACATAATCCAGCGTGTCGTCATAAATAAATTGCAGCTCGGGAGCTTGGCGGAGACTGATGCGGCGGCCGGTTTCAGCGCGGATGAAGCCGGCGGCGCGCTTCAAGCCGGCGACGGCGCTATCGCGTTGCTGCGCGGTGCCGAGCATATTAAAATAGATGCGCGCCAATTTAAGGTCGTCGGTGAGTTTGACACGGGTGAGAGTAATTCTCCCGACGGCAGGATCTTTGAGCTGCGTCGCGACGATTTCGCTGATCACTTCCCGTAGCAGCTCCGCCACCCGCGAGGAACGTTTATATTCCATAATCAATATATTTCCAGCCGCTGATCCAATACTTCGAATCGGCCGTCTTGTTCGAGAAATTGCAAAATCGTGTTGAAAGTTTGATCGACAAATTTGCGTTCATTCGTCACCAACGCCAGGCCCAAGGTGGCGCGCTGCCATAAATCATTCTGCTCAACTTCCGCGATCGAGACGTTGAACTTATTCTGGATCTTGGCCTTGATGCTGCTCAACACAAACCGCTTGGCTTTGAGCGAATCGCTTTCCGGCAAAAAAATTTCGACTTGATAAACGCCGACGAACATGGCAGCAAACGATAATAATTTGCAACGAAAAAGCGGCGCCCGCAGGGGGAACCGCAACTAAAGAAACCAGAAACAAACGAATTTTAAAATCAGTTGGCAGCCAACGTCCGCTTCGTCTTGACGATTTGATACGTTTCCAGAATATCGCTTTCATGAATATCGTCATAGTTTTCGAGGCCGAGACCGCACTCGAAACCCGAGGCGACTTCGCGCACGTCGTCTTTTAGACGCTTCAACGAAGCGATCTTGCCTTCGAAGATCAGCTTGTCATCGCGATAAAGCCGAATGAGATCGCTGCGCGTGAGCTTGCCGGACTGCACGTAGCAGCCCGCGACGGTGCCGGCTTTGGGCACTTTGAAAATCTTCCGCACTTCCGCGGTGCCGGTAACTTGCTCGGAGATTTCCGGCTCCAGCATGCCTTCGAGCGCGGCTTTCACGTCGTTCACCGCGTCGTAAATAATTTTATAGCTGCGAATGTCGACGCTTTCGCGCTCCGCGATCGCGCGCGCCTGCTGCGAGACACGAATATGAAATCCGATAATAACGGCATCTGAGGCCGCAGCCAGCAACACGTCCGACTCCGAAACCGCGCCGACGGCCTTGTGAATCACGCGAATCGTGACTTCTTTATTGGAGAGTTTCAGCAAGGAATCACTCAACGCCTCCACCGAACCATCCACGTCGCCTTTAACGATGATGCGCAGTTCTTTAACCGCGCCCTCTTTGATCTGCTTCGAGAGCTGATCGAGCGTAATGTGGCGGGCTTGGCGCGCGTCATGCTCGCGCTTAAGCTGCTGCCGTTTCATGCCGATCTCTTTGGCCTCGCGCTCCGAGGCCATCACGACGAATTGATCGCCCGAAGTCGGCACGCCGGAAAAGCCGATCACGCGCACCGGCGTTGAAGGCGCCGCCGTGTGTAAACGGTGGCCGTGCTCATCGTACATGGCGCGGACGCGGCCGGCAAAATGGCCCGCAATAAACGGATCGCCGACGTTCAACGTGCCGTTTTGCACGAGCACCGTTGCCACCGGCCCTTTGCCTTTGTCCAATTCCGCTTCAATAACCACGCCTTTGGCGCGGCGCTGCGGATTTGCCTTGAGATCTTTAAGGTCGGTTTCCAGGAGCACCAAATCGAGCAGATTGTCCACGCCTTTGCCGGTTTTGGCAGAAAGCTCGGCGCTTTGATATTTGCCGCCCCAGCTTTCCACGAGAATGCCGTGTTGCGAAAGCTGCTGCTTGATTTGATCGGGATTCGCGGTGCCCTTATCAATTTTATTAATCGCCACGACGATGGGCACGTTGGCGGCGCGTGCATGGTTGATCGCTTCGATCGTTTGCAATTGCACGCCGTCATCCGCGGCGACGACGAGAATCACAATATCCGTCGCTTGCGCCCCGCGGGCACGCATGGCGGTGAAGGCCTCATGGCCGGGCGTGTCGAGAAAAGTAATATGGCGATTTTTAAACTCGCCCACGTAAGCGCCGATATGCTGCGTGATGCCGCCATGCTCGCCGCCGGCGATATTGCTCCGGCGGATATAATCCAACAAAGAAGTTTTACCATGATCAACATGTCCCATAATCGTCACCACCGGCGAACGCGGCAGCAAGCCTTCCGCGACCTCGGGATCATCCGCTTCTTCAATGGCATCGGTGCCGTACTCTTGCACAATCTCCGCTTGGAAACCGTATTCGTCGGCCACCGCTTGGATGACCACAGATTCCAAGCGCTGATTGATGGACACCACCATCCCGAGATCCAAGCATTTGCGAATCACTTCGCTCGGCTCGACTTCCATGAGACGCGCCAAATCCGCGACCGAAACAAATTCCGGCACTTTGAGTTTATTCGCTTCCTCAACAGGAACGTCTTCGCCATTTTCCGCGGCAACGCGCTTGCGGCGAATCGGTTTCGGCTTGCCGCCACCGGCCATGGTCGCCAGCGTTTGACGAATGGATTCTTCGATCTCTTCTTCGCTGATCTTGCGCTTTTTCACGCGCTTCTTCGTCCCCACGGGCCCCTTCTTAACGACTTTGTCTTTATCCTTGTCCCGGATTAAGCGCGTGGCCAATTCTTCTTCCGGCTCCATTTCGACGGCGACGGCTTTTTTCTTCCGCCGGCGTTTTCTCTTTTTCTTCTTTTTAGCATCCCCCTCTTCTGTCGCCGCTTGATCCGCCTTCTTCGCCGGTGGCGCCGGCGAGGCCGGTGCCTCAATCACGGGTTTATGCGTTACGTGACGCGGCTCTTCTTTTTCTTTATGCTCTTTGTGGCGCTGTTCATCTTTTGAAATAATAGCAACAATCGTATCATGCAGCGAGGGCTTGGCCTCCACAGGGTGTGCTGGTTTCTCGGAGTCCACGCGGGTGACATGAGCGACGCCATCCGCGGCTTTCCGCTTGTCGCGTCCATCCGGCCCGGGCAAAGGAGCGCGCACCGCCGCCTTAGCTGCAGCGCCATCCGCTTCTTGCTTCGATCGACGATCGGCTAACCTTGACGTCACGCGCAAACGCTGCTCCAGATCCTGCCGGACTTTCTCACGTCCTTTTTCTTCTTCAACTTTTTTATCGCGAAGCCGCTTGCGGAATTCGACATCGGGGCTGTGCTGTTGTTCCGGCTCTTTCCGATACTTCTTGGAAACCTCGTCATACATCTCATCCGTCAAAGCCGTCATCGGGCTGCGCACGTCGTAGCCGCGATTGAGCTTGGACAAATAAGCAATCAGCGCCTCGTTGGAAATATTAAATTCCTTGGCGACCTGGTGGATTCTACGTTTGTTGCTAACCAAATTAATCCCTATTCTTAAAAACTTGCCGAAAATAAAACTGCCGCGTTTGTTATGACCAACGCTTCTGCCAATCCCTGGCGCGTTGATCGTTTGCTATCATTACTTCGATTTATTTTGCCGCGCGTTCATTCTCCAAAATTAAATGAGCCCATATTATTTTTCAGTTTCATCTGCTTTTTCCGCAGGTTGTGGCTCGCCATCAGTTTCGGCTTCCGTAGGTTTCGGCGCGTCATCAGTTATGGCTTCCGCAGGTTGTGGCTCGCCATCAGTTTCGGCTTCCGTAGGTTTCGGCGCGTCATCAGTTATGGCTTCCGCAGGTTTCGGCGCGTCATCAACTTCCGCTTCCGCAGACGCCTCCGTCGGTTTATCTGCCGCCGGCTCTGCCTTGGCAGCAACGGTTGCTTCAACCGGCGCTTCAGATTCTTCGGCGGCGCCAGATTCTTCTTCATCAGCCTCGCCGGCGCCGTTTTCGCGATCTTGCACTAAAGCCCAAATGCGTTTGGCCGTCTTCTCGCCAATGCCTTTCACCTGCGTCAAAGCTTCTTCGCCTTGGTCAAGAATATCTTGCACCGTCTTCAAACCGGCGGCATGTAATTTCGTGACCATGCCTTCACTCAATCCTTCGACCATGTCAAGCGGCACTTCTTTGCCGCGTTGCTCTTCAACCATCTTACGGTACTCGGATTCTTTAATGATCTCGACTTCATAGCCGGTGAGCTTGCCGGTCAAGCGACGATTTTGGCCGCCGCGGCCGATCGCCAACGACATTTGATCGTCGGGCAGCACCGCGATCGCGCGCTTGTTCGGCTCATCCATCAACACGCGCACGGGCTTGGACGGGCTTAACGCGCGCGCAATAAAAATTTCCGGCTCGGCGTTCCACGGAATCACGTCGATCTTTTCGCCGTTTAATTCTTTGCTGACCGCCTGAATGCGAATGCCTTTCATCCCGACGCAAGCGCCAACCGGATCGATGCGCTTGTCGCTCGAGGTCACGGCGATTTTAGAGCGTTCCCCCGGCTGGCGCGTGACGCCTTTAATTTCAATAATCCCATCATATATTTCCGGCACTTCCAATTCAAACAACCGCACGAGAAATTGCGGATCGCTGCGCGAAACGACGACCTCCGGGCCGCGCACGGTTTGGCGCACTTCCTTGATCAGGGCGCGCAGATTATCGCCGCGGCGATATTTTTCCGACTCGATCTGCTCTTTGCGCGGCAGCACCACTTCGGTGCGGTCGATGTTCATATAAACCTCGCCGCGATTGAGCTGCCGAATATCGCCCATCACGATCTCACCGACGCGATTCTGAAATTCTTCATAGATGGCGCGCTTCTCTTCGTCGCGAATGCGTTGATTGAGATTCTGTTTCGCCGAGATAATCAACCGGCGGCCAAAATTTTCGGGGCTGAGAATTTCAAGATAATCGTCGCCAACGGCCAGGTCCGGCTCGGTCTTTTGCGCCGTGGCGAGATCGATCTCGTGCAGCGGATCGGCCACCGTTTCAACGATTTTTTTATTTTGGTGAATTTCAATCTCGCCCTTTTCCATGTTAACGTAGATGTCAAAATTATCGGCGGCGCCGTATTTCTTTTTGATCATCCCGATGACAATCGAATGCAGAATTTCCGAGAGTTGGCTTTTGTCGATGTTCTTCTCTTTCGCGATCTGCGAGAAGGCCTCGGCGATTTCACTTTTCATGACGATCTTTCTACCATTTTAATTTAAGCTTGCCGACTTCGACGCTCATCAGCGGCACCGTAATATTCCCCCTGGCTAGCGCGAGCACGACCTCCGTTTCAGAAACCGCCTGAATCGTCCCGTCCATCGAGGTGGCGATCTCATCCTGCTGGCGATAACGCAGATGAATTTCGCGGCCGCGATTGCGCTGAAAATCGCGCGGCGTTTTCAGCGGCCAATCCGTGCCGGGCGAGGAAACTTCCAAACGAAACTGCCCGGGCATAATATCCGCAACGTCCAACTCGCCGGAGAGCGCTCGACTAATTTCCGTACAGGAATTTAGCGAAATTCCCCCGTCTTGATCCACAATCACCCGCACCAACCGGCTGTTCTTGCTCCCCTTCAATTCGAGCGCCACGAAATCAACGTTGAAACGTTGCAATATCGGCGCAATGAGCGCGTGCAATTTGTCGTGTAAATTATCCATAACAATAAAAAAGTGGGTTTTTTAGGCCCACTTCCACAATCAATATAAGCATCTTTTAACAAAATTGCAAGCCTTTTTCTGCCGGCACGGCTTACGGCTTGCTACTTTGCCTTTTTTAGTTTCTCACGATCTCGCCTAAGTTATTGGATTATTCTAAAAACGCTAGACTAAATTTTTTTTCGCAGACTGGCAGTCGGCGTTACGAGTTCACTTGGCCGGTTTCAGCCAAAAGTTGTTTGGCCTCTTCCAGTAACGTTGATTTCGGATATTTGTCGATCAGCTTTTGCAACGTGCGGCGCGCGCCTTCAGCTTGACCGGCTTGCTTATAACAACGAGCGGCGTTGAGCAAGAGTTGCGGCGCCCGATACGAGCCACTGTAGTCGCTGGCCGCGTCTTCATACAATTTCGCCGCTTTCGCTTTATCGCCGCGCTCCTCATACGTCGCGGCACCGCCGCTTGCCGCGCTGATCGCCAGAATCGGGTCGTCGTCGCCGTCGTCAAGATATTTTTTGTAATATTTCTCGGCGTTAACATAATCTTTGGTCTGCATGTAAGCATTGGCCAAATAAACGGTCGCGAGGCTGCCGGTTTTCGTCCCGCCAAAATCATTGACCACTTTCTCTAACGCCGGGATCGCGCCGGTAAAATTGGCATTATTGTATTCGCCGCGCGCTTTGGCAAATTGCTCCGAGGCCTGGCGCTCCTCGTCGTTTTTCATCCAATTAAAAAGAAAAATAAGCGCGCCTACGACAACGACGCCGCCGAGGCCCAGCAAAATTTCGCGGGAGTACTGCGACAGAAAATCGGTAAATTTAAACCACGCGGTAACGAGTTTATCTTCCTTGATCTCACGTTTGGTGAGATGCTTCTTCGGTGTTAACATACCAAAACGATCCTTTAACAAAAACGGAACAACACATTGCCCATTAAACCAGACCAAGCAATATATAAAAATTTCAGGTGGGAAGCAAGTAGTTTTCAATGGGAGCTACTGAATAAAAATGCCAGACGATTATTGCTGCCGGTTAGCGCATCGGCCGGGAGCCGATTCGACGCGCCCTTTTTACGGCTTCGGCGTCGGGTGCGCAATCTTCTTGCTCATTTCGGCGAAATTAAATGACTTGAACGTCGGGCTTTCGGCATTGTGGCACTTGACGCAGGTTTTCTCCCCGGGCTTGCTGCACAGGCCCACGGTTTCACCTTTGACTTTGCCGGTATCAAGGTCTTTCATCACTTGCATGGTTTTGTATTCCGCGCCGGGACCGTGACAGACTTCACAGCCGACGCCTTCGCCCGCTTTGAATGCCGGAGCCAATTGCGCCGCGGCGACGCCGAACGCCGTGTCATGACATTTCACACATTTTCGATCTTTTTGCGGATCGGCAACGCCTTGCTTCTGCGCGATTTCTTTGGCTGCCGGCGTTGCCAAAGTTGCGAAGGCTTTAGCATGAGCGCTCGTTTGCCAAATTTTATAAGCCGCGCCGCTCTTCGGCGTCATATGGCAATGCCTGCATGTCTTTGCGCCAACGTATTTAAATTTGCTCTGGGCGACGAGCCGGGCGGGAATGATCAGCAAAAAGACGCTGATGAGAATTGCGCGAGATTTCATTAGGAAAATTTTTTTACGTCGTCAAGAATTTTTAGGCGTATTCTTCGAACCGCTCCAAACCAGCGGTCTGGCTGCGCCCGCAGGACTTACGTCTTTCGCGGCCCGCTCCAATCATACGGGAACCAATATTTCTTGCGCTCGATTTTATAGTCGATGAGCACGTGCTTCGGCTCGCGAAATTCGTCGAGGCCTTCGATGCCTAGCTCGCGGCCGTGGCCGCTGGCGCGCATGCCGCCGAACGGCGCCGCGTCGTTGTCGGTGAGCGGATCGTTGATCCAAAACGTTCCGGCTTTGATGTTTTCCGCCGCGGTCATCGCTTTCTCCAAATCATTGGTGAAGATCGAAGCGCCGAGGCCGTACTCGGAATTGTTGGCGAGTTCGATCGCTTCATTAATATCTTTCACGACCTGAATCGGCGCGACCGGGCCGAATGTTTCGCTGCGCATCAATTCCATTTCAGAGGTCACGTCCGTGATCACGGTCGGCTCATAGAAATAACCTTTGGAAAATTGCGGCGGCCGTTTGCCGCCGCTGAGAATTTTCGCGCCCTGCTGTTTCGCGCGCTCGACTTTCGCTTCGACCTTTTGGCGTTGGACTTCCCTGACTAAGGGGCCAATATCGATGTCCGGGCCCAT
>Ga0247727_10011584_pt1 | contig 15345 bp, 19 predicted proteins | sample WisWelCaveWW1625_FD_202498 | JGI IMG/M metagenome (GOLD analysis project Ga0247727, IMG submission 202498) | Biofilm microbial communities from Wishing Well Cave, Virginia, United States - WW16-25 | ecosystem: Environmental > Aquatic > Deep subsurface > Groundwater > Cave microbial mat | place... | reverse complement strand
GCCCAGGACGAGTGGAGGCGGGCGGTCGACCCGGCGGCGGGGAAATGACGGCCGCATCGGGGCGCCGTGTCAATGTGGGGTGCGGCGAGTTCCGCCTCGACGGATTCGAGAACATCGACCTCGCCGAGACCCCCCCGGCCGCGGGAAGGCCCCAAGTCCCGGTCGTCGTGGCGGACGCCATGGCGTTCGACTATTCCGGATGCTCCGCCGTCTATGCCGGGCACTTCCTCGAACACCTGTCGCTCGCGGACGCGAGGGCCTTCCTCGCGCGCGTCCTCGTCCAGGCCTCCCCGGGCTGCGTACTCGGTGTCACGGTCCCGGCGATCGACCGGCTCGGCGGCCGGACCCTCGAGGAGATCCAGGAGGCCGTCTTCGGCCAAGCGCGCTGGCCGGGGGACTCGCACCTGAGCGCCTGGCGCGTGCCGGACCTCGCCCGCGAGATCGCATGGGCCGGCTGGCGGGACGTCGCGGAATGGCCGGGGTGCCCCTGGCTCGTCGCGCGGGTGGATTGGCAGGTCGCGATGAGGGGCGTCAAGTAGGGAGGGCCGATGGCGGAGGAGACAGGGGCGAAGCCCCGGGGCGACGCCCAGAAGCGGCTCGAGAGGTTCATCAAGGCCTTCGAGGGTGCCAGCGGCATGACCGAGGCCCTGGTCGCCGCGATCACCCACGGGGAGGACGGACTGGTCGCCGCCCTCGACGATCTCATCGGGGAGATCCGGGGGCTCCGCGAGGACGTCAGCGGGCTCCGCGAGGACCTCCGGGCGGCCGCGCGCGCCGGCGGCCTCGCCGGGCTCTTCAGCGCGCTCCGGGGGAGGTGACCGGCCGCTTGACAATCCGCCAGTGAGGGCGGTATCCTCCCTTCGTGACGTCATAAGGCGCAGGGGGCGCAGGGGAGGACCAGATCCCGATGAAGCCCCGGATGCAGCCGCCGACCCCGGCGGCTTTTTTTGTTCGCCCATGGTCGGCGTGCAGGCGATAGCCGACGCGGCCAAGCGTGAGCTGGGCGGGGCCATCGAGGCCCAGCCGGTCCGCGTGTCTTGCCCGTCGTGCGGAAGGTTCGTGGTGGCGATCCTGACGCTGCCCGCGTTCCTCCGCGCGCGGTGCGACAAGTGCCGGGTCGACGTGATCGCCCTGGTGGGCCGCGAGCGCGAGGTGCTCGCGGCCACTGAACAGTAGCGCCGGCAACATCCCTTTTCGGCCAGGAAGCGCGACGCGGAAGACGCCGCGCTTTTTTTTTAGATGCCGGTCAACGTCGCGACGGAGGCCCTCGAGCGTGGGGTTGTCGGCACCGCCAAGACCATCGAGAAGATGCACCGGCTTGTCGCCCTCGGCAAGCTCGACCCCACCATGCAGCGGATCGCGACCTGGATCCGCCTCCAGGTTCCGGGGGACCCGCGCGCGAACACAAGGGCCGTCCTTGACGAGGTCTTCGGGTTCGTCCGGCGCCACGGGATCTTCCAGCGCGACCCGTTCCAGATCGAAAAGATCGAGCATCCCGTCGAGGCGATGCGGCCGATCATTGAGGCCAGGCGGGCCGGGAAATACCGGGGCCCGGGGCTTTTCGTCGGGGACTGCGACACCATCGCGGGGGTCTACCTGGCCGCGCTCGGCGGGATCCTCGGGTTCCAGTACGCCTTCGAGACCGCCAAGGTCGACCCGTCGCGGCCGGACGAGTTCAGCCACGTCTGGGTCGCCTTCCTCACGCGGGGCGAATGGGTCCCGATGGACCCCTCCACCCCGGGGACAAGCCCGGGATGGCGGCCCCAGGTGCGCCCCGAGAACTTCAGGCGGTGGCCGGAAGGCCCGATCGAGGACGCCGCAGGCATGAGCGGGCTCACGCGGAACGGGATCCCGAACGGGGACCTCTACGTCCCCTCGAGCTACTACGGCTACGGCGTCCCCAAGTCGTTCGACGAGTTCCACAGCCCGGACGTCCCGGAAGCGGACGCGGGGCGCGCCGCGATGCTGATGCCGCCCGGGACGGCGCTCGAGCCCGCGCAGCTCGAGCCGGACGTGACGGTCTTCACGAAGAAGGTCCCTGCGCTCCGTGCGGAGCAGAGGATCGGCGACTACGCCCAGGTGGACTGGCGGAGACCCCACCTCGTCGGAAAGCGCCCCTACGTCTCGACGGAGGTTGCCTACCCGGGGGCGGAGAACTACTGGAACGGCCCCCGGAAGAGGATCCTCTACGAGCCCCGGAAGCGGTATGTGGACGTCGAGCGTCAGAGGACGCCCTACGAGCGTCAGGTGGAGGTCGCCATGGCCCAGCCGATGACCGTCTTTCCTCGGGGCGAGATGATCGTGATGCGCCCCCGCCTCGAGGCCGCCGGCATGGAGCAGGCGTATGCGGGGCTCGTCACCGGCGCCGCGACCGCCCAGCAGCAGCAGGCGGCGACCGAGGCGTCGAAGGGGGTCTGGGAGACGATCACGAGCACGATCAAGTCGGCGATCCCCGGCGCGACCGAGGCGGCGGTCCTCCGGACCCAGGCCAGGTACGCGGAGAGGCTCGCCAAGGCGACCACGGCGGCGACCGGCGTCCCCGTGTCGCCCGACATCTACGCCCCCACTCCCGCGAGGGCCTGGTACTCGAGCCCGTGGGTGCTCCTCGGCGGGGCGCTGGTGGTCGGGGGCGTCGCCTACGCGGCGACCCGGGGAGGCGGTCCGAGGCGGCGGCGGAGGAGATGAGAGCGTTCACGACGGAGTCCGGGCTGGGAGTCGACCCTCTCGAGGCGATCGTGGGGAGGGCGGCGGACCGCATCTTCAACGCACTCCTCCCCAAGATGAAGGAGATCGTCGCCCAGGCGTCGCAGGCGGCCGAGCCGACCATCCGAACGGTGATCCGCGAGGAGGTCCTCCCGAAGTTCGGGCTGGCTGCGGTTCTGGGACTCGCCGCCATGGGGGCGATCTCGGCCGCCATCGGAAGCTGGTTCGCGACCCGGCGGAACCCGCCGGTCCGGAGAAGGTGGGCGGCGTGAAGAGGAAAAACGGCCACCGCGGATGGGAAGTCTATGACGCCTTCCCCTTGAAGCAGCACGCGATGGCTCTGGCTATCCAGCTCGAGGAGGCCAGCCCGTGGGCCTACGAGGTCGAGGCCCGCGTCCTCGACAAGGGGCCGACGGGCGGGGGCGAGGGTGGGCGCCTGCGGTACGAGGTCTGGATCAGGCCGAAACCCGCGAAGAACCCACGAGTTCGACAGAACCCGGGCCAGCTCATCATGAGCTCTCCGGCGAAGCTCGAGGCAGAGAAGATCGCCGGGTGGATCCGCGACCGTGGAGTCTCTCCGATCTGGGTCTCTCCACGGGGTCGGGAATGGGGCGTCTTCGCTCCGGGGCCGATCGCCCAGGAGGCTCAGGCCGCCTTCTCAGAGGTCATCCGGAGGAACCCCTGTCGGAACCCGCGGTGTTCCAACCCGCAGCACCGCCACGGCCGCGCACACCCGAACCCGGCCAATCTCGGTGAGGCTGCGGCCCAGATCGCGATGAGGGCGGCACTCCAGTACCTCAGGGCGCACGGCCTGGAGGCCGATCCGGCCGCCCTTGCCGAGACCCTCCGGTCGTGGGTCAAGATCAAGTTCCCCGAGGCCCTGGCCGACGTGCGGAAGGCGCTCGAGGCGCGCATGGACAAGGTCGCCGAGCAGACCTTCGCGGCGTCGATGGCTCTTGCGGGGATCGAGGCGGCGAAGGAGGCCGGATTCCCGCGGAAGAACCCGCTCACACGGGAGGAGTCGCGGGAACTTCTTGAACCGGCGCGTCGGGCGTACAAGGATGCCCTCAGGATCGGCGGCGCTCCGCGCGGCACGACAAATCCCGCTACCCCGCAGACGCGACCGAATCCGCTCCTTCAGACGGTCATGCTCGGGGTCGGAAACCCGCTCACGCGGCACGAGGCGGCCCGGGCCCTCCGGCAATCCCGCGGCTGGTCCGACCACGCCGCGGCAAGGTCGGATCGTTTCGGGAAATGGATCTATTCAGGCCTCGCGATGGGGATGGGATCAGCCGTGAAGATGTTCGGGCCAGCCTCGGCCGACAGGCCCGCGAGGCTCGCGGTCCGCCGAGCGGAACGCGCTTCGGGCGTCCGGAACCCCGCGTCGCCCGCCGCGCGCCGCTACATCTCGGCACAGATCCGGCGTTTCGTGCAGAAGGGCTACGGCCAGGCCCAGGCCATCGCCGCGGGCCACGCCATGGCCCACCGTGCCGGGTACAAGGTCCCCCCGCCGCCGAACCCGCTCACTCGGCGCGAGGCCGCAGGCGAGATCCGGAGGATCCGGACCGAGGGCCGAACCAGCGCCGAGCTTCACCGGAGAGGTCTTCATGAGTTCGGCGCCTACAGGAGGGGTTACGCAGGAGGCATCCAATCGGTCGTCGTCCGCCACGGGCCGCGCAAGGCGAAGGATTTGGCGACCCGGGCGTTTCTGGCAAGCGAGCGGAGAAATCCGCCACGCCATATCCCCTGGAGGGACGGCCAGAGGATACCCGTCGAGAAGGCTAGGACGTGGATCGTCTCGACGGGCAACCGGGAGCTGCTCCGGCAGTTCGACCAGGCCTACCAGCTCCAGGCGCGAGCGAACCGGAAGCCCCGGCATGTCGTCTGGAGGACCCTCCCCATCGGCTCGCGCCGGTCGATCGACATGGTCACCGCCATGGCGCACTACGGCGACGCCCCGGAGACGCGGTACATCCCGCCGGCGGGCTCAAGGAAGTCCCGGGCGGTCTACCGCCACCTCTGGGGAGAGGGCGGCGGCCGGCGCTCGGTTCCGCTGCTCGCGGCCCCCGGGGGGAAGGCGCTGGTCATGCCGCTCAAGGGGCGGAAGGTGGTCTCGGACTGGATGAGGCATTGAGGGGGGCCGTACCGTGATCGGTGTATTGGCTTTCGCGAATCCGCCGCGACGGCGGGATAGGAGGACGAAGATGGCGCGACTCATGCGCGTGCGCCGTCGTCGGCGCAGCAACGACGACAACCCCAGGCTGTTCGTCCGCCGGCGCCGCCGCCGGCTGGGCCGGAGGCGCGGGCGGAACCCGCGCGGCTTCGTGGCGATCCCGCGGGTGATGCGCCGCGGCCGACGCGGCCGCTTCGTCCGCACCGGCCGGATCGTCCGGAGGGACAATCCGAGGGTCTACCGCCGGCGCCGGCGCGCCAGGCAGAGGGACTCGAACCCCTGGGTCGGCGGCTTCTCGTACCGCCGCCGCGGCCGCCGCGTCCGGGTCCCGCGCCACTGGCGCCGCGGTCGCGCCCGCAACAATCCGGGGCGTCGCCGGATGATCCCGCTCCTCGACAACCCGATCGAGGCGGTCACCAGGGCCTTCCAAGAGGCCTTCAGCGGCGACACCATCGAGACGGTCTTCCACACCGCCCTCGGGTTCGGCGGGACGGCGATCGGCTCGAGGCTCATCATGAAGAAGGTCATCCCGGCCCTCGGCGCGAGCCCGATCGGCCGGATCGCCACCACCGCCGGGGTCGGCATCCTCGGCTCGGCCGTCCTGGGGATGCTCACGAAGTCGCCGAAGCTGGGCGCGCGCGCGCTGGCGGGCGGGCTCCTGGCGACCTTCTGGCAGATCCTCTCCGAGGCACTCCCCGCGGAAGCGAAGGAGTTCATCCCGACGCTCGGCGAAGCCCCCGAGAGCGAGGATTTCCGGAGGGCGATCGAGAGCGAGGTCCTCAAGGAGCTCCGCGGGGGCGGAGGCGGGGGCGCGACGGAGGAGGGCGTCTCGATGTACCTCCAGCCCGCCGGCGTCCAGGAGACGTACCTCACTCCCGCCGGGACCGAGGCCTACCTCACCCAGCAGGAGGCCGAGGGGGCGGCGATGGGGGCGTACCTCACCCGCCACGAGGCCGTGACCGCCGGGGTCGGCGACACCGACACCGAGTTCGGAGGGAGCACCCTGCCCGAGCGGTTCTGACAGGGGGATCAGGGAACGATACGGGGGCCCGGCTGGCGTCCGGCCGGGCCTCCCCCGCAGGCGGCCCCGGGGCAAGACGCGGCCGCCGGCGGGGGAAGGGACGATGCGCCGAGACCCTCCCCGAGGGGTAACGACAGGGACGGGCGAGAGCCCTCCCGGTGGCGAGAGCCGCCGCCCCGCTTTTTTTCCGGCGTAGCGAGGAGAACCGAATGCCCCCTCCGAATGCCGGCATGATGCCCGGCGGGATCCAGGTGGTTCATCCCTACTACAAGATCGTCAAGGGCGTGCCGGCCGCCGTCGTCCGGTCGTACAAGGAGCCGCTCTACGACAGCGAGGTCATGCTCGCGTCGGACCCGGACGCGGAGATGGTGCTCTACTCGCGTCCGGTGGGGCAGTTCCTTGTGGACGGCGTCACCAGGAAGACGCTCCTCTTCACGAACCAGACCCAGGCCGGAGCCCTGGGGACCCCGCTGAGCTTCGACCTCTACGCGCACAACGCGCGCCTCATCGGGAGCCTGACCACGAAGACGGTGACGAAGGGGAACTACGACCTCGTCTTCGCCGCGGGGGTCGCCCAGGTGGTCTTCGGGCAGGACTCCGTCTTCCTGACCGTCCCGCTCGAGGACGTCCCGTCCGGGGTCGACACCGAGGGCCTCGGCGCGACCGACTCCCCGCACATCGGGCTGGGGGTCTCCGAGAACCTCTACCGGTTCGACATCGGCGGCCGCGCGCTCCACATCAACTCGACGGAGTCCTACGCGGTCAAGATCAGCTTCCCCTCGGGCCTGTCCGGGACGACCGGGAACCTGCTCTTCCGCTGGTACATGAGGGGGATCAAGTACAAGGGCGTGTAGAAAACGCCCTTTTCGTGCGTCTTTCCGGCGCTCCCCCCGGGGAGCGCCCTTTAAGGCGCACGGTTCGAGTGGCGAGCCGCGTGTCGCGGCGACGCCTTTCCCGGCTGGAGTGGCTCGGAAAGGAGACCGACGATGTCCTGGGCACAAGTCGAGACGTTCCTCAGGGACAAGCAGGGCCGGATCTACGTCAACCCGGCGAAGGACTACATCCAGCCCTTCGAGCTCTCCACGGACAGGCCGAACAACATCATCACGTTGGCCCCCGGGGAGACCGCCGGCCCCTTCCCCTTCACGGCCAGGTACGACGGCCCGATCGAGGTCTTCTACGTAAAGGTCGTCGTCTTCGACACGAACAACGTCCCCGTCACCGACTACAATATCGACTGGTTCCTCGAGCACCCGGGGAAGAGGAAACAGTTCTCCAACCGGATGATCCCGCTCATCGCCACGGCGGGGGACGCGGGAAGGCCCTACGTCCTGCCCGAGACCATCTTCCTCCCTGCCGTCCAGTCCCTCCAGGTGACCTTCCGCAACAACGACGCCGTGAACCAGCGCCGAGTCGAGCTCGTCCTGGGGGGCGTCAAGTTCTACCCCAACGCCGCCCCGGGCGTGATCCGGAAGGAGATCTGGGGGTACATCGAGCGCCGCGAGCGGACCTACGTCTACTGGCAGACCACCGACCGCGAGGTCGTGATCCCGGCCTCGGCGACCGGGCAGGAGGAGTTCGCGACCGTCCCCGACGACACGGACCTCGAGGTCTTCAAGCTCTCGGCGCGCTCGACCGGGGCCTTCCGGGTGGAACTCCGCGACGGACAGAACGATCGGGCCCTCACGGGGAACCGGATCCACTCGTCGCTCATCTTCGGCGCCCACGACCCGACGGCCGCCGGCGGCGGCGTCGGCGGCTCCGGCGGCGTCTTCCCCGGCCGGTGGGCGACCTCGTTCCTGGTCCGGAGGAGCGTCCAGCTCCGGCTTGTCTTCGACAACCTGACCGCGCTCTCGAACACCGTGAAAGTCGTCCTCGCCGGGAGAAAGGTGATCTATGCCGGGTAGGCCTCCCCCGGGCCGCGGCGGCGTGGGCGGCGTCTTCGACGACGACTACAGCGCCAGCGGGTACAAGGACTACGGCCAGGGCGAGAAGAGGGCCCAGAACCTCGTCTTCGACCCGACCAAGAACCCGTTCCGCGTCTCTCCCGAGCAGGAGGCGATGCTCGACGCCTTCATGCACCGCCTCAACCAGGAGCTCCAGCGGACCCTCATCTACGCGAAGCGCCCCGCGTTCGTCGAGCCGCCCTTCTTCGCGAAACCCGTCATCAAGAGCGTCTGCGGGCTCCTCGTCGCCGGCGGGGCGATCGCGTCGATCTTCGACCGCGTGATCGAGGACCGCCAGAGGGCCGTGGTCTCGTTCTTCGGGGTGGACGTCTCCCCCATCATCCCGCTCCTCAACTGCGAGCTCGAGTTCTGGTTCTCGCTCGATGCCGACGTGGTCCCGATCTTCGACGACCAGTCCCAGGCGCCCTACACCGTGGTCGGAACGGGGAGGACGACCGTGCTCCCCGGGTCCGTCGAGAACCCGTTTTGCATGGCGGCCTGCGGGACCCCCATCCACATCAAGGGGAAGAAGCGCCTGACCTTCAATGTGGAGAACATGGGCACGACCTCGGTCACGATCCGCGCGGTCATGGGATACTGGCAATACTGGCTGCCCTTCGGGGCCACGGAGTTCGAGGCCGCCGAGGTGCAACTCTAGGAGGTCGCGACGATGGCCCCGCCCCTCAAGGCGCACCTCGCGCCCGAGGTCCCGCACGACGCCAACGGCATCCCCTACGACTCCACGATCCGGTCGGACGGGAAGCGCGCGCTCGCCGTCGACACCGGGGCCGCCGGCGGGGGCGGCGGCACCGTCCAGATCACCGAGAACCAGCAGGTCCAGAACGTCGAGACGACGGCCGCGCTCGCCGGCTCGGGGACCTTCACCTCGACCGCCCGGGACTACCTCAACTTCGAGGGCGACGGCGTCTCCGTCTTCATCCAGCGGAGCGCGGCGGACACGAACGTCGACGTCTTCATCGAGAACTCGAGCGACGGCGGGGTGACGTTCCGGAACGTCGAGACCCTGAACCTCGCCGTCACGGCGGCCGCCCCGACCGCGACCCTGAACCGGATCTACGGGGTCACGCGGAGGCACAACCGGGTCCGGCTGGTCAACAACACCGCCAACGCGCTTCTGGCGACGGAGCTCGTGACCATGCAGAAGCCGATCTCGTAGGGGTTCACGATGGCCGCCCTCAAGAATGCGCCAGTCAAGGCTCCGGTCGGGTTCACCGCGCTCGGGACCGACGCCCGCATCTCGTCATCCCTCCAGCGGGCGGTCCTGCAGAGGGCTTCCGCGCTCTCCACGGTCAACCAGATGGAGATGCGCAGCGAGACGGGGATCGTCGTCGCATCCTTCTCGGCCGCTGGAGAGTACAATCTATTCCAGGCCCCTCCGGTCGCTGGAGTCCAGCCCCAGCTCCAGATCGTCCCGGGCTCCACGGGTGGGTCCATCCGGTTCGGCCCCGGGGCCGCGACACTGCCTGACATAGAACTTTTCCGCAGCGGCACGACCCTTCTTTCGGTCTTCCCGGCAGGCGCCGCCACGTTCGTCCAGTTCTTGGTCAACCGGACGACCGCCTTCGCCGCGACCCATATCGCCAACTTTTTCCGGGCGCAGGCCTCCCCCAGCACGGTCCTCGTGGAGAACACGAACACCGTCGGGGCCGCCGAATTCGCCGCCGTGAACGACGGGGGGACTTCAGGCTTCTTCATGCGGGTCGGCGTGACCTCTACGGCCTTCGTGCCCGTGGGCGGGCAGGCCGCCAACGAGGCGTATCTCCTCTGTTCCGCCTCGAACACGGGCATGGTGGTGGGCACCCAGGGGGCGCTCCCGCTGCGCTTCACCATCACCTCCGTCGAGCGGGGGCGGTTCACCAGTCTCGGCGACTTCATCATGGGCGCGGCTGCGCCGCTCACCCCGGGGGAAGACATCGCCACATTTCTGCGGACCCAGGCCTCGCCGACGCGCGTCGCCGTGGTGAACACCAGTGCCGGTGTCACTGCTGTCGCGACCTTCTTTGCGCGGAACGGGGCGACGGCCACCGAGGGGTTCGCCTTCGGGGTCACCGGGACGGGGTTCACGCCCACGGGCGGACGGATCGCAGACGGGGGCTTCGGGGTCATCGGGACGGGTCTGGTGGACTTGGCGTTCATCACTACGGGTGCAAACCCCATCCGGATTGCGACCACCGGACTCACCCGCTACACCTTCGGCGCGACGGGCAACCTGACGATGAACGGTGACTTCGACATCGTTCCCTCCGTCGACGACGACGGCGAGGTCGGGACCGACGCGCTCCGGTTCACCCGGGTTCGGGCGGTGACCATCGTCTCGGGGGACGTGGAGCTCAAGAACCGGGACGGCTCGAAGCATTGGGTCCTCAGCGAGGGGGCCGACGCCGTCTTCGCCGTCAACCGCCGAACCGGAAGGAAGTACCGACTCGTCCTCGAGGAGGTCGCCCAAGTGGAAGACCCAGAGGAGGTCGCGGCGTGAAGCTCATCTCCCGCCTTGCCGCGGGGCTCGGCCTAGCCCGAGGGCCAGCCCGTGAGCACGTCTGTCGGTTCGTCCCCATCCGTCGGGGATACCCCCAGCGGATCTGCATATGCGGGGCCATGCGGGTCGGGGCGAACACGATCACGCTCTCGCCCGCCGGCGTGGGCGATGTCGCCCGCTGGAGCGCCTCCCAGGCGGCGGTCGCGGCGGGGGACCTCGCCATGAACGTCTCGACCGGCCGCGCCCGACAGTTCGCGCTCGGCTTCTCCCGGGAAATGGGCTCGGTCGTCGACGGGATGGGTTCTCGCAGGCAATGGGGGATCACCCAAAGGGTCGGGGAGACGACGCTCACCGAATACGGCATCCTCGCCGCCGACTATGCCGAGAACGGCGGGGCGACCCTCGTTTCGACCGCCGGCGGCCAGTTCAACGAGTATTCGACCGGAGCGGCCATCAACGGGGACGCCGGCGTCACCGGGTCGCCCTTCGTCCACACCCAGCGGCAATTCAACCCGATCTTTTCGGCAGCCTTCCGGACCGGGGCGTTGGTGACCACCGTGCGATTCTGGATCGGCCTTTTCTCCGCGGATCCCATGGCCTCGGCGACCCCGGCGGTCCACCTCATGGGGTTCCGTTTCGACACCGGCGTCGACGGCACGACGTGGAGGGCCGTGACCGACAACGCCTCGGGCGTCCCCACGGTAACCGACACCACCGTCACGGTCTCGGCCTCGACGAACTACCTCCTCCAGGTGGTCGCCAACCCGGCCGCGACGAGCGTCCTCTTTTTTATCGACGGCGTCCTCAGGGCGACCCATGCCGCGACGCTCCCGACCGCGACCCAGGATCTCGGCCTGAACGTCCAGGTCCGGAACATCGTCGCGGGCGCCCGCGCGATCAATTTCTCGAATCTGTGGTGTAGCCAGATCCCGTCGGGAGACGTGTAGGCCATGGCGAAGATCGGGGCGTTCGTGGACCGCGGATTCATCTCGAGCTCCACCCCCGCAGACAACATCACCTTCCCCGTGGAGATCGTCCTCGGTCCCCCCCAGAACTTCCGCGGCGGCACGCTCGTCAATGCGAACATCCAGACCCAGGGGGAGGCCCAGATTCAGCAAGCGATCCGGACCGCGGTCGCGGCCTTCGTCAACACGAGGTTCGGAACCGCCTTCGTCGCGGCGGATGTGCGGGTGATGGACGGCTCCCCGGACGGGTTCCTCTCGGTGATGTCGGTATCCTTGGGCACGCTGGCCGTGGCGGACGACATCGCCCAGATCCCGAACGCGACCCTCGGGCCTCTCCGGATCCGCAGGGTCTTCGCGAGCGCGAGGCTCCTCACCCTGGGGACCGCGACCGTGATCGTGAAAAACGGCGGCGGGGTGACCGTCGGATCGGTGCCTCTCGCGGCCCCTGGTCCGGTGGTGAACGATGTCGCCCCGGCGGTCCTCACGATCCTGGCCGGCGGACGCCTCAGGTTCGGCTTCACCGGACTCGGGACGGGACTCGGAGACGTCACCGCGGGAGTGTGGTATCTAGGTCCCGGAGTGGACTAGACTGATCAGAAGGAGGGTGCCGCTTATGGCCCGGTACGTCGACCGCATGAATATCATCGTCATGCACCAGAGGGACAAGAAGGGGAACTACGAGACGACGGCCATCGCGGAGGGAGCCACCGTAGACCCCGAGGCGCCGACCGCCTCGAAAGTCCTGCCCTGCCGGTGCGATCTCGAGCTCGACGGCGCGAAGTCCGTCTCGGAGCTCCTGGCCGCGGGGATGGCCGCGATCAAGAAGGACGCGGGGATAGCGTAGACCCGGGGAGGACGACATGGCGAAGACGGGCGACGGTCCGGAGGAGGCGGAGCTCGCCGCCTACATGGAGGCGGGCGACGGCCAGGCCCCTGGCCAAGAGGATCGACGCGCGTACCTCCAGAGGAGGCACGCCGAGATCGACCGGGAGTACCGGGACCTCCTTCTCCAGAAGGAGGAGATCGAGGCGCGGAGGAACGAGAAACTGCTCGACGCGGTCACCGCCATGTTCCGGGAAAACTGGAAGGCCCGGAAGTTCGTCGTCGTCGAGCTCCGCAGGCTTGGCGAGGAGGTGGACGACCGGTTCGTCCCGAAGTCGGCGACTTAGGCGCTGCGCGGCGGACAGCCGCCCGCGGTCCGAGGAGGAGGCATGATGGAGCTCTGGGCGCAGGCCAAGGCGGTCGAGGACCCCGTCCGCGAGACCGTCCTCAAGTTCCTGGCGAGCTACGGCGGGCTCGCCGTCTTGGTGACCTTCCTGGTCAGCGGCATGAAGGCGCTCTGGCGCCCCTGGGTGGAGAAAAAGGAGGGCCACCTCACGATCGCGCTCTCCTTCCCCATCGGGATCGTGGCGAAGCTCGCGACGGACTTCTACGGCCCGGGAAACTTCGCGTCGTGGGCGCTCCACATCTTCATCCTCGCCTTCGTCGCGGTCGGTTCCGCGGCGTTCCACGACAAGTTCCTGAACGCGCTCCAGGGGAAGAACACGTCCCCGCCGGCGCAGTAAGGGGGGGCCGAAATGCGGAAGATCCTGGTCGCCTTGGCGGCGGTTCTGGCCCTGGCGGCCGCCGGTTGTTCATGCGCCGCGGAAAAGAACGCGGTCGCCCAGATCGAGAGGACGCACGAAATCGTCCTCCCGCAGTACCTCGGATACGTCGCGAAGGACCCCGGCCTCGACCCGGCGGCGAGGGACGACCGGACGAAGCTCATCGACAGCCTCAAGAGGCTCGTCGAGAAGCTCAAGAAGTCGCTCGAGGAATAGGCGATGACGAGCCCCTGGCACGAGCTGGCGGACGCCGTGGTCGCCTCGGTGAGGGAACGGGTGGGAGCCTTCCTCGACGACCACGTGGACGCGAAGGCCCTGGTCCTCGAGCGGGCCGACCGGCTCGGCAAGCTCGCTTGGGAGTACGCGGCCGCCGCGGAGGCGGACCGGCCGGCCCTGGCGGCCTCGATGGAGGTCGTCCGGCAGACGATCGAGAACGAGGCAGCAAACGTCGCCTTAGGTGCGGGGACTGCGGCCAAGGACGCCTTCCGGGAGGCCGTCTCCGCCGTTTTCGGGGTGCTCGTCAAGGCGCTTCCAGCGGTTCTCGGTATGCTCTAGGGGAGGACGCGCATGGTCGGTCTCGCGGGTCTTGGACAGGCCCAGAGGCGGGGGCTCTCCAGGCTCCCCCCCCGCATGGCGTCCCTGGTGCTCGACGAGCTGGACGACCCCGAGTCGCTCGAGGTGATCGCGCCCCTCCTCCTCGAGCCGGATCCCGCCGCGGCGGTCGCCCGGAGAATCTCCGAGGAGGTCGACGACATCGTGTCCGAGGCCGCGGCCGGGCTGGAAGCGTGGGTCGAGGAGTCCGGCCTGGGCAGGAAGAAGCGCCACGGCTTCAAGAAGGCCCTCTCCAGGGTCAAGAAAGTCGTCCACAAGGTTCGGGAGGTCCACAAGAGGGTCCAGAAGAAGCTCAAGCGGTACCTCCCGATCATCCTCACCGTGGCGGGCATCGTGCTGGCCCCGTTCACGGGAGGGCTCTCGATCGCCGCCTCCGCCGTGATCATCGCCGGCCGGCAGGCCTACGAGAAGAGGAAGGCGGCGAAGAAGGCTCGGGAGATGGGGAAACGCGAGGCGGCTGCGATGGAGGCGGAGGTCTCCCGTGAGGAGGCCGACGTCGCGCGCCAGGCCGACGAGGTCTACAACCAGGCGCGCCCGTACTTCGAGGCGGCCGGGATCACCCCGGAGAGGTGGGCGGCGATGAGCCTGGACGAGAAGATCGCCACGATCGAGCGGGTCTCGGCTGGCGGCATGCCGGTGTCTCCCGAGGTCGCCCATGGGGTGCAGTCCGGCGAGATCGCTCCGCTCACGACACCGCCGGGAGCGGCAGAGATCGTCCGGGGTCCAGCACCTCAACCGCCAGTCCGGTATGTGGCACCCGAACCGTTCGCGCCAAAGTATGAGGCGCCAGCCGTCGCGCCGCGCGCTGGAATCGCCCCGCCTCCGGGCCCTGAGGAGGCTCCCCCAGAAGGAGAGGAGGAGACTGCCGAAGGCGAAGAGCCTGCGCCCGAAGAAGGCGCCCCCCCGGAGGCACCGGAGGCCCCCAAGGGCACCTACGAGCTCTTCGTGGAGGGCAAGGAGGTCGCCAGATCCGGCGACGTTAGGGAGGTCGCCGACGCCGTCGGCGAGAAGGCCAAGCCCGGCGACCGGTTCGAGGTGTTCCTGAACGGGCAGTCGCTCGGGCTCAAGGTCCGCGTCCCGCAGGGGGCCGTCTCGATCCCCCCAGAAGAGGAGGCGAAGGTCAGGGCGATGACCCACGGCGAGGTCCAGTCCATGGTGGCCCACGCCGCATCGAAGGCCGAGGAGGAGGCGCGGGGCGGGATCCCGCTCTGGCTTCTGGCGGTGCCGGCCGCGGCCTTCGCCGTCTTGTCATGACCGGGAGGAGGGATCGGGCGTGATCGCGGACAGGGAGGCATACGCGAAGGCCCTGGCGGCCGCGTTTGTCGCCGACATGGCGCGCTCCGGGGCGCTCCAAGACGAGATCGTGCGCGGCCGCGTCGGCGCCCGAGGGCTCCGGAACATGATCCTGAGGGACCTCCGGAGGGGGGTCGCCGGCGCCGAGGGGTCCGCCCTCTTCCCCAACCTCCGCGCGTTCGTCGCCGAAACGATCGACCTCGAGGCTCTGGCTCGACGCCAGGCGACCCTCGGGGAGCTCGGGGAATGGGCCGAGCTCGCCTCGGTCCTGGTCGGCGCGGCCTCGAGCTACATCAACAAGCGTGTGGAGTCGAAGACCGTCTCCGCCCTTTCCAAGATCGACGTACAGAAGCAGCAGCTCGCCGCCAAGGCCGCCGAGCTCGAAGCCTCCAGGGCGCGGATGCAGTACGCCGCCTCCGAACAGACCGCGCGCGCCGCGGAGGCCGGGGCGGGGCCGCTCGCGGCCGTGGGGATCCCCGGATGGGTGGTCCCCGCCGGGATCGCCGCAGCCGTCGCTATCGGAGGCTATTT
>Ga0247727_10011583_pt1 | contig 15345 bp, 15 predicted proteins | sample WisWelCaveWW1625_FD_202498 | JGI IMG/M metagenome (GOLD analysis project Ga0247727, IMG submission 202498) | Biofilm microbial communities from Wishing Well Cave, Virginia, United States - WW16-25 | ecosystem: Environmental > Aquatic > Deep subsurface > Groundwater > Cave microbial mat | place... | reverse complement strand
ACGGCGTTGGCGCCTAATTTGGCGACAAAAAAAATATCGACGACGGCGAACAGCGACTCCATCGCCATTTCCAGCATCATCGGAATCGCCAACAGCATAATGGCGCGGCCGAGGCTGCCTTCGGTAAAATCCTGCTGCGTGCCGGCAATCGACTCGCGGAGGTCTTTCCATTTTACGGTAAACTTGTCCGAAAGCAATAGTTCCGCCGCGGGCATGGAGATTGCCGTTTCAATAGATTGATTCATGATAAATTCCCAATGACGTATTTGACGCTCGGATGAATAATCTGCCAATTCCTTGACTGGAGATTTCATGCCAGAGCGAAAGATATTTTTGAATTTGATGAAATCGACAAATGGGGAGACGCCGCGAGTTTAGTGGCGTGAACGAAAGGAGAGAAATCACGAATCCCGCCCCACGCCTGTATGGTGAGCAGAGACGCCACGGCGAAATCGGGCGCTACTGCTTCAATCAGGAATGTATGTTGGATTCAAACAGCGAGCCGCTCCCTGAAGCAAACGTTCAGGAGGTTTGGCCAAAATTCCGTATCGTTCCGTTTTCTAAGCTCTTCTCCCGCAAATGACATCTTTAAAACTCGGCACAGCGACCTTGATTAAAACCTCGACCAGCATTGATGTTTTCATGTTGCACCTATTTTGAGTGTATTGTATTAAATTGATTTGATCAACATTCCATTTTCACGACCACAACGTGACAATGAAAATTATACGACAGTTTTTTTAAAAAGTTCGAATTTATCTCGTTTCCGATTCGAGCGCCAGCTTATAACATGCCGCTTCGCGGTCGTTGCGCACGAGCAAATATTCTCCGGCGAGCGCGGGATGGTTCCAGGTTTTGCCATCCAGCGCCGCAAATCGCGAAATTTCCTTGTGCGCATCAGGATTGGCTTCCACCAACACGACATCGCCCGATTCCGCTTGCACGAGCAAAAGATCATCGACGCCGATCATTTGCCCGTGACCATAACGTCCAGCTTTCCATTTGCGCATACCGGTCACGAGATCAAGACAAACGAGAATGCCGTCGTCGAGCCCATACATATATCCGTCACAATGCACAACATTGGTGAATTTCGCTTTGAGCTGGTTCGTCTCCCAGACGAGCGCGATCTGAAAATCGGCACTGTCGCGGCGCTGAATTTGAAACAGCTTGCAGCCGACGCCGTAGCCGCTCGAAACAAAAACGCGGTCATTCGGCAAGACCACGGGTTGCGAGACATGTTGCGTTCCACCTCCGACCCACGGTTGCTGCCAGAGTATGGCGCCGCTCGCCGCCTCATGCGCGACAATATTGGCGAAATTAAAGATGAGTATTTGCCGCGTCTCCGCCAGCGTCGTGAGCAATGGTGAGCTGTAGCCGGCGCGATCACCACCAGCGCTCCAAATTCTTTTTCCCGTATCTTTATGATAAGCCACTAAAGATTGGTTATTCTGTCCTCCGGCGCTGACGACAACGAGGCTATCGAATACCAACGGCGAACCGGCCGTGCCCCATTCTTTCATTCGCGCCTCGTTATCCAATAGAATATTTTTCGACCAAATGCGTTTGCCGGTTTTTAGATCGAGGCAATTGAGCAGGCCGGTGGCGCCCTGCGCATAAACGCGATTTTTCGCAATCGTCGGCGTTGCGCGCGGACCGTCGCCGGTGATCGGAGAAGTGAAGCCCGTGCTGTCGCCGTGACTCCATTGGACGCGACCCGACTTCAAATCATACGCCACGACCATTTCAATTTCGCCGCGCTGCTCTTGCGTAATCGCAAAATTGCCGGCAACGGCAAAACTCGACCAACCGGCGCCGAGAGTTTGCCGCCACAAACGCTGCGGCGGGTGTTGCGTCCAATCACGATTTAATTTGATGCCATACACTTTCGCATCGCGAGTGGGGCCGAGGAATTGCGGATAGTCGCGCCGCGGCGAAGTCGCCGGTTTTTCGCTCGTGCGCTTGGGAATTGGGGCTTGCGATTGTTCCTGCACCGGGGTTTCCAATATTATTGCCGAGGTTGTATCGACAGGCTCGGGAGAACTCGGCGGCAATGCTTCAACTTTATTTTGCGAAAAACGCCATTCTAAAATCGGCAGGATGTCGCCGCTGACGCCGCGCATGCGAAATAAAGTTAATCCCAGACCAGGCAGCAAAACGAGCGCGCCCAACGAGAATAAGCGAATTTTTCGCGACAGCCGCGAGAGGGCGAAAAGCCAAATGAGTAAGAGCAAAAGCGTAACGAGTAAAATGCCGCCGGTCTGCTCAATTTGAGACTGGCGGTTGGAAAAATCTGAGAGCCAGATGAAAGTTACCGCCAGACTTGCCAGCACGAAGACGGCGATTGCGGGCCACCAACGTATTTTCTTGTTTTCGCTTTGGGATGAAAAAATTGTCAGCATGACCTTCAATTATAGAAACGAATTTAAACGCTTCCCAACGCGGACAAGCCGCAACCCCAAAAAATAATCGCTCACAGAAATGGATCTCTCACTGAAGTGAATTTTTTCTATGAGAGTTCCATTTCTGTGAGCCAAAAGTCTTTGCTTTTTTTGCAAAGATTCAACTATAAAGAGACTAAAGTTTTTCCCAACGGAAAAAGCCTTTACAGTTGGGTTCATCTAGCCGTTGGGAATTTTTTTCCGAATTTCGTAACGCGGCTTTGGCCGCAACCAAAACTGCACCACAAAGGCCACAAAGAACACAAAGTTTTTCTTTGTGTGCTTTGTGTTCTCTTTGTGGTGAAAAAATCTTCGCGGCTATGATAGTTTTTTTGTAACTATTCAGGCATAAAACGAGGCTGTCATTCCGTAGGAACCTTTTTTCATTTCAAGCACTGTGCTGGTGTGAAAAAGGATTCTTTCAGAATGACATGTGTGAGGATGGCTGAATAGTTACGTCTTTTTAGGGTAATACTATATGGCTCCAAATTCATTGCGGCTTTCGCCAGTCGCGCTGACCGGGTTATTTCACCGCCACGGCCAGCGTGTCGTGATGCAACTGAATCAACGTGCGCAGATACGGGCCGATTTTATCCGGGCCTTCGAATCCGGCGAGGCGCGCGGCTTCGGTTTCTTTTTCATCCGGAATATCGGCGCTTTCGGCGTAATGCTTGAGATCGCGATAAAAACCGATGATGAATAAATCCCGCGCCGCTGAATGCTTTTTGCGCCTCTGCCAACACCGGGCCGTCGACAAAAACTTCTTCGTGCCACGCAACCAGTTCGTAAAATTTCTTCGCGAATTGCTCTTGCGGCAAGCCGGATTTCTCCGCGGCCTGTTTGCGTTTGGCCACACGCTCCGCTTTATCTCAAAGAGCAATTACAAAATCACCCGTAACGAGTATAGTTTGCAATTTTTTCTCAATTATTCAGCGAAAACTGAAACTGCCGAATCACCCAAACCGTGTCCGGGCCGGCGGCGGTGCGCGCGGGTTGATAGCGGCATTGCAGCGCCGCGGCAATCGCGGATTTCGCGCAGGCGTCGTTGTTCGTGGTGTTGCGCACCACCAGCGCATTCACGACCTTGCCGCTTTCATCAATTTTGATATTCAATTCCACCGTGCCCTCGACTTTAGCTTTGCGCGCGGCCTGTGGATATTCGGGAATGCTGAGCACGAGTGGGCGCGGCATGGCGATGATTTGCCGGCTCAAGCCCACGCCGGCACCGGAGCCTGTTCCCCAACCCGTGCCGCCCGAACCCCATGAACTGCCTTGCAAACCGGTGCCGCCGACATTGGAGCTGTCGATCGCCGGCGAAACTTCCGGCGTCACGGCAATCGTGTCGGTTCGCGCCAACGCATCCGGCACCGGAATCGGCACCGCGGGAATGGTTTTCGGAATCGGCGCGGTCAGTGAGCCGCCACCTTCACCGCCGCCCTGTCCGCCGCCGGTTTCCAGGCGAATGATCTCGGCATACGGCTTCAACTCGACCATCACGCGGCGCGTGTCGGACAACGCTATCGCACTGGGATTGATAAAATCGAGGTTATAAATAATGACGGTCAGAATATGCAAAGCCAGCGAGATGGTTAAACCGATAGCCAGATTTTTTTGCAGGAAGCGGCGCGTGAGCTCAGTTTGCCAGGCGATCATGAATACTAATCAATTTTGTTCGTTGTTTTTTTACACGACTTTCCCTGTGCTTGGTTCCGCGGCAGCCGCTCATTGCAGCTTGCGCTTTCTATAATATACGACAAGTTTTGCTAAAATGAATCGAACTTTTTACTCTTTCAACGCGACGCCCTCTGAACGCGCGATATACGCGGCGCAGGTGATGTCGCCGGTGACGTTGAGCACCGTGCGGCACATGCCGAGAATGCGATCGACGCCGAGAATGATGGCGATGCCTTCCGCCGGCACATTCACCATTTGCAGCACGAGAATGAGCAGCGGAATCGAGCCGGAGGGCACGCCCGCGGCGCCGACCGCGGTGAGCACGCTCATGAGCACGACAATCAGTTGCATAACACGCCGGCGATTGCGCCGACGATGAAGCCGAGAAAAATTTTAGTATGCCGCGCCATGCGACCAACGGACGTTGTTTCTGCAGCCATCTGTTCCTCCTTCCGAAAATGAGATATGACTGTTCAGCGTTGACCTCGTCTTTTCGAGGTTCGCACGAGAAGTAAATCATTCATGTCATTCCGGAGGAATCTTTTTAATATCAAGTACAGTGCTTGTGCGGAAAAGGATTCCCTGGCCTGCGGCACCGCGTGGCGCGGCGGGCGCCAGGGCAGGCTTCCGGAATGACATTTATTGGGAAGACGTTCGTTTAAAAGAAAATGAACGTCACCAGAACAAAACTCGGAATCAAAATCAACAGCGAGTAAATCATGTAACCAAAAAAGCTCGGCATTTTAATCCCGTTTTCTTCGGCGATGAATTTGACCATGAAATTCGGGGCGTTGCCGATGTAAGTATTCGCGCCCATGAAAACGGCGCCGCAGGAAATGGCTTTGAGATAAATTTCGTTTTGCGCAATCAGCGCCTGCACCGCTTCCAATTCCGGCTGGCCGGGAGAGAAACGGCCAAGCGCCGTGTTCAAAAATGTGAGATAAGTCGGCGCATTGTCCAGAAAACTCGAGAGACTGCCGCTGGCCCAGAAATAGTGCCACGGCTCGCGCACCGCGCCGATGATGAAGGCCAGGGCGCCGGCGGCGCCGGCTTTCAACATGGCGAGCATGGGAATGATGGTCATAAAAATTCCGGCAAAGAGAATCGCCACTTCTTTGATCGGCCCCCAGGTGAAGCCGTTGCCGTCGCGAGTTTCTGTCGCGGTGAATTTCAAGCTGAGCAGGCCCATCGCGATGAGGAGAAGATCGCGAATTTCATCCTGCAGCGCCAGACGAACGCCGAGGACGTTGAACTCGCCCAATTTAACCAAACCGCTGAACAGAACACCGCCGATAATGCCGCCGAGAAAAAGCAAGTTATGCAAACCGCGAATTCGGATTTTCGCCGAGCCGGCGCGTGACGGGTTCACGCGGCCACTTTTTTCACGGCGATACATGATCGTATCAAACACAAAAAACAGGCCGAGCACAATGGCAAAAACCGTGAGCATCTCGGGAAGCATTGCCATTGTCCAGAAAAACGGCACGCCGTGCAGGAAACCGAGAAACAGCGGCGGATCGCCGAGCGGGGTGAGCGAGCCGCCGATATTGCTCACGAGAAAAATGAAAAAGATGATAACGTGAACTTTGTTTTGACGATGTTGATTCATGCGCAGCATCGGGCGAATCATCAGCATCGAAGCGCCGGTGGTGCCGACAAAGGAGGCGAAAAAAGTTCCGATGGCGAGCATGACGGTGTTGGTGACCGGCGTGCCGACGGGCGCGCCTTCGAGCAGGATGCCGCCGGCAACGGTGTACAACGCCCACAATAAAATGATAAAAGGAATGTAGTCTTTTAAAAAAATATGCAGAATCTCGCGCGTCGCCGCGCCGTGAAACGAGAAGATAAACGGAATCGCAAATGCGAGCGCCCACGCGGCAGTGACTTTGCCGAAGTGATGATGCCAGAACTGCGGCTTCAGCAGCGGCATCAATGCAATCGAGAGCAAAATTCCCGCGAATGGAAAGCCGCTCCACAAAGGCAAAGCTTTGCCGAGATCGACATGTTCGCCCGTCGGCTCCGTTTCAGCTTGCATCAAGCTCATAAACGCGCCAGCAGGCGCCGCGCCTAAAACAATTTCCGGGAAAACCGCCGCGATCGTCAGCAGGAATACGGCATAACTCATCAGTTTTGGGGCCGCCAGTATAAAATTTCGGCTCGTTGTTTTCGCCAACATCTTTGATCTTTCCGTAAAGATTTACTTTGCCATCGCCACCAGGCGCCGAGTAATGCCTCACTCATCAGTGGAAAATCGTAGCGCCCCGTTCGCGGGGCAGACAAGATGTCCAATGCTGCTAACTTTTTGGAAACGGCAAAATCAAAAAAGAAAAACGCACACAAACACGCCGAGATGCAAAGGTTCGCAAAAAACATTTTTGCAAGATGATTATGGCAAAATAATTAAAAAGCTTTTAAATCATCTTGCCATAATTATCTTGCGAGGCATTGCACCTCGATTTATCTATGCAGGTTCTCTGCGCCTTTGCGTCTCATGTGAATTTTGGGCTTTTCTTGAAAAGTTAGTGACATTGGACAAGATGTCTGCGCTACCATCCCGTCAGTGAGGCATTCGGCGCCGACGAAACATGAGTTGGGAAAGATAAAAAATATCCGCTGAAAAGCAACGATAAAATACCCCGCTTTTGCATTTTTAAAAAATCGGGGTTTGGCTTTTATTTGTGCACAATTAAGGAAATAAAAACGGGAGCCGTGATCGCACAGCTCCCGTCGGTTTGAACTTCGGTAAAATTCGGACGAGCTTCGTTTAGTCCAGAGGGAAATAGCGTTTACAAACCAGATCGGAAAAACGCGTTGCATCACTATTATTCTTCATCGATGACTTTGACCGGACACGGCGCCTGCATCATCAAATCCGCCACCGCGGAGCCGAACAGAAAACGCGACAAACGCGAACGTTTGCGGCGGGTGACGATAACGAGATCGATCTTTTCCTGCGCGAGCAACGCCAGCGCTTCCTCGACGAGATTGCCTTCCCGCGAGAACGAACGCACGGAAATTTTTTTCAGCCGCGCCGCGGCTTCCACTTCCTGAATTTTCGCCTGCGCCTGTTCGCGGTATTCCTGCCGCAGCGCCGCCAAAAACTGCTCGGAAGGTTTGCCGCCGATCCAGCCGTCTTCGGTGAGCTTTTTGGTCACTTTCGTCATCACTTCTTCGTTCAACACAAACAACACGATCAGCTCGGCCTGGCGTTCGGCGGCGATTTGCAGCGCCAATTCAATGCATTGCGGCGAGCGGCGCAAAAATGAAAGCAGCAGCATGATTTTGGACGCAACGGTTTTGGCGCGCGCATTGTTTTTTGGCAGATTTTTTTTTGCAGGCATGGCGAAAAAGAGTTAAAATCCAAGCAACGGCCAGATAAAATAAATCGACAAATTAAAAACCACCCATCCGGCCAAAAACAAAATCCACCCGGTGCGCACGGTGTCGCGCATGCCGAGAAACCCCGAAGAAAAAGCGATCGCCGTGGCGGGCGTTCCCATCGGAAACATAAACCCCAGGCCGCTGGGAATGGTAACGACCATCGTCATCACGCGCGGATCGATGCCGAGCTCCTTTCCCATGCTCAGCGCCACGGGCATGAGCAGCGCGACGACGGCGGAATTGCTCAGGAGTTCGGTCAACGCAATGGAAAGAAAAGAAATAGCCGCAATCAGCATCATGGGCGAGTGGACGAACGCGCCCAGCGAATTGCGCGCCAACCACGCGGCGCCCCCGGTTTTCTCCATCGCATAGCCCAGGCAAATCGCGCCGCCATACATGAGAAAAATGCCCCAGTTGACGTCTTCCTCGACTTCCTGCCACTCGGTGAGCTTGCACACAAACGCGATGATAACGGCGATCAAAGCAATCTGGGCGAGGCCGAATTTTTCGCCCAGAATCATCCATGCGATGATCGTACACAGAGTCAGGATACTCACGCCGATTTCGCGCGCGCTGATTTTGCCAAGCTCCAGCCGGCGCTGCCGCAACATCGCGCGCACATTTTCAACATTAATGACGTCGGGCGGATAAAATAAAAGATATAACCCATAAGCAAATCCCAACATGAACAAGGTGGTGGGCAAAGCCGCCAATGCCCACGGCGTGAAACCGATGGTTTGGCCGGTGGCTTCACGCAACATGCCGACGGCCAGCGGCGCGCGCGCGCCGCCGAGAAATGTGGTGATGCCGCCGATGATGCAGCCGGCAGCCAGCGCCAAAAAAATAGCTTTGCCGTAACGGCTCTTTTGCGGCGACAAACCCAGACAATCCGCGATCTCCAACACAATGGGAAACATCATGGCGGCGACGGCGTGTTCGGACATCCAACAGGAAAAAAACGCCGCAAGAATGAGAACCCCGAACAGCAGCATGCGCGGCGAATCGCCAAAACGCTGCAGGGCGGCCAGGGCGAGGCGGCGCGAAAGCCCGCAACGCATAAACGGCGAAGCCAGAATAAAGGCGCCGAGGATGAAAAAAACGGCTTCATTGCCAAACAGGGCGAAGGTGGTTTTGGAATCCAGCACGCCGGCGAGCGGAAACAAAATCACCGCCAGCAGGCTGGTGATCATCAGCGGAATGACGTTGGTGACGTAGAAAAAAATGCAAACCGCGAAAATCGCGACGGCTTTCATCGCCTGCGGCTGCAGATCCGGCGGCGCCGGCAGGCGTGAAATCAGCCAGTACGCCAGGCCCGCGATCACGAAAGCGATGAAGCGGTGCGATTGTCGCCACAGTGTTTGGAGCGTCGAAAGATCGAGACGGCTATTCATGAGGCGATGAATTGAGTTTCCTCCAATCAATAAACTGTTGACGCGCTAACGGCTGGCAGGTGGGACAGAAAAATGTGTCGAAGCCGCGCACACCGGCGCGGCGGATTTTTGCGCCGCAATTCGGGCATGGCTGATCTTTGCGGTTGCGCACGCGCACGTGCTCGCGCGCTTTCACTTCCAGCGGCGATTTCGCTTTTTCCACTTCGGCAATGCCCCAGCGCATCACCTCGATGATGCAACCATGCAGCTTTGCAATCCCGGCTTCATTGAGCTGATAACAGAAGGTTTTCGGGTGAATGCCGGCGGCAAATAAAATTTCATCGGCATAGGCGTTGCCGATACAGCTCACCACGGCCTGATCCATAATCAGCACGCGCACCTGCTGGCGCGATTTTTTTATTTTTTGCCGGAAATATTCCAGAGAAAAATCAGCGGAAAGCAAATTCGGCCCCTGCTCATCAAACTTCGGGATTTGCTGGTGCTGGCCGCTGCCGGTGAGATAAACTTTGCCCATTTTTTTGTCATCGAGATAGTGCAAATAGTGTTTGGTTTGATCGGCCGTTTCACATTCAAAAGAGAGCGCGCAGCCGGCGGCAATCTTCGCATTCGGTCTCGTCCATTGAAATCGTCCGGCCAGCATCGGGTGAATCACGAGTTCACGTGCTTCGGAAAGTGAAAAAACGAGAAACGGGCCGTGCCGCCGCACCGCGGTAAATTCCGCGCCGGATAACGTCGTCGCGAAATCGCCCGGCAGCAACATGCGCAGCACGATCGGCTCTTTGATCTCGACGGCGGCAATTCGCCGTCCGACCACCAGCGGCGGCAAACGTTTTTCGAGATAGACGAGGTCGGGGAGTTCGGGCATCTAAATTTAGGCAGGGCTATGGCCAAGAGAGGAAAAACGCAAGAATAATTCCTTGCGATACCGTGTTCGTGGCATCTTTTGTTAAAATCTTACCACCCTTGCAAATCATGCGCAGGTAGCCGGTTACGTACAAAGCTTAAATTTTATCGATTTCTTCCGGAGCGCTTGCGGGAATTTCTGCCAGAGCTGCCATGAAATCGGATTCGTTGAAGGAAGCCGTCTCTTGCCTAAAAAAGGCGTGCGTTTCCTGCCGAATAATCTCATTGGAAATAGCATTGACCAAAAATTGATCAAGGGACATCCCCTCTTTCCGAGCAAGTGTGACGACTTTTTCGTGTATACTTTGCGGCAACTGAATTTGTACCTGATTCATGTTTTTAATACCTCCTTCAAAAACTGCCGTGGTGTGATGATATCAAAATGGTAACGTCGAAGATCGCCGAAAGTGAAATCTTTTATATTATGGGTTACCAGAAATCTGGCGCCGTAATTTACACAGCATTCAAAAACCATGTTGTCATTTTCATCTCTCAGATTAGGCCGAACTTTATAATAGAATGATAATTGCCTTAAAAAGCAAGTTGAATTTATAACTCACATGATCATCGGATCGCATTCAATCACAATGACGCTGTAGTCCTGCTGCAGGCGCGCGATTTCCTCCTGCTCGCGCTGCCGAATCTCGTCATAATCGTGAGGCGGATTGCCGAAGCAGGCGACGCGGAAAAAGCGGATCTCTTTTTTATTTTGATCCATCAGCATGCCGTTTTCACAGGTGGCCTTCATCGCGTCGAGAGTTTCTTCGACGGTGACGTTGCGTTTGCCGTAAGAAACGATTTGCTCCAGCCGAATATCTTCCGGCAAACAATCGAAGCGAGCGGTTTTCTGAGCTTGCATAGTTTGGCGAGATTGCTTATCCTGATTAGCCGTCGAACGGCAGCCGGCAACCAGCAATGCCGTCATCAGCGCCGGCAACAACAGCGCCAGTATTTTTCGCATGATTTTTTCCCGGCCTTTCCGTACATTCCGTAGTTCGGAATATAGCAGAAATTTTGAGGATTGCAACTGTTGTTTTGCAAAACTCCGGTTGTATATTAAAAAGCTTCGGCGTACATTACAATGAGCACAATAAGAGAATCATCCATGAAACAAAAAAGCCGAACGTTATTGGTTATGTCGTGGCTGGTGTTGCGGCTGCGCTGGTCGCTGCTTTTTTTGCGGCATTCTTTTATTTCAGGCGGGATACAACGTGGGTGGGCCAGGCCGGGAATTATTTTTTTTACGCGCCGGCACCGGCTGTTTCCGCCGGCGCGGTGGAGTTTTGACGGGTCGCGCGGGGTTTATCTTTATGCCGATCCGACCGGGAAGGCTATAAACGTTTGCTTCCTTCCTGAAAGTTCTCGCAATTAAATGCAGTCGGACCTGGGCACGACGATTTTATAAATTTAACAACATCTTATTGCCCAGGTCCGGCTTCGCCCACCGTTACTTCCGGCTCACGCGCACGGTGTCCGTCACCGTCTGCTGAATGTAAATCACATCATAAACCGGTTTTTCGACAAAGATGGTGTCAGAGCGGGTGTAGAACATCATGTCGTGCGCGAATTGATCGTCGGGTTTCGGCGGGCGGAGCAATTCGTTTTCCTGAAAGCCCCAGATTTGCAAAGACGCCGCGCCTTTGTCGGAGCCGTCAAAATCGAATTGCAGGGTGAGCCGGCGACCGACGTAATTCTTGGCGACGAGACGGACCAGACCGGCAAACATGGCCTGCGCCGCCGGAAACGTCGAGCGCGCGACGTAGTCACCGGCTTTATTTTTTTCGGCCACCACTTCGATGAAGCTGCTGCGCTTCCAGTTGCGCATCACCGCCAGCGCGGTGTCGGATTCACTGAGGCTGAAGAGCTGTTTGGAGGGATAAACTTCGAGCACGTCTTTTTCGTTGAAACCGTCGCCGAGAATATCGACGACCTCGATGCTGTCGATTTTCTGCTCCGGAATGAAATACTGCTCGACAAAAAAATTGATGGTCGGGCGATCTTTAATGGTCGCCACCGGCACGGTTTTGCGTGTGACGTAGACCTGACCATTCGTTTGAGTGTATGCCGGTGCAATTGACAATGCCGTGGCAAAAAGTGCGGCCGCGAGAAGCTTCCCGGTTTGCATAGTTTTATTTGTCATCATGAACATAATATTTCCCATGTCATTCCGCAGGAATCTTTTTCAAATTAGTGCTTAGTTTGATTACAAAAAAGATTCCCTGGCCTGCGGCACCGCGTGGCGCGGCGGGCGCCAGGGCAGGCTTCCGGAATGACAATAGCAACAGACCGGCGGTCTGTGCTACAATTTACTGCTTACTGCATCGCCCGCAATTTATCGAAATAGCTGCGCGCTTTGTCAACCTGGCCGGCGCGGCGATAGCCGTCCACCAGCAGCTTATAAAGATTTTGCAGCTCCTCGGGCGCCAGTTGCGAGGACAGCGCCACGGCTTTTTCGCCGTTGGCAATCGCCAGTTGCGGATTGGCGCGCGAGAGATCGGCCATGAACATGTAGCTTTTGCCGCGGCCGCTCCACTCGATTTCCGCGGCCTGCGCAAAATAGGAATACGCCAGCCGGCGATCGCTGCGCAGCGTGTCGACGCCCATGTTGTAGCACATGGTGCCGTACGCTTCGAAGTAATCCTTGTAACTCGCCTCGAGCGGCGTTCCCGTCGCGTTTTTGGGAATCGTTTGAATCACTTCATACAACCGCGACACGGCGCTGGCTTTGCGGTTGAGATTTTTGTATTCGATCGCGGCATAGGTCCAGCTCATCTCGTCTTTGGCGCGCCGGGTTTTGAGCGTGCGGCTGATCAAATTCTCGTAAATTTTCCCGGCCTGGTCAAACTGGCCGCGGCTGGCCAGCGCATTCGCCGAATCTTTCATCACCGAGCCGTAAATGTTGCCGTCGTCCCAGTTGATCCATTTGATATTCGATTCGATGATCGCGAGATATTCCGAATTGCGGGTGAGCGTTTTCGCATGATGCAATTTTTCCAAAGCCGGCGGCGCTTCGAATAATTTAATCGCGGCCTGCGCCTGAAAATAAACCGACAGAAAATGATAGGTGGTATCGATCGTCGCTTCGACGGGCAGCGCCGGATTTTGCAGGCGGCGCGGATTGACCTCCGCGGAGGCCAGCAGAATTTCTTCCGACTGCTTGAAATTTTCCAGCGCATCGGCCCAATGTTGCTCGGCGAAATACGTCGCGCCAAGATTGTAATAGTGCAAATATTCGCCCGGCTCCAGGCGCGCGAGCGTGCCCCAGATGTGAAGGGCTTTGTCGAAAGACAGGTCTTTCGGAAAACGCTGGGCGAACAATTTATAGGTGAGCGCCAGATAATTTTGCACCGGCGCATTGAACGGATTCAACTGCACCGAGCGCTCCAGATATTTCTGCGCTTCTTTGAGATTGTAGCTGGCCTGAATCATCAACCGCTGCTCCTGTGTGCGGTCGAAGGTTTGCAAATTCTGCGCGGCTTCCTGCAATTTCAGCGTGCCGGGAATGGTCTGCTTCACCGCGGCCAGTGAGTCATCCGGCCGCACCGACCTGGCCGGTGATTTTTTGGCATTATCGAGCACGAGCCAGAGCGAATCGCTGACGTTATAATGTTGCCGGCCTTTTTCAAAAAGTGATTGCGCTTCGCGCTCATTTTTCATCGTCACAAATAAACCGGCCGCAATTGAATCGGCATGCGCCGCCACCAGCGGCGAAATTCCCGGCGGCACTTTGAGCGCGCGATAGTCCCGCAGCGCGCCGCTGCCGCCACAGCCGGCAAGAATAAACGCCACGGCGATCACCCCGAGGCGATAACTGCAGCTCGTCGTCATAACTTTTTTGCGCCTCCTGCTTTCGTCTTATCCCACCATGATAAAAAGATGTTATAAAACCTCGAGGTTTCTTGATACGTCGGGCGTTGCTCCAGCATGCTCACGGAACCGACCGCAGCGCTTTCATTGCGGCCGGCGATGCCTTTGCTCAAATAAAAACTTTGCTTGCGAAACCCGGTGTCGCGCAAACAGATCGCCGGCGTGCTGTCGCCGGCGGCCACGAGCAACAGGCCGAAATCTTCTGAAGCTTCGTTGCACAACAAGTATAATTCGTACTCGTCGGCATTCGCCGCAATCGCCACGCGCGAGGTGACGTCGCCGGGTTTAACCCGCATATATTGCCGCAGCGCCGGCGGAAATTCGTGGGGATTTTTGCGCATCCATTCCAGCAGCTCATGAAAAAGTTTTTTGAGATCACGGCTTTTCCAATCCTTTTCACCGGCGCCTTTGAGCACGACTTTTTCCGGGCCGGCGTCTTCCGCTTTGCGATCAGCCACTATCGGCACAGTGCGGCCAGTCGTGTATCCGGATTTCGGCTCATTGAGGGTCGGCGCCGCGCGCCCGGAGGAATAACCGGCGTGGTCCAGGTTGCCGCCGTATCCGTTTTTCGGCGCCTCGAGTTTCGGGTTGAAAACATTGCTCGGCGCGCCAAAAACCGCCAGACCGCCGGACCGGCTCTGCACCACCGGCGCATTGAGTGGCAATAAGGAAGCGCCGATGTGCACATCCGACATTTTCACCGCGGTTGGCAGCGCGGCCGTACGTTGCACCAGCGCCAGGTCTTTCGGCGTCTGATCGACTACCTGCGTGAGCGCTTCCAGGGTTTTGACATCGATTTGCGGCAATTCATTGGGCGCAATATTAGCCGGCGTCATGCTATTCTCCGCACGCAGATTCTCGACGCGGGCTTTGGGGCGGCTCTTGCTGCCCGGCGCGATCGGCTGTGGCGGCTCGAATTTCGTGAAATCAATCTCCGCAAATTTTTCCACGTCAAACCGCGGGGCGGAAAAATGCAATTGCAAAACGGACGCATAGATTCCCGACACGAGCACCGTGGTCAGAATGTACGTCCACAACTTCTCCGGCTCGAGGCGGCGAAAGCGGCTGTAGAGATTATACGCCAGGCTCGACATAATTAATATTCTTCACAAAGTGGTTGCGTTCACAAACATCCAGCACATTCACCGTCAATTGAATCGGCGCATTCGGGTCGGGTTGAATGAGAAAAACCACGTCTTCGCGCCGATCCAGATAATTCCTGCGCACGGCCTGCATGACTTGCTCGATTTTGTGCAAATCCGTGTCGCTGGCAATCTCCAGCGCGCCGTCCATCACCGTATAGCGCGGGCCTTCCAGAACCAGAACCGAGACAGTGTTGATCCTGGACGGCGAAGTAACCGCGGCAACGTCGCGCGGCAAATTCACCTGCGTTTTGCGCTCGATATCACTGATGGCGATGAAGCCGAACAGCATCGTCAACGCAATATCGATGTAGCGGATAACCATTCCGGCATTGCCCATATAGTCCGTTTGACAGTTGGTCGGTTGGTCGGTTTGACGGTTATTCGGTTTAACCGTCAACCGGCTAACTGGCTAACCGGCCAACCTCCTTCACATTTTAACTTTTTTGCCGATGCGCACATCGACGCTGCGCGCCACCTCGAGACGGTCGCAAACATCCACCGCGTGCATCACGAAACGCGTCGGCGTGTCGTAATTGGCGCGCA
>Ga0247727_10011582_pt1 | contig 15345 bp, 11 predicted proteins | sample WisWelCaveWW1625_FD_202498 | JGI IMG/M metagenome (GOLD analysis project Ga0247727, IMG submission 202498) | Biofilm microbial communities from Wishing Well Cave, Virginia, United States - WW16-25 | ecosystem: Environmental > Aquatic > Deep subsurface > Groundwater > Cave microbial mat | place... | reverse complement strand
ATCGCGCTGCTCAAATCGCCAAAAGACAGTTTGAAGCCTTGCTCATCGTGCGGGTAGTTTTTCGTGAAGAAGAAGAAGTTTGAAAATCGAACCGCGATAATGTGATCGGTCTTGCGGAAAACAATGCATTGAGGAGGTGGAAAGTTGTTTTCCTTGAAATAACCTTCCTCATCACGCTGTGATGAACCGATTTTGCCGAATTGCGCGAGCAGAGTCCCGTCCAAGTAAATCTCTGCAGCTCCCCGCAGCCACCCCAGGTTGAGCGCCAAGGGTCGATCCCACAGCGTCGAATCGACGGCCAGATGCAGCCTGAACCAGCCAATGCCGTTCCAGCCGCTTTTGGGAGGGTTGATCGACTGAAACGAGGTGTTCGTTGTTTCCCAAGAGCGGTCATCGAATTCCGGATCTGCCCACGCGGTGTCATCGCCGGCATGATACCGATAGAGCACCGGCGCCAATCCGATTTCTGCCTCGGCATGATACACATTTCCTGCCGAGTCTTGTGCAGTATATGTCCATTTGCAAGGCACGGGCGGCCACAAACCACTAATCCAATTTTCCGCATCAACCGCAACATTTTTCGGTTGTATCCATCCATCGACGATAGGATCTCCGTCGTCGTACCGCTGTGTAAATTCAGCGCTGGTTAAGGTGCGTCCTCCTGTAGAAAGAACCCATTCGTCATTTATATAAAGGTACAATTCGAATTGAGTGATTTGCAAGGGAACGTCAAGATTGTTTCTCACTTCGGTTCTGAAGGGCCACTTGTACCCAATCCATTTATCATTAGGACGCTGCCAAAGAGACCCTTCACTGGGATTGGGACTGTGGCGGACCGTGATGGCCTCGGTTGCTTTTTCCTGTTGAAGTTGTTGAACAGGAGTTGGAGCTTCGGCGGCAAACAAAGAGAGTAAGAGAAAAGTTAATGTGCGCATGGTTTCTATCTCCATGTCGCTAGGTCTCGCGACATTTCTTTAAAACGCTTCCGTCAAATTGATATAAAACTCGGAAGATCCTTTGCCGTAGCCGAAATCGAATCGCAAGTTGATCTTCTCGGCGCGGCTAAAGAGATAGCGAATTCCCCAGCCGAAGGAATATTTGAAGCTATTGAGTTCGAAATGGCGCAGTTTATCCGCCACGTCCCCATATCCGGCAAAGCCAACGAGACCGAATCGCCACCAAACCGGCAGGCGATATTCCATCTGCGCCGCGAGCAGATTTTTATCGCGGTAACGCCCGCCGAAATATCCTCGCATGATACTGTCGCCGCCCAATTCGGATAAAGATTGGAAAGGCGCGTCGCCGGTGATGATATTCATCAATCCTTGAAAAGCCAGGACGTGAGAAGAAAACACCGGAATGTATTTTCGCAAATCCACGCCGTATCCATTAAAATCAAAATCGCTTCCGATAATTCTGCCGGACAGACTTGCCGATAATTCGTAAAAACTTCCTGATGAGGGGTAGTAAATATTGTTGCGGGTATCCAAATTTATGGAAAGACCGGCGCTGGAAACAACGCCGCCGGCGCTGCCTAAAATGTTTCCCTTGGCCAAAAGACCATTTTCTTCGACTTCGATGAGCTTGCTGTTGCTGAGCTGATATTGAATGCCAAGATACAATCGCGGGCGCACCGTCTTTTGAAAATCCATGCCGAGTCCGAAAGTTCGAGGGGTGTAATCTTCTGCCAGTTCTTCCGGCGTGTTGTTGCCGATTCCGTAAAACGTGTCGGGAAATTTGCTGTAGAGCACGCCGCCGGTGAGATGATAGGTTTCATTTTTCCAATAGAGATCGACGCCAAGCCCACTGATGATCTGTTGCTTTTGGGTGTAGATCAAGCTCGGCATGATGGTCGAAGGCCGGCTGGCGGTATCGCTTCCGGCCACGGAAGGGGCCTTCGGGGCTTGGCGATAGTAGTAGCCTCCGGAGGCGCCGATGGCCAATTTCGTTTCCGGTGAGTGAAAAATAATCGGAAAGCCAAAAAATCCTTTTCGTTTCTGTTTGACCGTATCTTGTTCTGCCTCGCGCCCAAGTGCGAAGGGCGAAGGGTGAAGGACGGTTGTGGAGATCATCACAGCAACAAACAGAATTTTGGCGGCATTCGGAATAATTTTATATCTTCTCATAGCGATTCTCCTTTTAGATTCACACGGCGAAAAGAGAAAAGCGAGTGGCGAAGGGTGAGACGCGCCCTTCACCTTTCACCTTTCGCTTTATCCCTTTGGCCGCATCAGCTCTTGAAAAGGCGGGTAGTCGCGCAAAGACTCAAAGTTGATGTCGCTGAGCACCTCAGGACTGTATTGAAAACCCTGCGCAAATGCTTCGCGCAACAGCTTGACGGCAAGCTCACGTTCTCCCAACAGAGCTGCAATGTTGGCGCGCCAATAGGTAGGCGCGCCAAAAAGAAGGGGACGTTTTATCTGCCCAAGTTTTGCCGCGATCCCGCGCGCCTTTTCGGCTTCGCCGAGTCGAGCCGCGATCATGCCAAGATAGCCGAGGTATCCAATTTCGCTGGTATCTTCAACGGCTAATTTTTCAAAGAGCGGCTGTGCCTCCTGCCAACGCTCCGCATGATACAACACCCAAGCGAGCGCCTCGCGATTATCTTTCATCTCGGCTTCCTCAGTCGACAAGTTTTTGAAGTAGATGCCGATAGCGCGATCCAACACTTCGAGAGCCAACTGTTTACGGCCATGTTCCCGCAATTCCAAAACCGCGACGATCCACACTTCTGCAAACGACCAATCTCCTTGCGGCGGCAGCGCCATACTTTCTTCCAATCGTTTGTCGAGGGCTTGCACTTGCCCTAATGCCGCAAGAGCGCGCGTTTCGCAAAAGAGCGCCAAGGGATGGTTCGGGTATTGTCGCCGGCAACGTTGCGCGGCTTGGAGCTCCTGCGCATGATCTCCCAATAGATGATAAGCTCCGGTCAAAACGTTCCAATAATCCGGCAAACCCTTCATCCATCCCTGTTCGGGATTAAGCTGAGTCATAACTTGAACCGCTTCTTGTGGGTGATTCATGCCAAGAGCGATCGAGGCGAGCATAAAAAGAAATTCCGAACCGGGAGCAATTTCTGCAACTTGGCGCAGAGCGCGGTGGACGCCAAGCATATCTTGTTTTAATAATGCCTGATAAACCTCTATCATCGAACGGTCCAATGGCGCCAAGCGTTCGCGCGATCGGTTCAATAAACGCACGAGAGAATCGGCCTGGGCCCATTGGCCAAGATTGATGTAAGCATTGGTCGCCCACAGTAAGGGAGTTGTAAAGCTGGAATCATTGGCTGCCGCCAGCTCAAATTGGCGAATCGCTTCCCTTTGCTCTCCGTTTAGAAGGAGCTCGATCCCTTCGACGTAAGTCCGATAAGCCTCGAAGCTTGGTGGTTGGCTGGCGCGATGCGCCCAGGTGCTGAGTCGGGGGTCGATATAAGTGGCGAGCGCAGCCATGACGCGCTGCCGCAAGCTTTCAATCGTCGCGATGGGGGTTTGCAGGGATCCACTCACTGGCTCTATCGCGCCGAGTATTTTGTCTTCCTGAACCTCCAAGATTCTTGCTTGAAATTGAATCGTCTCACCCTGTTTGTAGTAGGCGCCGGAAATGATCTTTCCGGCGCCGGTCTCTTCCGGCAATAAACGAAGGCGGGCGATTTCAGTACGCTTTTCCGTTCGCGTGACAACTTCCGGTGCAGTTCCCAATGGAGATATGGAGGGCACAACTTCGACGAGGCCGGTCTGGGCAAGCCCTTGGGTGATCCAATCTGCCGCCATGTAGCCCAACGGATCGAGCGTCGGGTCGCCTGTGCGGTTCTCGAATCTCGCGACCACGACACGATTCGGATCGACTTGCAGTTTTGGCTTCCGGTTAATCCACCAGACAATGCCTGCCAATCCCAGCACTACAATCGCCGCTCCGACGCTCGTGATCATTTTGCGCCGTTTCGCTTTGAATGCGGCCTCAGCGCTTGCACTGCCGTGCGGATGTGCAAGCGTCTTTGTCGGCAACGGCTCATTCGTCATTCCAGCTTCGAGGCGTTTGCTGAGCGTTTTCAGGTCGGCCAGCATTTCATCGACATGTTGATAGCGCTCATCGCGATTTTTCGCCAGGGCTTTGTTCACGATCTGTTCCAGTTCCATCGGCATATCGGCGCGGAGGTCCGCCAGCGGTTTCGGCGCGACATTCAGAACCGAATACAGCACCGCCTGCTCATATTCGCCTTTAAAGGGCAGTTGTCCGGTTGCCATCTCGTATAAGACAATACCAAGTGACCAGAGGTCTGAACGATGATCCGCCTCGATGCCTTGCGCTTGCTCCGGTGACATGTACGCCACCGTGCCGACGGTCATGCCGGTTTTGGTGAGTCGCGCCTGACCGGCAAGCTTGGCAAGCCCGAAGTCGACAATCTTGACCTCACCGCGGCTCGTCATCATAATGTTTGCCGGTTTGATATCGCGGTGAGTAATGCCCGCCTCGTGTGCCCTTGCCAGGCCTTGCGCGATTTGAATCACAATATCAACCACACTGTTTACTGGCAACTGACCACTGGCCACTTTTTTTTTCAGCGTCTCGCCTTCATAATACGCCATCGCAATAAACAGTTGCCCATCTTCTTCGCCAATTTCGTAGATGACGCAGATGTTGGGATGGTCCAGCGCCGAGGCCGCTTTCGCTTCGTGTATAAAGCGCTGCTTCTCTTCTTCATCGGCATTGAGGTGATGAGGAAGAAATTTCAAGGCGACAAAGCGATCGAGCTTGAGGTCCTGGGCTTTGTAGACCACGCCCATGCCGCCCTGGCCCAACTTTTCCAGAATACGATAATGTGAAATGGTTTTGCCAGTCATGACATCCTCTTCAATTGTTACGTTCAGGACAAGATTTGTAAAATTTTTTGCATCACTCCACCCCAATAACCACCATCGTCACATCATCCTGAAATTCGCCGTGGCTGAATTCCGTTACGGCTTCCAACACTTTCATTTGCAAGTCCGTGGCGCGAAGCTGCAGGTTCTTGCTCAATAGGCCGATCAACCGTTCTTCGCCAAACTCCTCCCGCTCGGCATTCACAACTTCCGTGACGCCATCGGTGAAGAGCAAAAGCCTGTCGCCGGAGTTTAACTCAGCTTCACCCTGCTCGTAATTCCGCTCGCGCGACATGCCTAGCGCCAGCCCACCTTCTTTGAGCTCAAGCCAAGTTTCATCTTGATGGAAAAGAATTGGGCGATTGTGACCGGCGTTGCTGTAAATGAGTTTCTTTTGTTTGGCATCCAGCAAGCAATAGAAGAAGGTGATGAATTTGCCTGGCGTCATGTTGCTGGAAATAACCCGATTGACTTTTTCACAGAGGTGCTTGGGCGGCATATCATCCGCGGTCATGGCGCGGACAATCGCCTGCAAATTCGACATGAGCAATGCAGCGGGCATGCCCTTGCCAACGACATCAGCGATGCAAATCCCCAACGCGCGCTCGGAAAGTTTCATCACATCATAATAATCGCCGGCGACGGCGCGGGCCGGCTGCCACGCGCACGCAATCTCGTAACCTGGAATTTGTGGAATCTTCTTCGGCAGCAAGCCTTGCTGAATCTCTCGGGCTTTTTCAAAATCACGTTCCTGCTCGCGTAGGCGAACACGATCAACACCAACGGCAATCTGCTCGGCAACGGAGACGAGAAAATCTTTATCTTCAGCGTCGTAGTCTTCGTCCGAAAGTTTTGTTCCCAAGCTGATGAAGCCGACCAATTCGTTCTTCAATTTAACTGGAACGATGAAAGCGCTGCCAGCTTTGCGCAGTGTGAGTTTCTCGACTTCTGGCAAATCTTGTTTGCGCACTTCAAAAGGCGAATCCATCATCGCGAGCAGCGGACTGCCAATTTCAAACTTGAGTTGGCCGAGAATCTCATCCGGAAGACCGACTTTGGCGGTGGCCACATAAGCGCGGTCGTAAGTGCCTCTGCTGAAAATCACCACGCTGCGGTTTTGCAGCGCGGGCTGGAGATGCTCGGTAACAAGCTTGAGCAAGGTTGGAAGATCAATTGCTTGTGAGATTTCACGGCTGAGCGATTTGAGAGCGGTGGGGTAGTCGTATTTCTTGCGGAAGAAGCGGCGGTCGACGATGCTTTGAACGCGGTTCCTCAGTGGAATAAAGACTGCGGCAATCGCGAGAGTAAAGAAAATGGTGACCCATTGGCTTTTGACTCCAATAGATTCCACCAATAGCCCGCCAAGTCCAAACACGAGCGCAAAGTAAAGAGTCAAAACGATGCCTGTTATTGAGGCATAGATAATAGTTTTCTTGATGATGAGGTCGATGTCCATCAACCGGTATTTCAATATGCCAAAGGCAAAGGAAATGGGAATCAACAAGTATATCAGATTCGGAATCCCTTCGTATCCTATCGAGAGGTTTATCGCGATCCAACGTCCGTGAAAGGCTCCCCAAGCTGTTTTCACAATTGGGACAATAAAAGGGCAGGAAACGACAAGAAGCGTTCCCCACAAAGGCCAACGAACCTGCTGCTTCTCTTCGACGCCGCTTTCACGGTAGCTGCGGAGTAATGCGATGCAAGTAGCTATGGTGTAAAACAAGAACCACAGGAGCAGCGTTAAACCAACGATTAAAAAGAGCAATAAAGTTGCATCGCCTTCTGAGCTTCGTGCTACCGTCCCCTTGGTCGCAATCAAAGCCGCCGCGATGAGCCCAACCAGCGCGGTTAGCCCATATATCCAGATGAAAATGTGAGGATGCTTTTTGACGACGGGCCTTTCTTTGGGAAAGACGAGGGCAAAGTGTAAAAACAACGACGGTAGCAGCAAAACCGCTATGCCTTGCAGCGCTATGATGACGATCTGAGCGATGGGCCAGGAACGGGTAATCTCGAACCCCAAGACGGGCAGATGCTCATACGCCACAAAGAAATAAGCCGACGCGATTGCCGACATCAGAAAAAAAATGAATGCGCGGGAGTCTTGCGGTCTCTTGCGAAAGACAAGGATACCGATAACGAGAAAAACGGCTCCGACCAGGATGCTCGTGAGGAGATCTATTACTATCGCCACTGCTTTGAGCGGAGACGCCAGGATGAGCGGAAAAACAAGCTCCTGTTTGCCTCTTTTGATTTGGTAAATAAGCGTATCGCCTGCCTTAATATGCGCGGTGAATTCTTGGAGTCGAGTCGTGTCGTTGGCGCTTATGCCGCTGATTGCCAGCACCGAATCTCCTGTCAGTATTCCAGCCTTTTCAGCGGAACCGCCGCGATAAATCTCGGAAACCGTTTTTTCACGGTTCACGTTCATGCCCACCCAGCCGGCTTTTGTCCAAATTATTAGACCCCAGCTTGAGACCACGACTGAGGCCAAAACCAAAAGGCTGGCCAGGGCGAGTATGACGATCTTCTTGTGCTCAGGCGACATTTTCCTACCTCCTTGTCAAAATACTATTTTCAATGTGATCCAAAGACGACCCTTCCAGTCGGGCCGACTGGGTTACTTTCATCACCACAAACGTCACGTCATCCTCCTGTGCCCTGCCATTGGCCCATTTCTCGCCGGTAGCAACCGGGTAGTCGATGATGGCCTGCGGGGACGCGTGCGCAATTTCTTCAACGAGTTTTTTCATCATCGGGTAGTCGAGAATCTCGCCGGCGTCATTGAACATTTCGGGCAGGCCGTCGCTCATCAGCACCAACGTATCGCCAGAACGGAATTCGATCTCGGCTTGTTGATATTGAAAATTCGGGAACCGGCCTAACGGCAAGCCCTTTAATAAAATTTCATCAACGTGATTCAAGTCAGCTTTGTGCAGCAGCGCCGGTGGCATGCCGGCAGTCGAAATGGTGATTTTATTCTCTTGATATTTCACCAACATCATCGCCATGTAGAGATAACCCAGAGTCATGCTGTCCAATGCGGCTGACATTTTCTGGAGAATTTGCGGCAGCGAGTCTTCGTGAGCCAAAGATTTGAACAAGCCCTTGGTCACCGAGACGAGAGTGCCGGCCTTCATGCCATGCCCGGTGGCGTCGCCGATGGCAACGGTTAATGTTCCATTGCCGTCAAGATGAAAGTCGTAATAATCGCCGCCAACCTCGGTCGCCGGCTTCGAGTAGACGGCGATTTCGAGATGAGGCAGTTTCGGCACGGTTTTCGGCAGCATGGCAAGCTGGAGCTGGCGCGCTTCTTCCAGCTCTTGGGTTTTGCGGACGTGCTCAGCTTCGAGCTGCGCCCGTTCGCGCTCTTGCTGAATGGTCTTTTCAGAAAGCGCTTTGACTTGAATGAGCTGGGCTTCGAGATTTTTGTTGGTTTGGGCGAAGTTGCGGGAGAGGAAGACGGACATGGAAATCAATAGGATCAACGCTGCGTAATAGGGTGTGGGAAATTCGTTAAAATCCCACGGCACGGGCACGAGTCCCAATTCATCTGTGGCCAGAAAATAGTAGCCGCCAACAAGTGCGAGTGGCATCAAACCAAGCAATATAATCCAGCTTCCTTCGAATAGTATTTCACGTTTTTTGATCCGAGACACCGCGAGCACGCGTATGAGCTCCACACAGCAAACGGCGTAGAAGAGGGGTAGATACCTTGCTATGATGAAAGGCCTGAACCAATGCCAAAGCGTGAGGCCAAAGCCAACCACCCAAAAAAGAATGAAAATTTTGGGTAGTTTGGGGTAGATAAGCAAATAGGCAAAGCGGATTCCGAATAGCATACAAAGCGTGGCTGAGGTCAATAGCAAGAAGTTCCTGTAGAAAAAATAATACTCGGCATCAGTTGTAAATAAATGTTGGAAATAAAAATAAACCGTCAGGGCCAAAGCAGTGGTAAACACGGCAAAGTAAAGATTCGTCCGGCCACGGCTGGAAGGATAGAACAAGAAAAGCAGCAGATGTAACAAAGCAAAGGCCAGGAATATGCCCATCAGAAACATCTGATGAAAAGTTACTCCTCTGAGAATTTTGGCCCGGTCGGCGCTCATTTGCTTTAAATCACCGATGTGCCACCCCAAATTCCAGCGTTGACCCGACCAAATGGGCGAATCCCAAAAGAAGCTCGAATGCCGGATCGCAATTAGATGTTGTGATCTCCCCCCGATATGTCCTGCGGGCGGGTGAAAAGAAATCGGCGCAGGATCCCACGTGATGAGAGCTTTTTCCTCCGTTTTTGAAGCAACCACCCGACCGACGCGATGAACCAATTTGCCGTCCAGATAAAATTCAACTGCGCCGAAGATGCTGCCGAGGTGTAAACCTAACGATTCATGCCAAAGCGATGAACCCACTTCCACAACATAACGGAACCAACCGATGCCCTGCCAGTCGTGCGGGAAAGCGCGTATTCTATTTGCGCCCAAGCGCTGTCATCGAGCTCCGGTTGTGCCCATGCGGTGTCGTCGCCCGCATGATATTTATAGAATTTGGGATAGACAACACTTCCTTTTGAGTTGATGGAGACGGGGGCAGGGTTTAATTCAATTTCTTCTTCGGCATGATACACATTTCCTGCAGAGTCTTCTGCCGCATAGGTCCATTTGCATCTTGGCGGCACAGAGTTCCCCGAACTCGTCCAATTTTCAGCGTCAACTGCAAACTTTCCCGGCTGTATCCAGCCGTCGATGACGGAATCTCCATCATTATACCATTCGGTGAAATCGGCGCTGGTTAAAGTGCGTCTTTTCAAATTCCGAGGCACCCATTTACCGTTTTCATAAAGATAAATCTCGAAGTGCGTGATTCGCAGAGGAACTTCGAGATTGTTTTTCACTTCGGTTCTGTAGGGCCACTTGTACCGCGCCAATTGCGATGAATAGCTCCCTTCAGCCGGGTTGGGAATATGGCGCACAGCGAGGGCCTCGGTTGCTTTTTCCGTTTGATGTTGTTGGGCATGACTCGAAGCTGCCAAGGCAAGAAGGCAGAGCAGGATAGAAGATAACGTGTGCATTGTTCCAACCTCACCAGAAATGCGCGAAGGCCGACTTGGGCAGCAGAGTTTTGCTAAGTTTGAAAAGCCGTTGCGCCCAAGTCGGACTTCACAAGATCGTCACGGCATCAACCCAAGCTGGCGCATCAGCGTGGCGGAATCGAAGTAGCTCCGGCCACCGACGAACTTGCCATTTTGGATCTGATAAACATCGCAAAGCCGAAATTCGACTTTGCGGCCAGTCGCTGCGATGGCGCCACTCGGTCCCACCAGCGGGCCGGTGTGAGTGCCCCGGCCAATGAACTCGACTGCGGCGCCATCTTCGGAGGCGATGATATTGGTCACCTCCACTTGGCCATCCGGGAACGCATTCGCCCAGCCTTGGGCAAATTGCTTGTAGCCTTCCGGACCGCGAAACGTTGCGCCCATCGCAACGTTGAGCCAATCCGCCTCCGGAGCGAACAGAGCGGCAGCGCCGTCAAAATCGCGCGCGTTCCATAAATCGTAAGGTTTCCGCGCGAGCGCGGCATTGTCTTGTGCAGACATAGGAACCTCCTTTCTGAAGTGAGATAAATAAGAACGTGATTTTTAGCCATGCCTCTTTACAGGCAGAAAATTCGGTGGAGGAGCAAGATGTTGGCAGTTATACTGTCGTCGAAGTTAAGGGAGAGGATGGCGCTGGAATATACACACGCGGTGTTGTAAAGTCAAGCGGATTTTGTCAAGCCGATTTCAATTGACATTGAAAAGATTTTTTTGTAAAGTTTAGGAGTAAGGTTATCATTAACCCTTGAGAGAAAGCCATGTCAACAGAACTTCTTGCCCCTCCTGCAGGTCTTGCCATTCGCCGGCGACGGGAGGTGTACTATCCGGATGGAGATGGAAAACCAATGGCCGAGTCGAACCTTCATGTTTCGATCATTATTCAGGTGCGCGAAATTTTGCGCCAGTGGTTGCGCACGGCAAAAAACGCCTGCGTTTATGCCAATATGCTGCTTTACTTCCGTGAGGGCAATCCCAAGGTCCGAGTGGCGCCGGATGTTTTTGTGGTGTTGGGTGTTCCTTTTGATGTGATGCAGCGCAGCTATAAAATTTGGGAGGAACAGCAGGCGCCGCAGGTGATTTTTGAGATTACCTCGCGCAAAACGCAGGCAACGGACTTGGGCAAGAAAAGATTTGTCTATGCGCGACTTGGCGTGGCGGAGTATTATTTGTTCGATCCTTTTCGCGAATATCTCGATCCGCCGTTGCGCGGTTACCTGCTTGCCGGCGAGGAATACGTCCCAGCGCCGCTGGACGCCGTTCCGCCGCCGGCGCTCAACGGCCACGACGCGGCCAACGATTTTTCACAAAGCTGGCGGCTGAAGAGCGAGAAACTGAAGCTCGAAATCTGGGCCTTCGCGCCCATTCACGCGCAAAAACCTTGTGTCTTGCGCTTTTATGATCCAGCGGCCGGAGAATGGTTGACGGATCCGGAGCAAGCCATAATCGAGCACGATCTTTTTAAACTCCAAGCGAAAACGGCCGAAGCACGAGCCGCAAACGAGGCGCACGCGCGAAAAACGGCGGAAGAACGCGCCAGAGCGGCGGAAGAACGCGCCGCACATCTCGAAGCCGAATTAAAAAAATTGCGCGGCTAAGACGCAACGCTACATTTTCCACCATAAAAAAGCCGGTCCATTCTATGATTTCGTGGCTTCGCGCGCCCCTAAAGAACTCGAAGCTCCTAGTATGAAACCAAAATCGTATAGGCGGCCTTTGTTATTGGTCTCGTAAATTCGAACATTAGGGGTTAAAAGACTCACCAGGAAAATAATAGGTGCGATCAGGCCATGCCATAATCCTGCCCAAAAACCTGCTGGCAGTGCATTGGGCAATTTATATTTCGAATTCGGGCCTGCTATTGCAAGAATATTTGCCATTGCAACCTTCCTTTATTTTTTATGATATGCGCGTTAGCGAAATTTCACCGGCTGCGAGGCGAGACAGGCTTTGATCGAAGGACGGATGTTGAAGTTACCGATTCATAAAATTTATGCCTCTGCCCCGCAGCGGTGAAAATTTTTGTTGGCGAAATCACTGTTTCAATGCCAGACTCACCTCCAATGTACGCAACAGAAGATAGCCGCCTACTTCAAATATGATAATCGCCAGCATTAGCACTAGAAAAGAGGGAACGAGATAAATGGCTAAGAAAACTCCAAATAAAGCAATGACAAATGTTACGCCTGAGTATTTCCCGAGCGTTAGCTTTGCCTTGCATCGGCCACATTTCAAATGCCAGGGAGTAGGCGCCTTAGCGAAGGTCCATAAACCTATCGAGCCTTGACAAGCAGGACATTTGAGTTCTTTCATACACCACCTCACGATTTCACCTAACGCGAGGTTAGGTTTTTTGGTTTTCATTTCTATTTAAACACCGCATCTTCAGCAGCATAATAAAATTCATCAAAGAGATCGCCAACTTTTCCGACGTATCCTCCGACATTCGTTAAGCACACGATATAGGTGTTTGCATCAGGATAATAATACATGTCCGATTGTGAACCCAAACCGCCGCCGGAATGTCCCATTGCCTTTCCGCAGCCTGTACTTCTAGGACAAAACTCCAGGCCGAGTCCATGCTCGCTGTTTTTAAACCCATTCGTCATTTCATCAAGTGAAGCCTGGCTGACCAATTCTTCATTGAAAAGAGCTTCCAAAAAACGCGCATAATCATAAGAGGAAGCAATGAATCCAGCGCTGCCAACCAAAATCCCTTCATAGAGAGCATTTTGTTCCGCAGACCAGTTTGTGAGTTGTCCGTTTCCCCGAAAGTCTACATAAACGTTGACCAATCCGGGAGGTTTGGGATAAGCTGGCTCATTTTTGTAATAGGTATTTTCCAATCCGAGGTGACGAATAATCCGTTCACTGATAAACTTGGCATGGCTTTCCCCCAGGACACGATCCATAATCATAGCCAGTAGCAAGTAGTTTGTATCTGAATACTGATGCCCACGACCTGCCGGGAAGTAGGGAGATTCACCGTAAATGTATTCCAATAGTTTTTCAGGTGGAATTGGACGGAAAGGATCATTTAAGAAATCCAGTCGAAATGTGATATCTTCGTCATAATCCTTAATTCCAGAGGTATGATTAAGTAATTGTCTCAACGTAGCCTCATTGCCATTGCCAATGTTATCGCAGATGTTTCGGGGCAAAAACTGGTTGATTTTCGCATCTAATTCAATCTTGCCTTCTTCAACCAGCATCATGATCGCTGTGCCTATATAAGTCTTTGCCATGCTGTCGGAATAGTGCAGGTTCGTTGGTGTCATCAGTTCTTTTGTCTCAAGTTTGGCATAACCGGCGGCGCCGTTCCATATTCCTACCGGTGATTTGACGAACATAACCACACCGGGAAGACCTCTTTTCACATACTCATCGAGCAACTTCTGGAATGCCGCGCCTTTGGGATGGGTGTTGAGACTTTCGTCCCAGGAGTTTGGGGGCGGTTCGACCGGCTGATTGACATCCAATTTGCAGGCAAACTGGATGAAAGCGATACACATCGCTAGTAAAAAAGGCGCCTTAAAAAAGGCTTTAATGTCCAGGATTTTCATAGCTCACTTCCTTCCAAAGTAGATTTTGGTTCCAACTGTTAACAACAGATGTGTCGCCACCGGTATCTCATCGGGATCGGCAAACGGTGTCTGAGCGAACCAGCGATATTGTATGAAGGGTGTGAAAGAAAGCCGCCGTTCGCTGTTGAATTCGTATCCTAAGGCCAACCCAAGAGAAAACATTACCGATGGCCTGCCCCAATCGGTTACTTTTTCATATTCTCCGTTTCTGAGCTCGAAGACTTCTCTACGGCTGAATGCGTGCAGATATCCGGCACCCAGAAAAAGATCCGCATAAAGTCCGAAACCGGTGAGGTAACTCAATGTCAGATCAGTATTCAGGAAAACGCCTGATTCAATATACTTGTGTTGGAAATAACCCAAGTTCACAGGCTGAGAGATGCGGAAATGTTTCCACTTCTTATGCGTGAACTCTGTCCCTACGATCACTCCTGGGTTGAATTGGAAAGTGAGCGGCTTGGGATGCCAGGGGAACGTAAGTGCATGTGCTCCTGCAGCGATGACCAGAGGACGCGGCTTCTTTGATTTGAGAGAAGCTGATTGTGCAATAGCAGTTGAGGAAAAAATTATGCTTGCTAAAAATAAGACACGAAGTCGATTCATATGATTACCTCCTTTAAAACCTAACAATTTATTAACCCGCCGTCCGAACTTTTTAGCTCAAATGAGCTGAGAGGAAGCTTTATCCCGCTCATCTGATTTGAAGCGTCCGGACGGTTGTTGCGAGTTTAACTCGCGTCAATTTGGATCACTCAGCAGGCTGTGGCGCAACGCCGAGTTGTTGCATCAGATCCATCCTATCCCAACTGACCCAGCCTTCCTCGATCTTGCCGCCAACGAAACGGGATATGCTGATTCCCGCAACCGTCACCTCCACTCTTTGGATTAAAATGGATAAAAATGGTAGGAATTGGTTCCCTTGTCATCCCTCGTGAAAGGCCGGAAAATCCAGTTTAGGCTAAAGCCCGTAAGGGGACGGGCATGAACATTTTGTCGCGTCGAAGATCAAAGTTGGGATGGCGCAAAAGTATACATCACGCGTTTTGAAAAGTCAAGCCAATTCTTCAAAACAAAAAGGCCAGCCCTTTCTCGGACTGGCCGCTTGGGCCGACAAAAAAACTTACAGTGCTGGCTGAAAGCTCAGCACATAACGGAATTTCAATTCTTCATCCTTCTTGCCGTTTAACAACACACGCGGTTGACTCACCCACAGCGGAAAATCCAACCGAATTGTATAATTTGTGCCGAGAATAAAAGAGTACCACGCATCCGGGACGGTTTTATTGAAGGTGATGCCGAGTCCGGCGTCGGCCAGCGTTTGCGAATCGTCTGGCAAATTTTTCAAACGCCCGCCGTCAAAAAATGCCGACACGGTCGAATTGCCCAACACCGGCGCGAGAAGCTTGCCGAGAACCGGCAGGCGCACGGCTTTGCGCAACTCGAGGTTGGTTGCGATCAAACTTTTGCCGTTGCGTTCGGGCTGATCGAAATAGCCGCGTAGATTGCCGCCGCCGGGGCGATGATAATGCGCCTCCGCCGGCAGGCTGCCGCGGCTGCGCAAATAGAAACTGTCGAATTGCTCAAACGGCGTTGCATCAAACGCGTAGAAAAGGTGCTGAAAGGGTTTGTCGTCTTTTTGCCGCAAAAACGTTCCGTGAAAAATTCGGAAATAAAATCCGTCGCCGCGTGGCGTGGGAATCCAGAAACGCAGGCCGCCCTGCAAACGCGTGAAAGTCGCGTCGCTGCCAAACGCAGAATTGGCGTGGCGAATTTCATAACTCATCAGACTGCGCCAGATGACGCCGCG